>Ga0228699_1000913_pt1 | contig 17787 bp, 18 predicted proteins | sample McNCre217_Aug_MG_FD_178016 | JGI IMG/M metagenome (GOLD analysis project Ga0228699, IMG submission 178016) | Freshwater microbial communities from McNutts Creek, Athens, Georgia, United States - 2-17_Aug_MG | ecosystem: Environmental > Aquatic > Freshwater > Creek | place: USA: Georgia...
CCGGAATTCCTGAACCGACTGGACGACATCGTGGTCTTTAGCGCGCTGTCCATCGCCGAGTTGGGTCAGATTGTGGAGCTGAACATCGAGCGGCTGGGCCGTCGCCTTTCAGAGCGTCGCCTGCAGTTGGCGGTCACCCCGGCCGCCCGCAGCTGGCTGGCCGAGAACGGCTACGATCCGATCTATGGAGCCCGCCCGCTGCGTCGTTTGATGCAGCAGCAGATCGACGACCAACTTGCCAATCTGATTTTGGCGGGCACTGTCACCGATGGTTCTGCCGTGCGCGTCGATGTTGCCAAGGACAACAGCGGACTGAAGGTTGAGGCATGGTCGGAGTAACCGTCAAATATGAATGACAAAAAACTGACCGCGGAGGCGGCCAAGCAAGCCTTGGCTGTCTTTGCAAACCCTGGCCGCTCACGCGACCTCGGTTGGTTCTTCAAAACCGGACCCGGCGAATACGCGGAGGGCGACCAGTTCATCGGTGCCAAGGTGCCGGAGGTGCGCAGTGTGATGGCTGAGTTTGCTGCTCTGCCGCTAGAACAGGTGGCGGTTTTAGCGCACTCCCCCATCCACGAGGAGCGACTTCTGGCCGACCTGATTCTTGATCGCCGCTACAAGAAAGCAAAGACCGACGAGGCACGTGGCGAGGTTTTCGATGCGTGGCTGAAGCTGGCCTACGACGGTTGCTGGAACAACTGGGACCTCGTGGATCAGGCGCACAACATGGGTGACTGGCTGGTGCGTTACCCCAACGATGACCTGTTGGAACGGCTGGCTCACTCCTCGGTGCTTTGGGAACGCCGCATGGGAATCATGCTCACCTTCAGCATGATCAAGGACGGGCGGTTTGAGATTCCGTTGCGACAAGCGCGGATTTTGCTGCACGACGAACACGACCTGATTCACAAGGCTGTGGGTTGGATGCTTCGCGAGATCGGCAAGCGCGTGGATGAGGTGCTTCTTGAATACCTGGACCAAACCGCCGATGTAATGCCGCGCACAATGCTGCGCTACGCGTTGGAGAAGCAGCCCGAAGCCGTGCGGGCCCACTACATGGGATTGGCGCGGGCAAAGAACACCCGCTAAACTTATCTGGCAACCAGGAGACGTCGCATAGCCCGGTCGAGTGCGCCTCACTGCTAATGAGGTAAGGACTAAAAATCCTTCGGAGGTTCAAATCCTCTCGTCTCCGCAAAATAATGAACCCGCCTTTCGGCGGGTTTTTTATTTTACGAGTTTATTTACTTGGGAGGATTTGGGAGGAGGCCGCGGTTATGCGGCCGACGGCTCCTCTCGTCTCCGCAAACAAAATCCTCACCCTTTCGGGTGGGGATTTTTTGTTTGGGGGTCCAGCGACCTCAGCGGATTTAGCCACTGAGGTCGCCTTTGGTTCTAGCTCAGGAGTCTCACTAGTTGCGCGATTAAAAGAATCGCTTTTGCAACTATCTCCAAGAGCGTCAGGATGGTGATTTTCATCACTACCTCCCTGCCAGTCGTGGACCTGACAGACAGAACCGGACCTAGCAATGTTCACTTGAGTAACCAAGCAAACCGTGCTTTACTCAGAGAGTCTGAATTCTCGGATTTTTTGGGTCCGGTTCTGTCTCTCTAAGAGCAAAGTTTGCCCCTGGGTTGTAGCCCAGGGGTTTTACTTTGCGCAAAACAAAAACAAGGCCACGTTTCCTGCTTTGCCTAGCCAGTCTTTCCGACCTGCGGTCGAGGCATCGAGGCGAGGATGGAGATTGTGGAGAACTGCCCTACTTAATCGGGTACTCGGTGCGGGTGATTCGGTGCAGCAACCAACCCAAAACCAGGATGGCAACCGACCCAACGGCGAGTGCGGGAAGCACGACAAACCAACTCGGGTTTGCCAGGTGAATCACGATTGGGTTGGCTCCGGCCGGTGGATGGGTCACCCGCGCAAAACGCATTGCTGCAATCACAACGCCCACGGTAAGCATCAAAGTCCAGGTATTTTGCGGCAGAACGGCAATCATCACAAGGCTTATAACTGCGGACAGCAAGTGCCCACCGAGCACGTTCATTGGTTGAGCAAATGGGGATCGGTGAGCGGCAAACACAATCACCGCGGTGCCACCGAATGGCGCCCAAAGCAGCGGCATCTTGGTGAGGTCGGTGATTACTGCCAGCGCTCCAATCACCAGTGCCCCACCGATTAGGTCAAGCAGGATTTCCTGCCAGGATGCCTTGGGTTGGTGAATTTTGATGAGTCTGCGCATGTGAATCTCCGAGTGCCGTTACTCCCAGACTAACCGCCTCATCTGAATAGGTTCGCCTTACTCGTTCACAGGTTGTTCTCAGCAGTTTCTCACCGACCAAACTCAGACGCGCGCCTACCCTTAAACCATGAGCATTAGTCGCCGTAATTTGTTCGTAGCAACCGGGGTTGGCGCCGCAGCCATCGCAGCCGGTGGCACTGCCCTCACTCTTGAAAACCTGGCAACAGCCGCCAGCGCCCAGACTATGACAGAGTCGAAGGTCTTACGCTCCAAGAACGGCCTGCTGGACATTACGCTCACCGCCAGCTACATCAATAAAACCGTGGGCGGCCAGAAAGTACGCATGCTGGCCTATAACGGCAGCGTTCCCGGACCAACTCTGTGGGTCAAACCGGGCGACAAACTGCGCATCAAGTTTGTGAACAACCTTGGCTTCACCACCAACCTGCACACCCACGGCCTCCACGTTTCGCCCGAGCGCAACGGTGACAACCCGTTCGTCATGATTGAGAACGGCCAGACTTTCCAGTACGAATACCGCCTACCCATCGATCACCCGGCCGGCACATTCTGGTACCACCCGCACCACCACGGTCAGGCCGCCAACCAAACTTTCGGTGGCCTTTACGGCGCAATCATCGTTGATGAGGGCATCAATATGGGTACCGTCACCGAGCGCGTGATGGTGATCTCCGACGTGAGCATCACCACCGATGGCCAAGTTTCCGGTGCCAACATGATGAGCAAAATGATGGGCCGCGAGGGTGACCTCGTGATGGTCAACGGAACCGTTCAACCAACCGCAAGCATCAATCGTGGCGAGGAGCGTTGGCACATCATCAACGCCTGTGTCTCTCGTAACCTGAACCTGACCGTGGCCGGCGCACCAGCCAAGGTCATCCACGTGGACGGTCACCCGCTGGTCACCCCGACTCCGGCAAAGAACATCCTCATGAGCCCGGGCAACCGCGTTGACCTGCTGGTTCAGCCGGCCGGCGGCGACGTAACTCTCAACTACACAACCGTGCCGCACCCAGATTCCATGGGCATGGGCGGCATGGGCTATTCCACCCGCACCTACAAAAACTACCCTCTTGCCACCTTCAAGGACACTGGCAAGAAGGTGGCTGGCGGCATGGCAATGTGGAGCCCGGCAAACGAGGAAGACCTGCGCAAGGCGTCCTCGGTGACTAAGCGCAGCTTCGCACTAAACATGCCATCCATGAACAACATGGGCGGAATGATGGGCGGAGGCATGGGCAACATGGCCGGCCAGTTCACCATCAACGGCCAGAGCTTTGACCCAAACCGGATTGACACCAACGTGAAATTCGGCGCGGTTGAGGAATGGACCATCAGCAACAAATCCACTATGGCTCACCCGTTCCACCTGCACGTCTGGCCGATGCAGATACTGGCAATCGGAAGTACCAAAATCACCGAGGTGCGCTACCAGGATGTGGTGAATATTCCAGCCAAGGGTCAGGTGACAGTGCGCGTGCGCTTCAGCGACTACAAGGGAATGGCGGTTTATCACTGCCACATCCTTGACCACGAGGACCTGGGCATGATGGGCATTATTCAGGCCAGCTAGTCCTCAGGTGACCGGTGTACCCTCGAGGCTATGCCTTCGCTCGGTGAGTTTTTCGCAACCTGGTCTTTTGACCTAGTTTCGCTGCTGGCACTAATAGGCACAGCGGTTGCCTATGTTGTGTTGCTGGTGATGCTTAGGCGGCGCGGTGGGGTCTGGCCAGCCTGGCGCGTGGTCGCCTTTTTTGTTCTGGGTCTTGGCACCTACGCCTTCGTCGAGTTCGGCTTTTTCGGCACCTACCGGTTTGATCTGCGATGGGCTTTCACCACCCGTATTGCCCTGCTGCTCTATGCGGTTCCGTTGCTGCTGAGCCTGGGTCGCCCACTCGAGCTAGCGCGCGCGGCTAGATCCGAGGCCGGTCGCAAGCGCTTTGACCGCCTGTTGGAATCTTGGCCAGTGCGCCTGGTGTCTAACGCGATGTTCGCACCACTGTTCGCCTTGGCGTTCTTCATGCTTTTCATTTCACCGATTTCCGCCGTGATGCGCGGCAGCCACCTCTGGCAGAACGCCATCACGATCGGGGCCTTTCTTCTTGGCCAGTTGATGTTGTTCCCGATGTTGCAGCGCCGTGACCATCGCAGCGAAATTTTCATGATCGCCGAGTTCCTGCTGGCATTCGTGGAGCTAATGCTGGATGCGATACCGGGTGTGGTTCTGAGCATCAGTAACTCGGTGCTGGATGGTGCCGCCCGCGTGAGCGGCCACCTGCCGGCGTGGTTTCCATCGGCGCTGGATGATCAACATTTTTCGGGAAATCTGCTGTGGATGATTGCCGAAGGTGCCGATATCCCTATTCTGGTTCTGCTGTTTATCAGGTGGAGTCACCAGGATAAGAAGACCGCTAAGAGCATCGATGACCTAACCGACGCCGAGTTTGAAGAACTCGCTAACCGCCACCTTCGTGGCCCAAGACCTTAGGAATTTGTGCACGCAACTTATAAGGGCGCCTCACGAGTGGCAGCCGTAAACCTGGTTTTCTGGGTTATCAAGATTTTGTCTACCGGCCTGGGTGAGACCGGAGCCGATTATTTGGACCACAAGTATGACCCGGTGATCGTTGTGATTCTTTCCGGGATTGTGCTTGCTTTTTCACTGATTTGGCAGCTGCGTTCGCGCCAGTACTCGGCAATCAGATACTGGACCGCGGTGATCATGGTCAGCGTGTTTGGCACCCTAGCCGCCGACGCCGTGCACGTGATTCTTGGCGTTCCATACTGGGCAAGTACCACATGCTTCGCCGTCGCACTCGTTGTCGTGTTCCTGCTCTGGCGCCGCCTTGAAGGTTCGCTTGAAATGGTCAGCATCACATCTACCAGAGCGGAAGTCATTTACTGGACCGCGGTGATGACCACATTTGCGCTCGGTACCGCAGCCGGTGACTGGATGGCCATGGGTTTGGGTTTCGGCTTCCTGGGCGGCACTCTAGTTTTCACGGTCTGCTTCGTGGCGCCAATGGTCTTGGGCAAGGCGCGTTTGCTTCAAGGAACCATGGCATTTTGGTTGGCCTATACCTTCACCCGGCCCATGGGTGCCTCCTTCGCAGACTGGCTCGCACTTCCACCGGAACGCGGCGGTCTGGGTCTTGGCACACTCAATGTCACGTTGTTTTGGCTAGCCGCAGTTGTCTTGGTTGGTGTCCTGGCGCGCAGATCAAAATCGGTGATGGTTTAAAGCAGAATCGGTGGGATTACCATCGCGGGAAACGCGGTTAGGCTTTGGCGTAGTCCGGTTTCTTGAAGCACCTTTTCTTGAAGCACCGTTTCTTGAAACCTAGTTTCTTAAAACCGTGGACCGCAAACTTTAGAACCACATCAAAGGCATAGGAGCCAAATTGAGCAAGGTAGTTATTTACGGCATCACCGGATTCACCGGCGGCAATATTGCACGCGAGGCCATCGCCCGCGGTCACCAGGTAGTGGGCGTTGCGCGCAACACCACCGAGTTCAATCTCGATGGTGCCACCGTTGTGGCTGGTGACATTTCGGACCTAGCCGGATTCGCCGCCAATATTGCTGGCGCCGATGCTGTGGTACTCGCCCTGCGCCACAGCAACCCGGTCATCGCCGACCTCCTGCCAGATTTGCTGACCGCTGCAACAGCCGCCGGCGTGCGCCTAGCCGTTGTCGGTGGAGCCGGAAGCCTCTATGTTGCCGATGGCGGACCACGTCTGATCGACACCCCTGAGTTCCCGGACGCCTACAAGACCGAGGCATCGGCGGCGCTCAAGAGCCTGCTGGTTCTTGCGGCAGCTACTCAGGGTGACTGGTTCTACGTGAGCCCAGCCGCGCTATACGGCAGCTTTGCGCCGGGTACACGCACCGGCAGCTACCGCCTCGGTGGCGATGTTCTGGTAAGTGACGCCGAAGGTAAGTCGGTTATCGGCGGCGAAGACTACGCAATTGCATTCGTGGACGAGATCGAGAAGAAGGCGCACCACAACCAGCGCTTTACAGTTGGTTATTAACCTGACTGCCGGCCTGCTCGGCCACTAGGCGGGAATACAAACCGCCCTGGGCCAGCAGTTCGGCGTGACTGCCCCGCTCCACAATCTTGCCCTTTTCCAGCACGAAGATCACGTCGGCGTTGACCACAGTAGATAGTCGGTGGGCAATCGCAATGGTGGTGCGGTTGGCGGTTGCGGCATCTAGCGTGGCCTGAACAATGCGCTCACTCACGGTGTCCATAGCGCTGGTGGCTTCGTCCAGAATCACGACCGGTGGGTCTTTTAGCAGTACGCGCGCAATGGCAATACGCTGCTTCTCGCCGCCACTCAAACGATAGCCGCGCTCGCCAACCATGGTCTGGTAGCCATCGGTGAAGCTCATGATGGTGTCGTGAATATTTGCCGCCTTGGCCGCCGCCTCAATTTCTTCAAACGTGGCATCCGGCTTTGCGTATGCAATGTTGGCCTGGATGGTGTCGTAAAACAGGTAGGTCTCCTGGTTCACAATGCCGATGTTTGCCACCAGGTCCTGACGACTCAGGTTTTTAACGTCTTGGCCACCGAAGCGCACCACACCATCGGTGGCATCGTAAAAGCGCGGCAACAGGTAAGCGATTGTGGTCTTTCCGGCACCGGACGGACCAACAAACGCCGCGTATTGCCCGGCTTTCACCTGGAAGCTAAGCCCCTTAAGGGTGGGCTCTACCTCGGCATCGCTACCCGGATAGCGGAACACCACGTTCTCAAACGCAACCTCGCCTAGGCGACTTGGGTCAAGAGCTTCCGGCTGGGCGGCGTCACGGATGGCCGGCTTCAGGTCCAGATACTCAAAAATTCGCGCGAACAGCGCCTGCGAGGTTTGAAGGTCAAGCGCAATCTGAAGGATGCCGATCATTGGGAACAGCAACCGGGCCTGGGCGGTGGTGAACGCCACGATGGTTCCCACCGATAGCGGCTCGTGGTGTTCAATCAGCCAGCCGGCGCACACATAAATAATGGCCGGCACCGAGGACAGGAAGATTTGAACCAGGGCAAAGAAGCCCTGACCGCTCATGGTCTGACGTACCTGCAGTCCGATTTGGTTGCGGTTTTCGGCGGCGTACCGGTCAACTTCGCTGCGTTCACGGCCGAACGATTTGGCGAGGAGAATGCCGCTTACGCCCAGCGCCTCCTGGGTGATGGCGGACATTTGCGACAGTGACTCTTGCGTCTTGCCGGCAATCTTGGCGCGCACCTGGCCTACTTTTTGCTGCGCCAAAACCATCAGCGGCAGGATAAACATGGCCACGATGGTCAGCTGCCAGTTGAGCAACAACATCGCAACCACTGCGGCCAACACGGTGACGGTGTTTCCCAAAACTGTGGAGATTGTGTTGGAAAGAACGTTGGCAACACCACCCACGTCATTCTGAAGGCGGCTTTGAATCACACCGGTCTTGGTGCGAGTGAAGAATGCAAGCTCCATGTCTTGCAGGTGTTCAAACAGACGCACCCGAAGGTTGCCCATCACCTGGTTACCAACCGTGGCCGTCAGGTAGGTCTGTGCCACACCTAGCAAACCGTTGATAAGCCAGATGCCAATCATGATTCCAACGAAGCCCAGCAGCACCTGGAAATTGGGCTTGCCCCCGGCCGGGAACAATCCCTTATTAAAGGCCTCTTGGATTAGCAGCGGAGGGAAGACCGTTAGTACTGCACTCACAAGTACTAGGGCGACAGTTACCGCCAGCGGTTTCTGGTGCGAGCTAAAAAGCCCGAAAATCCGTTTCGTAAGGTTTCGGATTTTTGGCGCGGAGGCGTTCAGTTCCCGAATCTTGTCCGGGTCGGTCCCGAAGCGACCCATTGGTCCGCCACCGTGCATACTCATGTGTTTTACCCTAGTAGAGATGAAGTACACCACAGTTCTATGGGATCTCGACGGCACCATCGTTGACTCCGGCCCAGGTATTTTCGACTCTTTCCGCAAGGCCTTCGATGCCCTTGGTCAGCCCCACCCCACCGACGCCCAACTGCGCACATTCATAGGCCCACCGATGCGCGAAACCTTCGCGGTGCACCTTGGATATTCACCGGAACTCACCGAGCGCGCGCTGGCTGTTTATCGTGACTTCTATCACGCGGGTGGCGCCACCAATGCCTACCCCTATGACGGTGTGATTGATCTGATTGCCGCAAGCAAAGCGGCTGGCGCTTCGAACTCTTTGGCCACCTCCAAGGCATACCGTGGTGCGGTTGTGGTGGGAGAGCATTTTGACTTTTTGAAGCACTTCGATTTCTTGGGCACTGCCGACTTTGATGCCAACCGTTTTCATAAGTCGGACGTGATCGCCTACGCCCTTGATGGCCTGCGGGCGCAGGGCGCAAACCTGGAGCGTGTGATATTGATCGGTGACAGGATTCATGACGTCGAAGGTGCGCGCGAACACGGCATCGAGGTGGCGCTGGTGAAGTGGGGTTACGGTAATCAGGCGGAATGGTCCCGGGCGGATCACTCGGTGGAAAATGCCGATGAGCTTCGCGCGCTGCTTCTGGGTTAGGGTAGAAACATGCCAACGCCATACAAGATCGAAGTCAAGCAGACCATCAACGCACCGGTTGCAAAGGTGTTCAGCATCATCAACGACCTCAACCAGTTTGAGCACTGGAACCCGTTCCTGGCGATGGACCCAAACACCCAGTACAAGGTGAGCGAAAACCCAGGCGGCGAGGGTGCTAGCTACAGCTACGAGTCGAAGAAGCTGGGCAAGGGAAACATGACTTTCACCGGTGTCTACGACAACTCCCTGATCATGCTGGACATGAACTTCACTGCGCCAAACAACGAGACCGCCAAGGTTGAGTGGCGCCTTACCCGCGAGGGCGAAGGCACCGAGATGACCTGGACCATGACCGGTGAGCGCAACTTCATAATGGTTGTTATGGTCAAGGTTTTGGGCATGGACAAGATGATGACCAAGCACTTCGCCGATGGTCTTGCCAAGCTGAAGGCTTACGCCGAAAAATAGGCTTACGCCGAAAAAAGCAACGTGCGCAAGGGGCTAGGCGCACAAATTGATTTAGCTACAAATCACAGGGGGAAAAGTGATTCGGAAACTCGTAACTTCGGTTGTCGGACTTGGGCTGGTTGCCGGCCTTGCATTTACTGGCGCAGGTGTATCCGGGGCACTTGCTGACAGCGGTACCCCATACACTCCCTACAGTTTTGAACACACTCCAATGGGCCCGGATCAAGCCGTCATGGTGGTCACCGAGCCGGGTGTGGAGTTTGGCGGTGGTTCCAAGCTTGCAGTTCAACCAGGATCCACCGGTAACACCGACACTCGCGGTGATTGGCTTTATTGCAGTTCATCCAAAGACAAGACTTGCGACCCAACTAACCCAGCCCTTGACCTTTTGGCCCTGACAGTGCTGCCGTATTGTGCAAAAACTACTAGTCAGATCTGTCTGGAATCGCTGGAGCTAGCACCTGCTGGCGGCGATTTTTCTGAGGCACAATTTCTTGGCAATTCGCAAGGCATGACAATTCCAGGAGACGCATCCCAGAACCTCTTTGAGGGCAGCACACCTTCACTCTTTAAGGCTGCAAATGTTCCAAATCGTGGCGGCACCAACAACTACGCGGTGAGCATTCACTTCTCCGAGAACTTCAATCACAGCACTGGCAAATACGAGACCAGCAGCATGATCGCCGATGTCGTTCCCTACAAGGAAGTATCTGGAAACTACACGGCAGCGTACTTTGATGCAACAGCGAAACCGAGAGATGCGATCAAGGGCACCAATGGTGTCACCGAGTGCGCATACATCAACGACGGAAGTTGCGGGCAGCGTCAAGACTTCACCGCTGGCACGAAAGTGCGTCTCAAGTTCCGCTTCCCCACCTCGATGGGTGGTTGGTTCAGTGGCCGCATGAAGTCGCCGGAAATCGCCATTAACAAGATTTCAGACACAGTAAACGAAGCCGTGGTTTCTGCCGAACCAGTAGATGTACCGCAATTGGCATACGTTAAAAATCAGTCGGACATCACCATCGAAAAGACTTGGAACGTTGGTCGCGGTGGAATCCCAACCGGGCAATTTTGGGGCGTGACTGCCGGAGGCCCTGGAGGAGAAGACTCGTTCAAGTGGGTAGACCTATTCCGTAAGCCTCTGAATGACACTGCCGAGGGAACAGTAAGTTACTGGAACCTAATGACCACCAACTCTGGCAGCGGAAATTCCTGCCTGAGTGACACCTCCAAGGTCCTAGGTGTGGTCACCACAAACGCCATGACCTACGACGTGGCCGCCCCGAGCTTCAAAGACGGCTTCCTTAACTACAACGTTTCCGGCCTCCACTACTTACCTGGCGGTAAGGACCTAGCGCTGGGAACCTACGACCTTGTGATGCGTAGTGACACTGCCCGCTGCCTATACGGCTTTACGAATGCCCCGATCTCGGCCACAATCTCGGTGATTGGCGGCGAGACCGACAATGTCGCAACGACTGTTGTGAACGAAGCAAATGGCTGGCTAAAGCTAGCGGCCTACGGCTTCACGTTCAGTGACAAAACCCTGCAGGTAAAGATGACTCAAGCCAAAGCCAGCGCTGGTTCCACTCGCTCATCGATCACCTGCGTGAAGGGCAAAGTCACCAAGAAGGTCACTGGGTCTAAGTGCCCGGCCGGCTACAAGAAGAAGTAATGGTCGAAGGCGCTCGCCGCCAGCAAATCAAAACCATTAGACAAGAACCGCCAACTTGGGTAAACTAAACAGGTTGCTTTTCGTAAGCAGCAAAACCCAGCGCTTGTAGCTCAACGGATAGAGCATCTGACTACGGATCAGAAGGTTGGGGGTTCGAGTCCCTCCAAGCGCACTGAAATTCCTCCGGGCTTCTACCGGGGGCTTTTCTTTTTAAGCCCTTCTTCGGCAGGGCTGTTTTGTTACTTTTGGGTTGCTTCAAACAGCCACATCAACATGGCAAGGCATTGCGGGCATAGAGTTCCAATATGCAGTCGCCGTCGGCATTCCTCAAGGGCATCCAACACCCTGAGGCTTTTCACGGCCGTGGCCGCAAAAGAAACTTCTTTGAGGGCTGGTACATCAAACTGGTTTCGCCAGATGGCGACCAACGTTGGGCAATCATCCCGGGCATATTTCTAGGATCAGACGGCGCTGACATGGCGTTTGTCCAGGTGTTGGACGGCCAAACCGGCAGGTCGTGGTTTCACGAATTCCCAATAGCCGAGTTTCGAGCTTCCAACACTAGGTTTGACGTCTCCTTAGGTGGCAACCATTTTTCAAACACCGGCCTACAACTAGATCTGCCGCAACTTGCCGGGCAGCTTGCCTTCAACACGCCACTTGATCCTTGGCCAGTTACCTTAAGCTCGCCTGGAATCATGGGTTGGTACGGCCTAGTGCCATTCATGGAGTGTTTCCACGGCATCGTCTCATTCGGCCACGGGTTATCCGGCAAGCTCGAAGTTGAGGGTAATCTGGTCGACTTCACAGACGGCCGATCCTACATCGAAAAAGACTGGGGCCGCGCCTTCCCCAGCGGTTACGTTTGGATGCAAAGCAACCATTTTGCAGCACATGAAGACGCATCATTGATTGCCTCGGTGGCCATAATTCCCTGGCTGACCGGTGCGTTTCGCGGCTTCATCGTGGGGTTGAAATATGGTGGAAAGCTACACAGATGGACCACCTATAACAAGACGCGGGAACTGTCCCTTGAAATTAACGACAGCCAAATAATCTGGCACCTAGATGGCCCCGATGGGTTGTTGCGAATCTTGGCTCAACGTTCTAGCGGTGGGTTGCTTCATGCGCCGCTTCGGACAGCGATGTATCGCCGGGTTGAAGAGACCATGCGGGCAAAAATAACTGTGCAACACATCTCCAAGACCGGTGAGGTGTTGTTTGAAGATGACGGACGCTACGCCTCCATGGAGGTTTTTGGAGACTTGGAGAGGCTGTTAGGGCTCTAGCGAGGTTCTTAAGGCGTGCGGACTTACGGCATCAGAGAAACTGACTTAGGCTTTAGATATGGGTAAAGCAAAACAACTTTTGGCCGGCGTAGTATCGGTGGCACTTATTAGCCTCACCGTCGTTGCAACCCCTGCACTGGCTGCGAAGCCTGAGGCGCTGCCCACCGTAGCGTCAGTTCATGCACCGCACATGTACCCAACGAATGATGCCTCGCGTCTGCGCACTACTTCGAGCGCTAATCTGACCTATCACAATGGTCCGGTAATGACTGCGCCTGCTACCTCAACCGCTATTTATTGGGGTTCAAGCTGGGCGAACAGTACTTTCACGGCAGACAAAACCTCTGGCATAAATGGTTTTTACGCTCAATATGGTGGCTCGAAGTACGCCGCAATCCAAGCGCAGTATTCGCAACTTGGCGGTGCAAAGGTGACGTCCAGCCTTTCGGTGGCGTCTGCTGTTACAGACACCGCCACCACACCTTCGTCTGTCAACACTGCCGTTTTGAACGAAGTAATTTCTCAGATTCCGTTCTCGGCTTTGTCCAACGATGGGTATTACCCGGTTTACACCGACCTGCCGCGTGGCACTGCCGGCTACTGTGCTTGGCACTCGATGGGTTCGGTCACATCCGGCACCGTGACTAAGCGCATCAAGTTTGCGTTTTTCTTCAACCTTGATGGCGACACCGGATGTACTCCGCAGGTCCTGTTGAACAACGGTTACTCGGCTGGCGCGCAGGCGCTGGTAAACGTAAGCGCACATGAGTTGGCAGAGACGCTGACCGATCCAGAACTCACCGCTTGGTTCGATAGTCGCGGCTATGAGAACGGTGACAAGTGTGCGTGGCAGTTTAACTCGACTGGTGTAACCCTTCAGCCTGGCTCCAACCCGCTGCAACTGCAAGGTGAATGGAACAACAGCATCACGGCTTGCAGCTGGTAGCTGACGGTATCGTTGAGGCTCAAATTCGCTACATAGATTAGAGCGAGTGCCACGATGACTCCGAAGCAAAAAGGCAACCTGCTGGTTGTAGGACAGTTTGCGCTGCTGATTGCGATGGCTGTTCTGCCCCAAGATTCCGGTTGGATTCCGGACAGTTTTCTTGGAATCCTGGACACAATAGTTTTTGCCCTCGGTTGGCTGGTTCTTATTTGGGCGGGCATAAACCTCGGACGCAGCCTCACTGCCAACCCCGTTCCGCTCGAAAAAGCCAAGCTAAAAACCACCGGTCTTTATGCAGTTGTGCGCCACCCTATCTACCTGGGTCTGATTCTGATTGGCCTGGCCATGTCAGTAAAGGCGAATTCACTGCTCAGTTATCTATTGCTTGCGTTGTTGATTTTGTTGCTCAACTTTAAGGCGCGCTTCGAGGAGCAAATGTTGAATGCGAAGTTCACTGAGTATGCCGCCTACGCGACCAGAGTTGGCCGACTTTTTCCTGGAATCGGCCGAATCAAGCGTTAGTTGCCCAGGTAGGGGCGCAGCTCAACGCGGCGGTTGCAGGCCTTTGAGCCAGCAGCAGCCAGAACCTTGGCCGCCTCCAAAGAATCAGTCTGAATCAACCAGAAGCCGCTGTAGTGCTCTGGGCCTGGCTGGAGTGAATTAGTTTCGGCAGCGCCAACACCGAGTCGGTTGTCAAAGATCGTGGCCGATGCGCGGTCGCCAATGCCGGCCGCGGTGATCCAATTTCCTTCCGCCTGCAGCTGGGCGTTGAACGCATCAATGTCGGCCATCTCGGTGCCGGTGGCGGTGTTTGCTGAACCATCAATTACGAAAAGAATGAAGCGCATGTGCCCACTCTATTGGGATTGCATCGGTAACGGCGCTCCATCAAGTGCACTAGAAGCCCCAGCAAAATAGGCGCATAATAAAGGGGTACTAGAAAGGTCCAAAATGTCGGTCGAAAAGAACCTCAAACTCGAAGGCATGACCTGTGGTCACTGCGTTATGTCCGTCACCAAGGAGCTGAGCAAGCTGGATGGTGCTGCGGATGTGCAGGTTGACCTTGCTACTCAAAGCGCGCACCTGACTTTGGCAGATTCCGTCACCGAGGCTCAGATTACAGAGGCCATCGACGAGGCTGGCTACAAGCTGATCTCAGTCAGCTAACCGGACCGCCCAAGAAGAAGGCAGGTCGGCGTTGCCAGCAGCACCCGTCCAAAACCTAACCGACCTCGATCTAGACATCGAGGGCATGACCTGCACAGCTTGTGCCAGGCGTATCGAGAAAAACCTGAACAAGGTTGAAGGTGTTTCCGCCTACGTGGATTTCGCCACCGAAAAAGCACACCTCACGGTAGCCCCAGACGTTACCCGCGAACAACTGGTCAAGGTGGTCGAAGACACCGGCTATTCGGTGGGTGCAGACCACAGCGAACTCGATGCCATGAAGTGGCGCCTTATTGTTGGAGCGGCCATCGCTGCACCGGTTGCTGTAATCGCAATGGTGCCGGCGCTGATGATGGCAATCCCACACTGGGAAGTCTGGGCGGCAGTTGCCACGGCGCCGGTTGCGGGTTGGGTGGCTTGGCCGTTCCACTCGGCGGCCTTTAAAAATCTTCGCCACCGAGCAACAACCATGGACACTCTGGTTTCGCTCGGTGTGATCATTGCCTACGTTTACGGCATCTCTCAGGTGATTGTTGGCGGCATGGACACCTATTTTGAGGTGGCAGCGGTGGTGCCAACCGTAGTCCTTTTTGGCCGCTGGCTTGAGGTGCGAACCAGGCGTTCCGCGACCGATTCCGTGCGTGCACTGATGGCTGCGATCCCCGATGACGCGGTGGTTCGCCGCGATGGCGTGCAACAAATCATCCATACGTCGCAGGTCAAGGTGGGCGATGTGTTGGTGGTTGCTAGTGGGCAAAAAATCCCGGTTGATTCCGTGGTGTTTGAGGGCACTGGGCAGCTCGATAACTCTCTTATTACCGGAGAATCCGTACCGGAACAGGTGACCGTTGGCCAGGCAGTTGCCGCCGGTGCCATCAACCTTGGTGCCGCTTTGGTGCTTACCGCCACCGCTGCAAGCGGCAACAGCCGCATTGCACAGATCGCCGATCTGGTGCGTGAGGCCTCGGCGCAGAAAGCCAAAATCACCAGTTTGACGGACCGCATCTCAGCGGTTTTTGTGCCGGCCGTCATCGGTATTTCAGTACTGACATTTGCAGCTTGGATGGTGTTGGCGAGTGACCCAAACACTGCCCTGCGCGCCGCGGTGGCCGTCCTTGTAATTGCGTGTCCGTGCGCGCTTGGAATTGCGGTGCCGGTCAGCTTGGCTGTGGCTACCGCACTCGGTGCGAAGCGCGGCATTGTGATCCGTCACCCGGATACCCTGGCTCTGCTCAACCGCCTCAGCGTTGTGATTTTGGATAAGACCGGTACCGTGACTACCGGTCAGCTCCGAGTGGCTCAGAGCATCCCAATAGCTGGTTTTGATGCTGCACGCGCAGTTGCACTTGCAGCGGCTGTGGAGCGAAATTCGGTGCACCCGATTGCCCGCGCGATTGCGGCGATGGACTCCAGCCTGACTGCAACCTCCGTCACCGAGACCGCCGGCAGCGGTGTGGTCGGAACCGTGGACGGCACCGAGGTTGAGGTAAGCCGTCGAGCCGCCGAGACCTTCGCGAATGCTGCGGAAGTGCAAGCAGCGGTGGCCCAACTTGGAGCGGTTTCGATAGCCATTGTTTCGGTAACCAATCATGCGGTTTTGGTGATTGGTCTTGAAGACGATGTGCGCCTACAGGCAGCAGAGGCGATCGCTGATCTATCTGCACTTGGCGTTGAACCGGTAATCCTAAGCGGTGATGCCCAGGCTCGCGTTGCCGCGGTTGCCACTCAAACCGGCGTAAAGCGCTTCTTTGCCGGTGTAACCCCGGAGCACAAACTTGAAACCGTAAATCAGATCCGCACCGAGGGACACGGCCTGGTAGCCATGGTGGGCGACGGCCTCAACGATGTGGCGGCGCTCGCCGGAGCAGACGTGGGAATAGCTATGGGTTCCGGCACTCACGCCACTCAGTCGGCTGCGGCCATCACCATTCTGGATGACGACCCACGCGCCATCGGCTATGCAATTCGCCTAGGCCGCACTACTTGGCGCAATATCAAGCAGAACCTAGGCTGGGCATTCGGCTACAACATCGTGTTAATTCCGGTTGCGGCGCTGGGCCTTTTGAACCCTATGCTTGCCGGAACCGCGATGGCGTTTAGCAGTATCTCGGTGGTTTTGAACGCCATGCGTTTGCGACGGGCTGCGCGCTAAACCTGAAGAAGAGCCTGCGAGTTTACCGGCCGTTGGCTTGAATTCCCGAGGTTCTCGGCGCTACAGTTGGCACAAATCGCAATAACTAGGGGAAATAAATGCGTAAAGCAGCCTTGGCCGCACTCGTAACGGGATCAATTCTTTTCGCTTCGGTTCCGGCTAATGCCATCGATATTCCGAGTGGCCCATCTGTTCCGTCGATTCCCAGCATCCCAACGGGCACGACTCTGCCAACCACCGGTCTGCCAACCGGCACCACCATCCCAGCGCTACCGGGTGGCCTGCCATCGCTGGCTGGCATCAGCAGCTCTACCCTTACCGGCATGACCCCAAGCCAGCTGGGTGCTTATACCCCGGCGCAGATTGGCTCTCTCACTCCTGGTTCCATTGCCACTATGGCTCCGAGTTCGTTCGCCGGCTTCACTCCGGATCAGGCTAAGAGTCTTACCCCGGCTCAAGCGGCGTCGATCACTCCAGACAGTCTGGCAAACATGCCAAGCGCAGCACTTGCAAGCATTGACACCGCAACTTTTGCCAAGCTGGACCCAACCGCCATCGCCAAGCTGGACGCCTCCGACTTGAAGGCACTTCTTCCAGCGCAGACCTCCGGCCTAACCGGCAACCAGGTTGCTGCCCTTGACCCAACCGGTATGGCGAGCCTCAGCAATGAAGCCCTCAAGGTCATCTCACCTAACGCGTTCAAGGACATCACCCCAACCTCATTTGCGGCCATTACCCCCGCCGGCATTGCGTCGCTGAGTGAGCAGCAGCTGGCCATTCTGGCACCTGCCAACTTTGCCAACTTCAAGCCAGCTCAGGCTGCAGGCATTACCCCAACCCAGGTGGTTGCAATCAAGAGCGAAGTGTTTGGCGCACTCAAGTCAGATGCAGCGGCTGCAATCACGCCTGCCTCATTCGCATCGCTTCTGCCAGCACAGCTAGCATCCTTCACTCCAGAGTCGATGCGTGCCCTAACCATCGACCAAGCTAAGGCGCTGCAGGCTGGCCAGGTTGGCAGCCTTGACGCTACGGACATCGGTGCACTGCAGGCAAACTTTGTAAAGTCACTCACCCCAGCCACCTTGGCAGCGATTGACCCAACTTCCATCCAGGGAATGCTGCCGGATCAAATCAAGGCGCTTGTTCCAGCGTCGCTGAAGAGCATGACAGCAACCCAGGTTGCCAACCTGACCCCAGCTGCGATTTCCGGTTTGGCTGCAACTCAGGTGAAGAGCTTCAACGTAAGCCAGCTTCAGAGCATTGCCCCGGATGC
>Ga0228699_1000915_pt1 | contig 17741 bp, 13 predicted proteins | sample McNCre217_Aug_MG_FD_178016 | JGI IMG/M metagenome (GOLD analysis project Ga0228699, IMG submission 178016) | Freshwater microbial communities from McNutts Creek, Athens, Georgia, United States - 2-17_Aug_MG | ecosystem: Environmental > Aquatic > Freshwater > Creek | place: USA: Georgia...
CAGCTCCACGAGCTTTTGGTGCTGGCGCTGCACGGTGCAGTCGCGCTCCCACACGTGGGTGGCCGCGCCGGTGCCATCGCCCAGCACCTGCACCTCGATGTGCCGCGCACGCTGCACCAGCTGCTCGATGTAGAGCTCGCCCCGGCCGAACGCGGCCTGCGCCTCGGCCTGGCAGCGCGCAAAGGCCTCGGGCAGCTCGGCCGCCTGCGTGACGATGCGCATGCCCCGCCCACCGCCACCGGCCAGGGCCTTGACCATCACCGCAGCTTGGGGCTGCTGCGCCTGCAGACCGGCCAGGAAGGCCTGGGCCTCATCCAGCGTGATGGCGGTGTCGACGCCTGCGGTGACCGGCACGCCGTGGCGGCGGGCCAGGGCGCGGGCCTGGGCCTTGTCGCCCAGCAGATCGAGCACCTCGGGCGCGGGGCCCACGAAGGTGAGGCCCGCGGCGGCACAGGCGCGGGCGAAGTCGGCGTTCTCGCTCAGCAGGCCGTAGCCGGGGTGCACATGGGTGCAGCCTTCGGCCAGCGCGGCGGCCACCACCTGCTCGATGTGCAAGAAGGCGGCCACGCCGTGCCCGGGCAGCACGTGGGCCGCGTCCATGTGGCTGGCGTGGTGGGCGTGCGCGTCGTCGGCGGCCAGCAGGGCCACAGTGCGCCAGCCCAGCTCGGCCGCAGCGCGGGCAATGCGGATGGCGATCTCGCCACGGTTGGCGATCAGCAAGACGGGCGCAGCGGCTGGGCTCATGGCAGGGGCGTGGGGCAAGGTGGAGGCCCCGCGATCCTAGCCCGAGCGCCGGTTGCCGCCCTTGGGGAGATGCCCGCTCAGCGCGGCGCGCGGAAGATCCCGCGAAACGGGAAGGCCTGCTGCTTGAGGAAGCCCTCGGGCATGTAGTCGCCCACCACGCCATAGCGCTCGGGGAAGGCGCGGTCGGCTTTCACCAAGGTGCCAAAGAGGCGATCGAGGAAGGCGAAGTGCGCGGCGTAGTTGGTGTCCAGCGCCACCTCGTCAGAAGCGTGGTGCCAGTGGTGGAAATCCGGCGTGACGATGACGTGCCGGATCGGCCCCCAGGGCAGGTGCACGTTGGCGTGGTTGAACACGGCCTGGAAGCCCACCACGATGATGTAGGCGTCCATCACCGACTTCTCGAAACCCAGCACGAACAGCGGGCCCAGCACGCACACCCGGGTGAAGACGAGTTCGAGCATGTGCATGCGCGAGCCGGCGATCCAGTCCATGGTCTTGGCGCTGTGGTGCACGGCATGGAAGCGCCACAGGAAGGGCACCTCGTGGTAGGCCCGGTGCGTCCAGTACTGCATGATGTCGGCCACCAGGATGCACAGCAGCAGCTCCAGCACGAAGGGCAGGCTCTGGATGAGCTGCTGCAGGTCGCTGCGCACCATCCAGCCGAACACGCGGTAGATGAGGAAGTTGACGGTCAGCAGCACCAGCCCGACGATGAAGTGGTTGACCACGAAGTGCGCGAGGTCGGTCTGCCAGGCCTTGCGGAAGATGGCCTGCCCCTTGTAAAGCGGGAACATCTTCTCGATGGCCACAAAAATCAGCGTGGAGCCCAGCAGGTCGAGGATGAACCAATCGAGCCCGATGTAGGGCGTGTGGTCAGGGAACTCGCCCACCGGCACCTTCGAGCCACCCAGCACCTCGGCGGCGATCACCAAGGCCAGCGCAGCCAGGTTGAGCTTGCGCTGCTTGTTGAAGACCACGTTGGCCAGCGCAATGCCCCCGGCCACCAACATCGACCAAAACAGCAGGTTGCGCAGCATGGGCACCGAGTACTTGTGGCGCAGCTCGGGCGTGGTCAGGTACTGCGGGAACCAGAAGGCCAGCACGCCCAGCAGGCACAGGGCCCCCAGCGTGAAGGCCAAGGCACCACTGGCCAGGCCCAGGCCGGGCTTGAGCTCGCCGCTGTCTTGCAGCAGGTGCGCGGTTTCTTCCACCACATCACCCACGACCTCGCCCACCGCCTGGATGGGCTTGACCACGGCGGCGGCCACGGTGTGCTCGGTGCGGGGGGGCTTGTCGCCTGAGGCTCCCATGTCTTGTTCCCTGTCAAATGGCTGTGTTGTGCGCGCACGCTACCTCAAAACCGCACAATGCACGCACACACCTCATCCCCCATTGGACGGACTTGGAAGGACTTGCATGACGACACTCTTGAACACCACCCTGCCCCGACTGGCGCTGGCCACCACCTTGTCGCTGGGCGCAGCGGCCGCGATGGCCGCCCCCACCACCTTCACACTGGAGCCCACGCACACCTTCCCCAGCTTCGAGGCCGATCACTTTGGTGGCATGTCGGTGTGGCGCGGCAAGTTCAACAGCACCAGCGGCAAGGTGGTGCTCGACAAGGCCGCCAAGGCGGGTGAGCTCAACGTGGTGGTGGATGTCAACAGCATCGACTACGGCCTGGACGCGATGAACGAGAAGGCCCGCAGCGCCGAGCTGTTCGACGCCGCCAAGTACCCCACGGCCACCTACCAGGGCAAGCTGGTGAAGTGGGTGAAGGGCGCGCCCACCGAGGCCAAGGGAGAGCTGACGCTGCACGGCGTGACCCGGCCGCTGACGCTGAAGATCAACAGCTTCAAGTGCATGCCCCACCCCATGCTCAAGCGCGAGTTCTGTGGCGCCGATGCGCTGGCCACCTTCAACCGCGACGACTTCGGCATGAGCGCAGGCAAGGACTGGGGCTTCAAGATGGGCGTGACGCTGCGCATCCAGGTCGAGGCCGTGGCCGACGAGGTGCAGCCCTGATCAGTCGGCTCGGGTCAAGCGTGTAGCCGCGCCAACAGGCCTTGTTGCACGGCGGGCCAATCCAGATCGGTGATGGCGTAGACCACGCTGTCGCGGATGTGGCCCGTCCAGGTGACGCGGTCGCGGCGGGCCACGCCTTCGCGCACCGCGCCCAGCTTGGCGATGGCCGCCTGGCTGCGCAGGTTGCGCGCATCGGTGAGCAACTCGACGCGGCGCGCGCCGTGGTCGAACGCATGCTGCAGCATCAAGAGCTTGGACGCCGGGTTGATGTGGGTCGAGCGCACCGAGGGGTGCAAGAAGGTGCCGCCGATCTCGACCTTCTGCCGCCCCGGCACGTGGTTCAAAAAGCTGGTGGTGCCCACCACCTGGCCGCTGGCGGCATCTTCAATCGCATAAGCCTGCCATTGGCCGGCCGCCGTCTGGCGTTCGATCATCGGCCACCAGGCCTGGGCAAAGTGCTCGCCCTGGCCGCTGAGCGCAAACAGGTCCCACCCTTCGGCATCGCAATCGAGCGCCTGGCGCACGGGCTCGTACAGCGCTGGGGTGTAGGGCAGCAGGCGGATGCCCCAGCCTGGCAAGGGCGCGTGAGGCAGCTGCAGCGGCAGGTTCGACATGGGGGCTCCTGGGTGATGTGGGAGCCATCTTAGGCAAAAAAACAGGCAAGCAAGTGAGCCCTGCTCCGCGCCCTGGTCATGGCAAGGCGCGAAGCAGGTCCACAAGGCCGGGGCATCAGGTGATCGCGAGGGCGATCACTTGAGCTCGGCCGACGACTTGCCCAGCAAGCGCCGGGCAATGATCAACAGCTGGATCTGCTGCGTGCCCTCGAAGATGTCGAGGATCTTGGCGTCGCGCGACCACTTCTCCAGCAAGGCGGTTTCGGTGTAGCCCACGGCACCGGCCAGCTCCACGCACTTCAAGGCCACGTCCACACAGGTGCGGCCGGCCTTGGCCTTGGCCAGCGAGGCCTCCAGCGAGTTGGGGCGGGCGTTGTCGGCCATCCAGGCGGCCTGCAGCGTGAGCAGGCGGGCGGCCTCGTAGTCGGCCTTCATGCGGATGAACTCGGCGGCGGCGGCCGATTGACGGTGCGCCGGCTGGCGGTAGTCGGGCGCCAGGCCTGCATCTTTGAGGATGCGCGCCATCTCTTCGATGCAAGCGCGCGTGAGGCCCACGGCCATCGAGGCCACGAGCGGACGCGTGTTGTCGAAGGTCTGCATCACGCCCGCGAAGCTCTTCTCCGGGTTGATCGACGGGTCGCCCAACAGGTTTTCTTTGGGCACGCGGCAGTCGGTCAGCATGAAGTGCGCGGTGTCGGACGCGCGGATGCCCAGCTTGTGCTCCAGGCGCACCAGCTCGAAGCCCGGCGTGCCCTTCTCGACCACGAAGGACTTGATGGCGGCGCGGCCCAGGTTCTTGTCCAGCGTGGCCCAGACCACGACCAGGTCGGCGCGCTCGCCCGAGGTCACGTAGATCTTTTCGCCGTTGAGCACGTAGTGGTCGCCGTCGAGGCGGGCCGTGGTGCGGATGGCGGCCGAATCGGAGCCGCAGCCCGGCTCGGTGATGGCCATGGCGGCCCAGCGGCCCTTGAAGCGCTTGAGCTGCTCGTCGTTGGCCACCGAGGCGATGGCCGAGTTGCCCAGGCCCTGGCGCGGCATGCCCAGCAGCATGCCCACGTCGCCCCAGCACAGCTCCATGATGGACAGGCAGGTGGAGAGGTTGGTGCCGTTGCGGTTGACGCTGGGGTCGGCGGCTTCGTCACGGCGCACGCCGGTGGCACCGGTGCCGCCCACGTCGCTGTTGCCTTCGTTCATGCCATCGATGACGGCGGCCAGCATGTCGAGCTCCACCGGGCGCTCGTGCTCGGCGCGGTCGTACTTGCGCGAGATGGGGCGCAGCACTTCGCTGGCGACTTCTTGGGCCTGGCGCACCAGGGGCTTGAACTTGCGGGGGGTGTCGAGGTTGATCATGTTGAGAAGCTGAAAGTCGGTTAGCGGGTCCAGCGCACACCACGGATCCGGCTTGGCCGGGCCCTCGGTGTGGCCCCCTGGGGGGCGCGCGCAGTGCGTAGGGGGGGGGTTAGATCAACAAGCCGCCTTCCATCAGGCCCACGGCACGCAGATCGCGGTACCACCGCTCCACCGGGTGCTCCTTCACAAAGCCGTGTCCGCCCAACAGCTGCACGCCATCGCTGCCGATCTGCATGCCCTTGTCGGCGCACAGGCGGCGGGCCAGCGCGGTGGCCTCATCGAAGGGCTGCTCGGCCTCGGCCAGGCTGGCGGCGCGCCAGGTCAGCAGGCGCATGCCGTGCAACTCGATGGCCACGTTCGAGATCGCGAACGCCACCGATTGGCGGTGGCTGATGGGCTCGCCAAAGGCCACGCGGTCGTTCACATACGGGATCAGGTAATCCAACACGCCTTGGGCGCAGCCCGTGCCCAGCGCGCACCAGGCCAGGCGCGAGAGCTGGATGCAGTCGTCGTAGACGTGGTTGGCGGCCTCGCCCATGAGCTGGCTGGCGGCCACCTTCACGCCGCTCAGGCGCAGGCGGCAGCAGCCCGCGGCACGCAGGCCCATGCTGATGTCTTCTTCAACGCTCAGGCCCGGGGTGGACGACTCGACGATGAACAGCGCCGGGCCCTTGCCCTCGAGTTGTGCGGCCACGATGAACACCTCGGCCTGCTGGGCCAGCGGCACCATGGCCTTGACGCCATCGAGCACGTAGTCGTTGCCCACGCGGCGGGCCTGGGTGCCCAGCTTGAAGGGGTCGAACAGCGGGGTGGGCTCCATCACGCACAGGGCGGCGGCGGGCGGCTTCTCACCCGCGAAGGCCGGCAGGTAGCGCGCTTGCTGGTCGGCGTTGCCCCACAGCACCAGCGCCGTGCTCACGGCCGACGGCGCCAGCGCCGCGAACGCCAAGCCCATGTCGCCCTGGGCCATGGCCTCGGCGATCAGCACGTTGGTCACGGCCGAGCGCTCGGTGCCCATGCCGCCCAGCGCCTCGGGGATGCCGAAGGCGGCAAAGCCCAGCTCGGTGCACTGCGCCAGCAGCTCGGCGGGGGCGGCGTAGGCCGCATCGGCGGCGGTGGCGGCCGGGCGCAGCTGCTCCATGGCAAAGGCCAGCGCCGCTTCTTGCAGGGCGCGCTGGTCGTCGCTGGGGTTGAGGTTGAACAAATCGGTGGCAGCGGCCTTGCCCAGGCGGGCCGGCTTGCCCAGGTTTTGCACCGCCTTGAAGCTGCGGCTGGCGGCGATCACCGTCTTGAAGCCCATGCGGGTGCCGTGGTAGAGCACCTGTTCGGTGGGCTTGCGCAGCTTGGTCTGGTCCAGCTTGGGCGAACTGGCCAGGCGACTGAGGGTGCGCAGGCCGATGCGGGTGAGCGAGGTCATGGGCGAGGATTCCAGGTGATGCAATTCAAGGACAGGTGCGCAGCCCTTTGGGGCTGCCTGCGGCCAGGCGACACGCTTTGGCCGGATGCGCCAGATCTTGCCCACGTGGTCTGAGGGATACTTGCCCCTTTCCGCCAGCGCTGTTGACCTGCGCGGACCTCCCCCGCAAAGACGCGGCTGCCCCTGCTGTTTGACCCCTGAATGACCCCGGTTTCCTCCCCTGCGCCCCTGTCGTACGCCTCGGCCCTGCACGCCTGGCTGCGCGCCGGCCGCGACACCGCGCGGGCCAAGGGGGTGGACACCGATGCCCTGCTCACCGAGGTCGGGCTGGACCTGGGGCCGCAGGCCGACCCGATGGCGCGCTTCCCGGCGCACCTGGGCCTGGCCTTCTGGCAGCGCGTGATGGCGGCCACGGGCGACGAGCTGCTGGGCATGGAGGTGGCCGTGAGCTTCATGCCCATGAGCTTCAACGCCCTGGGCTATGCGCTGATGGCTTCGGCCACCCTGGGCGAGATGTACCTGCGCCTCTCGCGCTTCGCCCACGTGGTGAGCGATGCGGCCGAGCTGCGCTTTGAGCGCGGCCCCGGCGCCAGCACGCTCACGCTCACCGGCGACTCGGCCTTGCTGGGCAGTGTGGACGAAGCGACGCGCTGGAGCATCTTCGACTACGCCTGCGTGGCCATCGTGCGGGGCTCGCGCATGCTGTTTGGCCGCGAGTTCATGCCGCTGGAGGTCCGCCTGCAGCGCGCCAAGCCGCACGACCACGAGCGGCTGGAGCGCGTGCTGCGCTGCGTGCCCATCTACGGTTGCGCCGACAACGCCATCGTGGCCGACAACGCCCAGCTGGATCGGGCCCTGGGCTTTGCCAACGTGGCCGTGGCCCTGGCCAGTGAAGACGCGCTGCAGCGCTACCGCGCGCAGTGGGCCTCGCAAGACCCGGCCGCACAGCTGCCCCTGCAGATCGCCGTGCTGCTGCGCGACCTGTTGCCCAGCGGCGAGCCGCGCCAGGAAGACGTGGCCGATCGCCTGAAGATGAGCCTGCGCAGCCTGCAGCGCCGCCTGCTGGAGGCCGGCAGCAGCTACCGCGATGTGCTCAACCAGACCCGCCACGAGCTGGCCTTGCACCACCTGGGCAAGGCCGAGCTGTCGGTGGGCGAGATCGCCTTCTTGCTGGGCTTCTCGGAAGTCAGCGCCTTCACGCGGGCCTTCCGCCGCTGGACGGGCATGTCGCCGCGCGGCTGGCGCCAGCAGCAAGGGCTGGGGCCAGGTGGCGCCAGCGCGGTGGACGACGGCATCCACGACGACCCCAGCGAGGCCTGAGCCATGCGCATCGCCGACATCCGCCAGCGCCTTGATGAGCTGGGCGCCAAGCGCGTGCACACCCAGCGGGTGCTGCGCCTGTGGTCGCAGGCCAAGCCGCAAGACAGCGGCAAGCGCAAGCCCGAAGACACGCTGCCCTTGAGCGTGCGCGACGCCCTGCCCGCCTTGGTCGACGAGCTGAGCGGCCTGGCCACGCTGCAGTCGGCCCACCCGGGCGAAGACAGCTCAGAGCGCTTGCTGGTGCAGCTGCGCGATGGCCAGACGGTGGAGAGCGTGCTGCTGCCGCGCGGCGGCCTGTGCGTGTCCAGCCAGGTGGGCTGTGCCGTGGGCTGCGTGTTTTGCATGACCGGCCAAAGCGGCCTGATTCGCCAAGTGGGCAGCGCCGAGATCGTGGCCCAGGTGGTGCTGGCGCGCCAGCGCCGTGCGGTCAACAAGGTCGTGTTCATGGGCATGGGCGAGCCCTCGCACAACCTCGACAACGTGCTCGAAGCCATCGAGCTGTTGGGCACGGTGGGCAACATCGGCCACAAGAACCTGGTGTTCTCGACCGTGGGCGACCCGCGCGCCTTCGAGCGCCTGCACAGCCTGCAAGAAGGCGATGTGCGACCGGCCCTGGCCGTGTCGCTGCACACCACCCGGCCGGCGCTGCGCGAGCAACTGCTGCCGCGCGCACCGCGCCTGTCGATCGATGAACTGGTGGACCACGCCGAGCGCTACGCCCGTGCCACGGGATACCCCATCCAGTACCAGTGGACGCTGCTGGAAGGCATCAACGACACGCCGGAAGAGATCGAGGGCATCGTGCGCCTGCTCAGCGGCAAGTACGCGCTGATGAACATGATCCCCTTCAACGCGGTGGATGGCCTGAGCTTTCAGCGCCCGAGCTGGGAGAAGGCCGCCGAGATCGCGCGCACCCTGCACCGCCGGGGTATCTTGACCAAGCTGAGGCATTCGGCCGGGCAGGACGTGGAAGGTGGATGCGGGCAGCTGCGGGCCCGCGCGCTGGCCGAACAAGGCGTGCAGCCGCAGCCGATGCGGGTGTTGCGCCAGCGGACTCAGGCCTGAAGCTCGCGCTGGTGGCGCTCGGCCTGCTCGGCATACCAGGGCAAGCAGCCCGGGTTGGCCATCGCATCGCGGTTGACCACCTTGCTCAGCGGCTGCCCCAAGAAGGCCTTCTTGATGGGCACCTCCTGCTTCTTGCCCGACAGCGTGCGCGGCACATCGGGCGCCTGCAGCATCTCATCGGGCACGAAGCGGGGTGACACCTGCGTGCTGATCGCCTGCTTGAGCCGCGCGCGCAGCGCGTCATCGAGCACCAGGCCGTCGCGCAGCACCACGAACAGGATCATGCGGCTGGCGCGGCCCAGGTGCTCCAGGTCGATCACCAGGCTGTCCATCACCTCGTCGAGCGCCTCGATGGCGTTGTAGACCTCGCTGGTGCCCAGGCGCAGGCCGTGGCGGTTGAGCGTGGCGTCGCTGCGGCCGTAGATGACGCATCTGCCATCGCGTTGCACCTTGATCCAGTCGCCATGCCGCCAGACGCCAGGGTAGACGTCGAAGTAGCTGCTGAGGTAGCGCTCGTCGCCCACATCGCCCCAGAAGTACAGCGGCATCGAGGGCAAGGGCTGGGTGCAGACCAGCTCGCCCACCTCGTCGACCACGGCCGCGCCGGCCTCGTTCCACGCTTGCACGGCGCAGCCCAGTGCGCGACAGGCCATGCCGCCCGGGGGCGTGGGCCGCCCGCGCAGGCCGATGACGAAGGCGCCCACGAAATCGGTGCCGCCGCTGAGGTTGTTCCACCAGATGTCGGGCGTGCCGATGGCCTCGAACTGCGTGGTGCCCCAGTGCTGCACGTCTTCGGCCAGCGGCGAGCCGGTGGAGCCCAAAGCGCGCACGCGGCTGAGGTCGCCACAGGCTTCGAGGGTGACGCCGGCCTTCATGCAGGCGGCGTAGAAGGCCGCGCCTGCGCCGAACACGGTGACCTTGTGGCGCGCGGCAAAGCGCCACAGCGTGGACCAGTCGGGCGCGCTGCGGTCGCCGCCCGGGGCGCCGTTGTACAGGCAGATGGTGGCGCCGTTGACCAGGCCGCCCACCTGCGTGTTCCACATCACCCAGCCGGTGGAGCTGTACCAGTGGAAGCGCTCGCCCCAGCTGTTGCGCTGGTAGCTGGCGCCCACGTCGTTGTGCAGGTTGAGCGCCGCGCCCATCAGCAGCACGCCGCCGTGGCCGTGCACCAGGGGCTTGGGCAGGCCAGTGGTGCCGCTGGAATACACGATCCACAGCGGGTGATCGAAGGGCAGCCAGCGCGGCTGGAAGTGGGCGCCGGCCTCGTCGTGGCGGTCGATGACGGCACGCCAGCGCGAGTGCATGCGGCTGGCCAGCAGGGCCTCGGTGGCGGCCTCGTCGGCAAAGACGCTGTCGACCACCAGCAGGTGCTCGACGCTGGGCAGGCGTTCGCACAGGCCGCGCACGGCCGCCGCGCGGTCCATCGGCTTGCCGCCGAAGTGCACGCCCAGTGTGGCGATCAGCACGCGGGGCTGGATCTGCGCGAAGCGGTCGACCACGGCCTGCAGGCCCATGTCGGGCGCACAGATGCTCCAGACCGCGCCGATGCTGGCGCAGGCCAGGAAGGCCACGATGGCCTCATGGGCGTTGGGCATCCAGGCGGCCACGCGGTCGCCGGGTTGGATGCCCAGCTCTTGCAGGTGCAGGGCCACGGCCGACACCTTGCGGCGCAGCTCGCGCCAGCCGATGGTGCGCACATCGCCCAGCTCGTTTTCGCAGACGATGGCGGGCATGGCGGCGGCCTGGGCCGACTCGACGTGGCGCAGCACGCGCTGGGCGTAGTTGACCTGGGCGCCGACGAACCAGCGGGCGCCGGGCATGCGGGGGTCGGCCAGCACGGCCTCGTGCGGGGTGGGCGAGGTGAAGCCCTCGAAGTCCCACACGCTTTGCCAGAAGTCAGCAGGGTGGTCGACCGACCACTGCCACAGGGCTTCGTAGGTGTCGAAGCTCAGGCCATGGGTGTCGTGCAGCCACGCCTGGTAGCGCGCCATGCGCGGCACATAGGGTGGGCGGAAGGGCTGCAGGTCGGCAGACAGGGCGCTCATGGGTCACACGTCGTGGTTGGGCACGGGTTGACCGGCATGACCACCTGCGGCCGCCATCAGTGGGGATGGCGGTGTGCGGCGCCGTGCGGGTCCGGCCCGTGCTTGTGACACGGGGCACCACCAGTGTGCGCAGTTTGCGCTGCAGCGCAACATCGGGAATCCCCCAGGGTCTGCGACATCTGCCGCACATGGTGGACCTCGATGGTGGCGTGGCGGATCTCGTCGTGCACCCTTAAGGCGGCTCGCACGCGGCGGGGCGTGAGCTCGGTCACGGTGGTCACCAACGTCATGGCGCAAGCATGGGCATTGCGGCCCACGCGCCAGACGTGCAGGTCGGTCAGGCGCAGTTCGGATTCGGGGGCCAGGGCGGCGATCACCGCGCGCACCTCGGCCACCACGGGCGCGTCCATCTCTCGGTCGACCAGCACCTGGCCGGTCTGCATCACCAGGCCCTTGGCCCACACGGCCACCATCACCGCGCCCACGATGCCCATCACCGGGTCGAGCCAGGCCCAGCCCCACAGCCAGCCGCCGATCAAGGCCAGGATGGCCAGCACCGAGGTGGCGGCATCGGCCAGCACGTGGATGTAGGCGGCCTTGAGGTTGAGGTCGTGGTCATGCGCGTGGCCATGGTCATGGTGCGCGTGGCCATGGTGGTCATGCCCGTGATCGTGGCCATGCTGATGCCCGTGGTCATGGCCGTGGTCGTGCGCCCCGCCCAGCAGCAGCGCACACACCAGGTTGACGACCAGGCCCAGCACCGCCACGGCCAGCGCCTCGCGGTAGTGGATGGGCTCGGGCGCGAGCATGCGCTCCACCGAGCCGAAGACCATGAGCGCGGCCACGCCGATCAGGAAGATGGCGCTGGCAAAGCCGGCCAGCACCTCTATCTTCCAGGTGCCGAAGGCAAAGCGCGGATCGCGGGCGTAGCGGCGGGCGGTGGCGTAGGCCAGCGCGCTCAGGCCGATGGCCACGGCATGCGATGACATGTGCCAGCCGTCGGCCAGCAGCGCCATCGAGTTGTACCACCAGCCGGCGCCGATCTCCAGCACCATCATGGCCAGGGTGATCCAGGTCACCCAGCGGGTGCGGGCCTCGGCGCGGGCGCTGCCTTCGTCAAAGATGTGGTCGTGCACCCAGTCGTCCACCGCCACGTCTGCCGCGTGGTCGTGCGGGGGGTGGCCATGGGTGGGGTGATCGTGCGGGTGGTCGTGATCGTGCGGGTGATCGTGGTCGTGGCCCATGCCGTGCCTCAAGCGGTGACTGCCCGCATGATCCCACGGCCGGCGGGCCGAGCGCAGCGATCAGCGCAACCAGGTGTCCGCTTTGAGCAGGGTCAGCGCGCCGAGGATGGCGAAGATGGCCGCGGCCACGCCGTGCACCAGCTTCATCGGGATGCGCTCAGCGAACTTGTTGCCCACGAACACGGCGGGCACATCGGCGATCAGCATGCCCAGGGTGGTGCCCGCCACCACGGCCAGGGCGCTGGCCTCGTGTGCGGCCAGCGCCACGGTGGCGATCTGGGTTTTGTCCCCCATTTCGGCCAGGAAGAAGGTGACCACGGTGGCGCCGAACACGCCCATGCCCTGGCTGAGCTTGACCTCGTCTTCTTCGATCTCGTCGGGGATCAGCGTCCAAATCGCCATGGCGATGAAGCCCACGCCCAGCACCCAGCGCAGCACCTCGGGCGTGAGCAGCTGGGTGATCCACTGGCCCAAGGCGCCCGCCAGGCCGTGGTTGGCCAGCGTGGCCACCAAGATGCCCAGCACGATGGGCACGGGCTTCTTGAAGCGCGCAGCCAGCAAGAAGGCCAGCAGCTGGGTCTTATCGCCGATCTCGGCCAGGGTGACGACGCCGGTGGACAGCGCCAGGGTGTGCAGTGAAAAGCTCATGGGCAGACGGGTCAGCGGCCAGGCAACAGTGCCCGGCGGGCCGCGAGTGTACGCCTCGCGCATGAACGCAGGCTGAAGCGCAGGCCACGCCGCTCACGCCGCCCACGCCGCCCACGCCGCTCACGCAGAAGGCGACACCTGCTGGCGCAGGTAAGCCAGCAAGGCCGATGCGGCCCGTGTGGGGTGGCGGTTGGGCATGTACATCAAATACATGCGGCTACCAAAGATGCTGAGCTTCCAGTGGTCGAGCACGGTGCGCACGCGGCCATCGGCGATGGCATCGGCCACCACGTAGTCGGGCACCAGGCCCACGCCCAGGCCGGCCAGGATGGCCTCGCGCAGGAAGGCGAAGTTCTCGCTCATCAGCCGGGGCTGCAGCGGCACCTCGTGGCGCTCGCCATGCAGGTAGGCCGACAACCGCACCTGCCGCCCCACCACGCCCGAGGTGATCACGGGCAGGTGGGCCAGGGCTTCGAGCGTGTCAGGGGGGCGGTGCTGGCGCTCCACGGCCGGGGTCATGCAGGCGACGTAGCGCACCTCGCCCAGGTCGCGCGCCACCAGGTGCTCGGGCGGCTCGCTCATCACCCGCACGGCGATGTCGATCTCGTCGCGCACCAGGTCGACCGCGCGGTTCTCAAAAGCCACATCGAGCACCACGCCCGGGTGCAGCTGCTGGAAGGCGATCAGCCAGGGTGCCATCACCATCTGCCCATAGCCGCTGGGCACACTCAGGCGCACGCGGCCTTGCAGGCCCTGCCCCAGGTTGGCCAGGGTGTCTTGCGCGGCCTGCAGCTCGTTGCGGATCTGGCGACCGTGGTCGTACAGGCGCAGGCCAATCTCGGTGGGGGCGATGCGGCGCGTGGTGCGGCGCACGAGCTGCTGTCCCACGGTTTTCTCGAGCGCATTGAGGTGGTAGCTGACGTTGGCGCGGCTCATCTTGAGGCGGCGCGCGGCCTCGCTGAGGTTGCCGGCGTCGAGGATCTCGACGAGCAGGGTCAGGGCGTGCAGGTCCAGGGCGGCAGACATCGGTGCTTCAAGGCATGAGCGGCCAAGGGGGCGTCAAGCGGCCAGCGCCTCGTGCGCGGCACGGCCCCGGCGCTGTCGCCAGGCCAGCCAGCCCAGCACCCCAGCAGCCAAGGCCAGCACGGGCAACACGGCCCAGTTCAAGCCACGCCAGCCCACGTGCTGCAGCAGGCCACCGGCCGAGAGCGACGCCAGGCCGGCTGCGGTGGTCATCAGCACGTCGTGGGCGGCCTGGGTCTTGGCGCGCTCGGCCGGGGTGTAGGTCTGCGTGACCAGGGTGGAGGCGCCGATGAACAGCAGGTTCCAACCCACGCCCACCAGCACCAGTCCAGTGGTGAAGTGCCACAAGGCGACGCCACTGAGCGCCACCACGACGTGGGCGGCCATCAGCAACAGGCCCAGGGCCATCACCGGCAGCACGCCCACGCGCTGGATCACCGAGCCGGTGACGAAGGAGGGCAGGAACATGCCCAGCACGTGCGCCTGGATGACCAGGGCCGAGGCGCTCAGCGGCAGCGCACAGCCGGCCATGGCCAGGGGCGTGGCCGTCATCACCATGACCATCACCGAAAACGCCACCGACGAGGCGGTGAGCGCCGCCAGGAACAAGGGCTGCGCCATCACCACCCGCAGCGGCCGGGCGGCCTGCGCGGCCGCACCTGGGCCAGCCGCCACGCCGCCGCCAGGGGCTTGCAAGATGGGCCCGCGCAAAGCCGCCGTGAGCGCAGCGGCCAGCACGGCCAGCAGCGACACCGCAGCCATGGCCGCGCCAAAGGGCTCGTCGCCCAGCCAGGGGGCAGCCTCGCCGAACTCGCGGGCATGGCGCGCCAGCGCCGGCCCGGCGAGGGCCGCCACCACGCCACCCACCATCACCCACGAGATGGCACGGCTTTGCTGACCAGGCGGTGCGGTCTCGGCGGCGGCAAAGCGCTGGTACTGCGCAAAGGCCTGCCAGGCGCCGATCAGGCCATTGGCCGCCACGAAGGCGCCAAAGTGGTGGTGCAGCAGGCTCCACAGCCCCAGCAGGCCCGCGGCCACGCCGCACGCGGTGCCCAGCAAAAAGCCCTGCTGCCGCCCCCAGCGCTGCATCAGCAGCGAGGCCGGCACCATCACCACGGCACCGGTGAGCACCATGGCGCTCAGCGGCAGCGTGGCCAAGGCCCGGTCGGGCGCCAGCACCAGGGCCACCAGGCCCGAGACGGTGACCAGCAAGATGGAGGCGGTCTGGAACAGCGACTGCGCCGCCGTGAGCAGCGCCACATTGCGCCACGATGTGAAAGTGGTCGGGTTCATGGCCGGCCTTGCCCCTGTTTTTGTCAAAGATCCTTTGACAGTCTGTCAACGTGACTGCCAATTGTCAAATCAGTCTGGAAGTCGAACAATCGGCCTCCACACCCTGATCTGCCTCCTCATCCGCCACCGCGCCCCACCATGAGCACCGATCTGCCCGCATCCCCCTGTGTCCGCCTGAGCGTCCACGAGGCCATCGCCGTCTTGACCCTCGACAACCCGCCGGTCAACGCCCTGGGCTGGGCCGTGCGCGACGGCCTGCTGCAAGGCTTGCGTGACGCCGAGGCCAACCCCGCCGTGCACGCCGTGGTGATCGTGGGCGCGGGCAAGGCCTTCATCGCCGGCGCTGACATCCGCGAGTTTGGCCAGCCCCCGCGCGAGCCGATGCTGCCCGCCGTGTGCAACGCCATCGAGGCCTGCACCAAGCCCGTGGTGGCCGCCATCCACGGCCCGGCGCTGGGCGGTGGCTTGGAGGTCGCCCTGGCCTGCCACGCCCGCATCGCCGCGCCCAACGCCAAGCTGGGCCTGCCCGAGGTGCAACTCGGCCTGCTGCCCGGCGCCGGGGGCACGCAGCGTGCGCCCCGCCTGATCGGCGCCGCCGCCGCGCTGGACCTGATGCTCAGCGGCCGCCATGTCAGCGCCCCCGAGGCGCTGCGCCTGGGCCTGATCGACCACATCACCACGATGGCCGATGACCTGAGTGCCCACATGCAAGCAGAGGGCATCGCCTGGGCCCGCCACCTGTTGGCTGAGCGCACCCCGCCGCGCCGCACCGGCGAGCAAGCCGAGGCCCTGGCCGACCGCGCCGCCAACCAGGCCGCCATCAACGCGGCGAAGGCCCAAGCCAGCAAGGCACGCGGCCTGTTCTCGCCGCTGCAGATCGTGGCCTGCGTGCAAGACGCGTTGGACTTGCCCATAGCAGAAGGCTTGATCAAAGAGCGCGAGCGCTTTGCCGCCTGCCTGGCCAGCCCGCAGCGCGCCGGCCTGATCCACGCGTTTTTCAGCGAACGCGACACCGCCAAGGTGCCCGAAGCCAAGCAGGGCACGCCCCGCACCGTGCAGCACGCGGGCGTGATCGGTGGCGGCACCATGGGCGCTGGCATCGCCGTGTCGCTGCTGGACGCCGGCTTGCGCGTGACGCTGATCGAGCGTGACGACACCGCCCTGCAAGCGGGCCGAGGCCGCATCGCCAAGGTCTACGAAGGCCAGGTGGCCAAGGGCAAGCTGAGCGCCGAAGGCCAGGCCGAGAAGCTGGGCCGCTTGAGCCTGTCCACCGCCTACGCCGCCCTGGCCGATGCCGACCTGGTGATCGAAGCCGTGTTCGAAGACCTGGCCGTGAAGCAGGCCGTGTTCGCCCAGTTGCAAGCCGTGTGCAAGCCCGGCGCCGTGCTGGCCACCAACACCTCGTACCTCGACATCGACGCCATCGCGGCCAGCACCACACGCCCGCAAGACGTGATCGGCCTGCACTTCTTCTCGCCCGCGCACATCATGAAGCTGCTGGAGATCGTGGTGCCCGCGCAGGTCAGCCCCGATGTGGTGGCCACGGCGTTTGAGCTGGCCAAGCGGCTCAAGAAGGTGCCCGTGCGCGCCGGCGTGTGCGATGGCTTCATCGGCAACCGCATCCTGGCGGTGTACCGCACGGCCGCCGACCACATGCTGGAAGACGGCGCCTCGCCCTACGACATCGACCGCATGGTCAAGGCCTTTGGCTTCCCGATGGGGCCTTACGAGATGAGCGACCTGGCCGGTGGCGACATCGGCTGGGCCACGCGCAAACGCCGTGCCGCCACGCGCGACCCGAAGGCCCGCTACGTGCAGATCGCCGACCGCCTGTGCGAGCGCGGCTGGTTCGGCCAGAAGACGGGCCGAGGCTGGTACGTTTATGAAGCCGGCAGCCGCCAAGGCCAGGAAGACCCCGAGGTGCTGGCCATCGTCGAGGCCGAGCGCCAGCGCGCCGGCATCACGCCCCGTACCTTCACCACCGACGAGCTGGAGCGCCGCTACCTCGCCGCCATGGTGAACGAGGCCGCCAAGGTGGTGGCCGAGGGCATCGCCCTGCGCCCGCTGGATGTGGACGTGACCTTGCTCTACGGCTACGGCTTCCCGCGCCACAAGGGCGGGCCGCTGCACCACGCCGATCAGCTGGGGCTGGCCCGCATCCTGGCCGACATCCGCACCTTTGCCGAAGCCGACCCGCTGTTCTGGCGCCCGGCCCCCCTGCTCGAACAACTGGTGGCCGAAGGCCGCACGTTTGCCGATCTGAACAAGATTTGAACGAGGAGACCCCATGCGCGAAGCCGTCATCGTGTCCACCGCCCGCACGCCGCTCACCAAGAGCCACCGGGGCGAGCTCAACATCACCCCAGGCCCCACGCTGGCCGCGTTCGCCGTGCAAGCGGCCGTGCAGCGCGCGGGCATCGACCCGACCCTGATCGAAGACTGCATCCTGGGCTGTGGCTACCCCGAGGGCACCACGGGCCGCAACCTGGGCCGCCAGGTCATCGTGCGCAGTGGGCTGCCGCTGAGCATCGGCGGCACCACCATCAACCGCTTCTGCGCCTCGGGCCTGCAGGCCGTGGCCTTGGCGGCCAGCCGCATCATCGTGGACGGCGCGCCCGCCATGATCGCCGGTGGCGTGGAGAGCATCAGCGGCATCCGCACCCGCGAGGATGGCGACAGCGGCATGGACCCGTGGATCACCGAGCACAAGCCCGCGCTGTACATGACGATGATCGAGACGGCCGACATCGTGGCGCGCCGCTACGGCATCAGCCGCGCGGCGCAAGACCGCTTCTCGGTCGAGAGCCAGCGCAAGACGGCCGAGGCCCAAGCCGCTGGCCGCTACCGCGACGAGATCGTGCCCATCACCACCACCATGGCCGTGGTCAACAAGGACACGAAGGAAGTGACCCGGCACCAAGCCACGGTCGACCACGATACCTGCAACCGCGCC
>Ga0228699_1000916_pt1 | contig 17735 bp, 19 predicted proteins | sample McNCre217_Aug_MG_FD_178016 | JGI IMG/M metagenome (GOLD analysis project Ga0228699, IMG submission 178016) | Freshwater microbial communities from McNutts Creek, Athens, Georgia, United States - 2-17_Aug_MG | ecosystem: Environmental > Aquatic > Freshwater > Creek | place: USA: Georgia...
GTGCCATAACGGTCTACATAAATCAGACTCATCACCTTTGGATCGTCTAGCCGATAATACCCAGCAAGATCCCATGGCGCAAAGTTATCTCCACCCCACTGAGATAGTGTTACGTTACCAGCCCAAAGAGTGCATTGTCTTGAAGTAGCATTATTCAGATATGGCGTCATGTTATTCAACTTAGTGATAACAGATGTCGTCATAATTTCTAGAAGAGCGCCACCGGTATCTGATGCGTGAGTGGTAACTAAACCATCAATGTCCAAGTTACCCGCATAATGGTCAAAACAGTCTGCACCTGCATCGAGGTGGAATCTGCAATCGCGAATCTTTAAGTTGCCGCCGGATTGAAAGTCAAGATCGGAACGTTGTGTTGTAAGAGTTCCAGCATTTTTATTATAGTAATTACTGGCATACATCGTCAGATATCCGCCATTGCGGAGCCAAGCTTTGTTGTTCAGATAATTATCAAACCCGCGCTGAAAACAGTCTACGTCGTCAATTACAGTACAGCCATCTACTGCTAGCGCAACACCGGAAGGAGTCGTGATAGAACGCCCAAGGGTTACTGCACCACCGACCGTAATACTCCAACCGCCTCCACCTTTATTGATGATAATGGAGTTCAGAAGTGCAGTCATTACGGCCGCAATTTCAATCTGACCGTACACCGTATAGACATCACCTACTTTGGTAATGATGGCCGGATTGTTGATGAATGTAACCAATTCCGCCCATGTTCCAGAGCCAGAAACTCCGGTAACCCAAGGTGCAGTTGGTGTATATGATGTAAATGCCATTAGATTTTACTCCACTTATCTAACGGACACTTTGATAAAACTAAAGCGGTCTTTGTTGCTAGCGGACATTTACATGCTAAACAAACTTGGACATTTGCAATCGTGCCAATTTTGTCGCACGACTCACAAATGTCCATTCGTTCTTTTCGTTGTAGTTGAGTTGTTATTACTTGCAAGCTTTGCCTCTATCAAAAAAGTAATTACGAATTTCGTTTATTCCTGGATTGTCACTACGATGCAAATTAGCGTCGTGTATGTACCAACGATATGCAATTATGTTTTCATACTTCCATCCGATAGTTGTGGAAATAATCAATCTGAAAACATAATCACAATGATTGGGATGCCAATTCATTGTATTTAACAGCTTCTCTGTATCATTTAAAATGTGTCTGGCATACTCGACTTCCAATACCATTGGAGCATGTGGACGGCACAGACGATTCTTTTCCATACCTAATGACCATTCCTGTACGAAGTTTGGTACATTTTGAGATGTGATTGAATCACCAATTATTTCAGAGTTAGCAAATACGGCAGGTTTATTTAATCCTATAAGATGTTCTACGATTTCTGGTGTCAGTAATGTTTCATCATCATCGTCTAGCATCGTCAGGTGTGTTGCAGAACTATCTGCGTAGAAACCTTTCTTCCTACCAACTAAAACGTCGCGACCCATGTTATCAATTACTTGAAACCTGAGCCGCGACGCGGTAGCAGATGCGATGCATCTATCAAAAGCAAACCCATCGGGTCTACTCTTAACGATATGCATCGCTAATGTCACTGATTAGTAACCGGTAGGATTTAGACCTAGAGCGATACCAGCAGCAAACATGTTGCCGAGAGCAACGCAATCAATAGCAGCCACTTCGGCGCGAGAAACCTTGCCGCCAAGCTTGGTTTCATGGTCGTCGTGGTGTTCTTGTTCACGGTTGCTGAGAGCAGCAACGGCAGCGGCAGCAGCGTTTGCTGTAGCTTGTGCGGCAGCAGCTGCAGCAGCAGCAGCGTTAGCAGTAGCCTGGGCAGCTGCAGATGCTGTAGATGCTGAAGAAAGGCTAGCGCTTAGGGCCTCGACAGTTGACTGCAGAGCAGCGATCTGAGCGGCTTGAGCGGCATCGACACCTTGTAGGTTAGCGATAGCGGTGCTGTTAGCAGCGATAGAAGCGGCTAGAGCGGTGCAATCACAGGCAGGTGTTGAAGCTTCAATAGCAGCAATTTGTGATGCGATTGAAGTAAGGCTAGTGTTGATAGTGGTGATCTGAGCAGCAAGAGCGGCTTCAGCAGCTTGCGCACGAGCAACTTCAGCGGCAAGGCCAGAAGTTAGAGCGGCGATAGCAGCTTGGGCAGCAGCAACACGTGTATCACCTTCTAGAGCGGTAATACGTGTGGTAAGACCGGTTAGAGTGGTGATCAGATTCTGAGCAACGTCAAATTCTGGGGTGTTTGGATCGGCATCAAGCAATAGTTGAATCGTAGCAATCTTGGCGTTAAGAACGCTGATGTCGACATTGCTTAATGCTAGTGCTGATGCGATCTCTGTACGGATCGTTTCGCCAACTTTCACACCGAAAGTTTGCGCGACACATTGCATTAAATTGGTTAATTCCATTTATTTTCCTTTAAGTTTACACAACATTTAACTGTGGAAGACGACAGTCAGCATCATATCGGCCCATTACTGCAACCGGTATTCTATTTACAGATACTTCCATTAAGAGTAGCTTGCAATTGTTCTATTCTTTGTACGTGAGACTGAATTTCACTCTGCACCATACAACGTAGTACATCACCTACGTTTTTGCCTAGTACTTCTACTAAGCATTTTAATTTTTCTTCTAACTCGTTTCTATCGGCCGATGGATAGAATACTAATTTATTAACTTCATTTACTATATTCGTCAGTCCAGAGACCGATGGTGTTTCCATCAAAAATATAGTAAGCAGCGAAATAATATCACTCTTCAGTGTAGCATCTAATACGTTTTGATTAAGAACAGAATTCAGTGAACTCAGTTGATAATTTATACTTGCTACGTCTGTTGATACAACACCGGACAATAATTGATCTACATTCGTATAGATCTCGTTTGCAATACTTTCATCTAATACAATTTTTATCGTTTCTTTAAGAGCCGATAGTGTATTTAGACATAACTGCATCATTTCGTTCATAATAAACTCCCATAATCAAGAATACGTGTATGTTAATCTATCAGTCCACGTATTCGTAAAATTTGTACTACCGGAGGCCCAAGTTTCCGTGACATCGCCGTCGCCTGGGGATATAGTAATTTTTCTCACCCTCCATACAGGATCGGCCTCTGAAGAACCGGGTTGTGCCTCGCCTCTATAGATCAAATAGTCTGAAATAAAATCTATTCGTTTACTAAAGGCCATATCACTTTCCTGTATGATGTTATTTATTTGATTCTGAATATTCGCGACATTGACGTTAGTAGTCGCGACGGTAGAAGTCAAATTCGTTATTTCCGTAGTATTCGTAGTTACTGCAACATTCAGATTGGTAACATTATTTTCTACTATCGTTATTCTGTTACGAACATTGGTGACATCTGTTTGAATGTTCGTGACATCTGTTTGAATGTTCGTGATATCATTCTGAACATTGGTAACGTTATTCTGAATGATAGTGATATCACCAGCAGTACTAGTTGCATTATTTTGCAACACCGTGATATCATTTGTATTACTGGTTACATTGGTCTGAAGTAATGCAATATCATTCTGAATCGTAGTAATTATCGCACTACTACCAATATTTGCCTGCAGATCTGCAATAGCAGTCGTATTCGCATCGGTTTGTGTCTGAAGAGCGGCAATTGCTTGTGTAGTCGTGATCGGCGACTCTTCAAAATCAAATTTCTGAGTTACTTCATTGTACTTTAGAAACTTGCCATCTGCGGCCAACGACATGTCAATATCGTCCATTCGCGCAATGCGAACTTCACCACCGCCACCTGCATTATTGATTACTGTTGCTTGTTGGTACGAAGCAACGTATTGTTTTAGATTCTGAAAATCCTTCTGCAGTTTATCAAATACGCGTAGGAATTTCTTCTCTAGATCTGATATTTGTGCCGCAGGTACATTATTTAGATTTTCTACAACTGCTTCGATTTCAGATACTTTATCAAGTACTGTCTGCAGTTCATCAACATCCGATACTAGTTCCGCTTCAGTTTCTACGATGGCAGATTCTAACGGAGCAACATCGATTACATCTGCTTTATTCTTTAGTGCAGCGACGGATGTAAACAGATCTTTTAGTGTAGGAACTGACTCTTCAGATACTGCCGGAGGCTGTTCCGCTACATGTTTTTTCATCTCTACTACCGAGATGAAAAGATCTTTTAGTGATGTTGGTTGTGGAGGTGGTTCATCGGATGTTTCCTGTTCGGGTCCGATTTCTTCTGCGGTAGTTGATACCGATGTCTGTTTTAATGATGCGACAGATGCAAATACATCTTGTAGTAGTGTGTTATCTACAGCCTGTTGTTCTTCCAGCGCTTTCTGTTCTTTTAACTCATTAGCCTTTTTAAGTATCTCAAAAAACTCATTAAGTTTGTCGCTCATCGTAAATTCTCATTATTTTATTATTTATTGAAACCCGAATTTCCGGAAGACATTCTAGAAGTTAAAATCGTCAAAATCGGTACTTTTATTTATCACTGGAGAATTATTTTCCACAAATTTTGCTCCAGGCTTTTTGGTAAGATCTTGATTGTCGACATCGTACATTTTCATCTTCGAACGATTGATACCAACGACAAACCGTAGAAGTTCATTCATATCCTTGAACCTGTTCTTTAGTTGTTTGAACATGATCTGGTTCATCTTTTTCAGTTCATCAGAATCAATAATAGCAAAGAATGAATCGACAAGAGCGGGAATAGCAAAAGATTCCGAGGTAGAGTCGATACCAAAATCGGAGTTACCAGCCCCGCCTCGAGTAGTCTGAGTAGCAGTCCAGCCAACACAATTCTGTTCGATCATCAGTGCGCGTAATTCTGTACCAACATTCTTGATACGTTCGAATGAATTGTCGGTTGCTTTACCCGACATTGGAGCACATAGGTTCAGGTAGTCGATAATAATGACGTCTGGAATAAAGTTTTGCTTAGTCTTGTATTCTTCTAGAAGTGCTTTAAAATGACCTGCATTGGCAGTACCGGTTGGGTACTCTTTGATCTTTAGAGTACCCATTGCCTTCTTTTTGAGACTAGAGAACTTATTGATGTAAGTCGCCTTTGGGATCATTTCTAACTGATCAAAGTCGACATTTAGGATATTGACGTCAAAACGACGAGCAATTTCTTCTGCAGCCATCTCGAGGGTAATGTACAGAACATTTAGGCCTGCATTTAATGCACCGACACCAACGTTAACCATTGCCATAGACTTGCCGCCGTGAGGTGGAGCGATAAAGCAATTGAGTGTTTTTCTGGTCGGTCCACCTTTCATTGCAAAGTCAAGAATCTGGATTCCGGTAGTTAGACGACTTTCTTTCTTGTGGTAATAATCATACCGTGCTTCTGCATCTTCAGAATAATCATGACCGATAGCAGTATCAAAACTGATAGACAGTGCTTTGGAAAGGATTGTAGGAATTGCATCTGGAGTCTGTTTACCCTTCTTGTCCTTAGAATCTGCGATCAGAACGGATTCTTTGATGGCATTATAGAGTGCTCTATCTTTACAGAATTGTTCCGTAGTGGTAAGCAGAAAGCTCAGGTCTTCAGAGAAGGTTTCCTGCCCAGAAACCAATTTCTTCAATTCCGTATAGTCATCGGCAGATGCTTTGCGATTCTCGATTTCTACCAAAAGACCTTGCTTAGATGGTACTTTATTGTATTTCTTGAAGTACTCTTCATAGATCTTGTATAGATTTTTTTCTGGTTCTGTGAAGAAGTATTCTGTCTTCACATGAGGAAGAACACGACGAGCATATTCTTCATTAGTCATCAGTTGAGAAAAAATTAAATTTTCAGTGCGCATTATCAAAAAGATTCATCAATGTTATAGTCAATTATAAACCGACAATGGTGTCTTGTAAAATAAAAATGGGTACCCATTTGAATACCCATTTTGCTCTATTATTCTAGATCTTCGTCAATATCTTCATCATCTGATACTAAAGTCGTATGACTGAGTTGATACTTTTCTTTTACCCATTTCTTGAATGATTCGCGTTTTAATACTACACCCAAGAACGCTTCATTGCCAGTGTCTTTCTCTCTAACTTTACTGCCAAGAGTTTCACCGGTTTCTGGATCAACCAATTGGTACCATCCATTGCTCGGTTTAATAACTTCTTTTGCTTCTACAGCCATTTCTAAAATACCCGTATACTTATAGATGCCGCCACCAAAAGTAACGATGATTGGAATTACCGATTTTTCTTTGACATAACGAGATTTCTCAACCTTAAGTTTAAAGTTATATCCAGTAAGTTCAGTGCCATCTTTCTCTTGAGATTTTCCAATAAAGAAAACCACATCTGATGATAGCATTCCACCCTGTCCGCCCGCCATAATCGTTTTGGGGAATAGGCCTTGTTCATCGTATGTGTGTTGAACTGCCAATAAAGGAATATTCTTAATCGTAAGGTGAGGGGTAACTAAGCGCCATAGTGACTTAAGTGACTTGGCTCTAGTACCCATATCTGATGCAGCGTTTTCTTTCATTGCATCATTTGTTTCTTTTGTTGATGCAAGATTACCAACTGAATCAATCATAAAGATGACTTTATCACCTCTCGCAATTGCATCAGGACCAGTAAGTTTCGCCATCAGATCAAATTTCAATTCTTCGATTGAAGTGATGGGGCAATGTAAAACACGTGATGGATCAATTTCTGCAGCTTCTAGTGTCTGTGCTGAAACTCCGAACTCACAATCATAAAATACGCAAATAGAATCTGGATACTTTTTCATATATGCAGAAACTAATACCAAGCAGTACATCGTTTTGAAATGTTTTGAGGGTCCCGCAAAACTGATCAAACCAGAACGTAGACCTCCGTCTAAATCACCTGACAATGCGATGTTCAATGCAGGTACTGCAGTTGGGATGACATCTTTTTCATTAAAGAGTTCAGAAGCAGATAAAACCTCTACCTCTTTAATAGTTGAAGTTTTCTTTAGTTTTTGTAAAAGCGACATATTGTTCCTTATATACGTAGTATGTTATTGTTGAAATGATATTTAACCAAATAGAAGAGATTCGATATCAGACTCTTCTTGTAAAGACCATGAGATTGCTTTGGCAATGTTTTCAAGTGGATCCATGAATACTTTTTGCCATTGAGTATCGTAGTCTACATATTTGTGCAGACCAAATTCTTTGGGCAGCGTTGTTGCATATGCGATTACATTTTCACGAAGTGTATTAGGTTCTTTCAGATAGACATATTTCATTTTGTTACCTTCAAGAATCTCTTCATAATTATCCAGTGATCGCTTCTTCAGTTCTGCATTATAAAGTAGACTTGCTCTGACGCCGATTGGCGTACCTTTCTGAGAATATACATTCTTTGAGTCCGAATACTTCTTAAGATTATTAGCAGACCTTGGGAATGAAATTGCTTCTACTGGTTGCTTCTTGAACTCAGATTCCTTTGAAGTAATGTACCTACGTAATTCGTCTACATCCGAATCAAGAATGATTTGAATTGCTTCTTTCAACCAAGTTCTAGCAATCTGTGGTGTAGAAGAACGCACCACCTCAATACCGGTAATAGAATAATCGGGTTCTGCATATCGTACACCTTCGTTTTCTAATACTTTGACTGCATAACGCTTTTTGCCAGTAAAGAATCCTTTAGATGCAATCTTTTCAAGTTTCATGTCGAACTTGTCTGGGAATGCATTGAGAGAAGCTTCCAATTCTGCCTGTGCAGTTTTGATAACTGGCTTGATCTTTGCTTCTAGGATCTTATTGAGAATTCCGGTAATCTCGGCATCAGTCTTTGATGAGTAATATTTTTCTACGAGTGGACCAAAGTTGATGAATGTAGAATCCGTATCGGAAGTGATTACGTAGTCAAAACTATTCGTCCCTAGTACTTTGTTGAGATACACATTGATGGCTCTTGCTACATACTGAATTGCATATTGACCGGTTTTTGTAATACCTTCTGCGATTCTATTGTCGAAGAATACAAAATACGGGGACGCGCATGCGCCAAACAATGAATTTAGAGCAAAATGTTCATAAGAGATCGTTAACTTCTTATCTGTCTATTCGACAGCTTTATATTCCTATAAAGATCAGACTATATCATCAACCACGAGGGTTGGAACGCGCTTCCACTCACTTGAGTGTACGATTTTTCAATCTAGTCGTTACACCTTCCCGATAAAGGGCTTGGCACGGGATTGTCCGTTCTGGAGTTTCCCCGTTTTCACGTTCTTTGCTAATTATCATTGCTGATAATAGGTGCATCTATTTTACACTTTAGTCGCAAGTTGCAACACTTGCAACCTTTTAGATTCTAATTCTTCCTGTCTATAAAATGACAGCAATTCTTCATCGGTGTATGAAGAAATTTTATTTTTATCAAAGATCATCTGTATTGATACCTCTACGTTTAAGTTCTTCCATAATTAAATTATAATTCCCTTTCTTGACTTTCATCTCATCTTTAGCGGCTTTACGTTTTGCAAATAATTCTGCAGTCAGACGAGTCATGATGCCAAGATTTTCTTTACTGAACTGTGCACCATTAGCAGCCATAGTATATGATGCATCTGGGTTTTTATATCCGTGTAGTAGCGAGTTGACATCTACAACAGGCTTCATACCGATCAGACATTCCGGACTCATGTTGAGTGCTTCGATGATCTTTGGGTATAAAGATGTAAAGTCAAAAGAAACAATCCACTTGTATAGACCCGGTACCGGTTCTTTTACATAACCACCCTCGATAGAATATCCAGAATCACCAGACATCTTCTTGATTGGTACGAATGTGTTTTCTTTCAGCAACGATGAATTGATATAACTCTCCCAGGTCTTGATTGGAGAGTATACGTCGGTAAAGTTGATTCGTGATAAGTACGCGGATGTTACTGCCAGATAGATTAGGCCAAGTTCAGATTCCAATTCATCGACAAGTTCAGTATCTCGTTGGTTGTATTCGGTGAATAGAGTAAAGTCTTTCTGATAGAATTCCTTGAATGTTTCATAGGGATTTTCTAATTTCTTTTTGCCGAGTTCTACTTCTGCGATATGATCTAGTTTGTATGATTCGCGCGTGATGAATCGGAACTTCTTGTATAGATCTAATAAGTCAAGAACTGACCTACCTACAATATCATATTCGATCTGTTCTCTATCATTAAGCATAGAGATTTTACGTTCGACCATCGAGAACGGTGAAAGCTTCTGAGTGAATTCATTACCAAGAATTCGATTCATGCGGGTGCAGATGTATGAAATGTCGAAGTACTTTACATTCCACCCGGTGATGATGTCTGGGTCTGTAGTAATTACGTGATGAGTGAATTTACGTAGAAGATCTTCCTCATTCTCGCATCGTACATAATTCTTGACGCGCTTCGTATCGACACTCTGTGAACCGAACGTAATTAGTTCTTTAGTCTTGAAGTCAATGATCGTAATCAGAAGAATTTCTTGGTCTGCTTCTTTCAGATCTGGGAATTTAGTTGTCCCGTTTGGGCCTTCTGTCTTAGTCTCGATGTCAATTGAATGGATAGTAAGATCTTCCAATTTGACGTCCATCTCATCGCGGAACTTGTCTGCAATGAATGCATACTCGTACTTTGTATTTCCATGGATAGCAAGGAATTCTGAGTTTTCTTTGACGAAAGCTTTTGCTTCGCCAATAGTTTCAAACGTACGCTCTTCAAGATATGAACCAAAGAGTGATTTGAATTCAGTTGGTTTTTCAGTCTTCACGTATAAAGAAGGTGAATAGTCAATCTTACCTTGGATTCTGCGGCCGTCTCTATATCCTCTATAGAAGATCTTGTTGAATTTCTGAGTAAAGTTAGAGTAGTAATTGTTCATAATAAATGTATAAGGGCTCCACAGTTTTATTATACACTGTGGAGCCCTTATTGTAAAATTTTTTACTTATTGATTAGACTGAGGGAAAATGCGCTCGTATAGTTCTTCCGTAGCTTCTGTGTCTGCAGTAAAGACTGAGAAGTTTTGCTTGTGATAAAGTTTTGATGCGCGAGCAAGATAACTCTTGGGAATTTCATATTCATCTGCAAGAGCTTTTAGTTCGTCTTTAATCAGTTCACGATGTCCCTCGATCTTTGAGTATGAATCGGAGATTGTCTGCATTACAGAACGAATCTTCTTAATAGCTTCTGGATCCGATGGGATGTTGATTTGTGCTGTTTGGATTACTGACATAATAAAATCGCTTTCTTTAATTATAAATTTGTCGCCTGTAGCAACCTGATAAATGTATGTGCTTCGTCTTTAGTCTTAAAATACTGAATCTTAAAATTATGTTCTAACACATCATATATTGCCAACATGATAGACAGAGAACCTGCCTTATCCATAATTGACGCCTTCACCATAAATCTGTTATTGATAAATTCCGTCTCTCTTGAAACGAGATTATGGTCGTTTTTCTTCTTAGACATTGGGTCCCTAGTACTTCTTTTCATGATAGGTTATACCATCACATTGTACTATTTAATCAGACCGGCTTTTTAGAGCCGAGTTGATATTTAGGGACTAACTTCCAAGATTGTTTTTCTTTGTACGGAACAATCTTAATCGATGAAACTGGTAGACGATCTGAAACTTCTTCTTTGTTAATGATAGAACAAAGTTTCCATTGGTCTAGTAGATTTGCGATTGTGTTACGACGTTGAATATCTTCGTGTGTAAGTTGTGATTCCTTTCCGTCCAATACAAACAATTCTTTGAATGATAAGATAGAATAGTTACCGCGCTTATGTAGAATATGGCAGCTCTGAAACAGTGTTTTCTCTTTCTTTGATTCTATACCGATACGTGTTAGCGTTTCTTTTACCAATAGAAAGTCATCTGGCTCTTTAAGAGTAATTGCGATTCCTAATTTTTGTTCTTTGTTGTTTTCTTCACTGTTGTGCATTTGCCGCCTCTTTTTTCGATAAGAGATCTTATTGAATCTTCGCCTACGATGTTTAAAACTTCAAAGGCTCGTTTGTAAGATACTCCCATTTCATGTCTAATAAAATCAATAAATTCTTCGTTTACATCAAGCTTTTGTTTCTTAGTGTATCCTAGATATTTATTGGTCTTAGGCAGTCCATAGAAGATTAAATCATATTGAAGTTTCTTATCCAAGAAGGAATTGTCATTCAGTACTTCTGCAAATAAACATGTAGATGGATCATTTGCGAGAACACGATTGATAATGAATGGTGCATACTCTTTTTGGAACAACTCTTCCGAGTCGATGATTGATTTCTTTGTCTTGACTGCAGAGTTTACATAGTCAAATGGAGATGGCATGTTACTTGAACCTGCAAGAAGTCATTACTTGAATCATGAATGCGCAAGAATTGATTTCTTGATCTACACCATGCATTGCCTTGAATTGATAGTCTGCAATCGTCAGAATTAGTTGTGGCACAGATGCAGGTTCTAACTCTAAAGAAACTTTATCATAGAACATACGATAGAATGGTGCTGGGTCTAGTGAAGAATTCGCAACCCATTGACGCACGTTAGTGAAGTTCTTCTCTTTAAGATTCTTTACAAGATCGTTGATTCCAGTAGAGTCAATGGATGCAAGAATACCAGAGTCGATCTTTCCATAAGAGGCATACTTCTGTAGTTCGGAGATTGTCTTACGAAAGTCTGGGAAGTGCTTTGATACTAATCCTGCAACTGCTTTCTTATCGTATTCTACGGATTCTTTATCGAGAATAGTACAGACACGCTTAAGCATTTGTCCAGCGAGTGTCTGACGTTCATCCTTTGGGATGGTGAACTCAATTACATTGAACCGAGAGATTAGTGGTTCGATAATACGATTCTTGTAGTTAGCAGTGAAGATGAATAGAACATTATGAAACTCTTCTAGGAAGTTTCTGAATGCACCCTGCAGATTACCGGTCATATAATCTGCTTCGTCCATGATAACCATTTTCTTCGAACCTGACATAGACACTGCAGATGCAAATTGAGTAATCTTAGTACGAAGAACATCGATACCAGATTCATTAGATGCATTCAGAAATAGTACATCTGCATCTAATTCTGCCGCGATGCTTTTTGCGACAGTTGTCTTACCAGTACCAGGACCAGATACGAATAGACAGTTTGGTACATTACCGGAGGCAACAAGTTGCTGCAGAACTTTCTTGTTGCCTTCCGATAATACTGCATCTTCAATTTTGCGCGGACGATACTTTTCTGTCCACACTAGTTCATCAAAATTTGAGTTCACTTCATTCATAATATAATTGTCACTTTACTTGGTTAGTTTTTCGACAGACTTTAGAAACTTTGATGCATCTTCAATTGAAGTGAAGGTGGCATTGCACCAAGTCTCTGCTTTATTATCTGTAAAATCTGCCTCCGATATGGAACCTGAAAATTCGACTAATGATTCCATCTTCGATGCAATTGCAGTTAATACTTGCAATGTAGTTGTGCTGTTAATTGTAATGGTGTAGCGCATTATTAAATCTCCGAGTTACGTTCTAGTGCAATGTACATTGTGTAGTTACCATCATGACGAACAAATTGTGCAATCTTCTTTGAAGAAATTGCGACTTCATAAATTGTTAGTGGCATCTTAAGATTTTCTACCTTGATGTATGCTTTAAAGGATGCATCTGTCTCGCCGACATTGATCGAGAAGTTGTTTGAAGATGGGTTCTGGGTATTGATTACAGAACATGTGATATTAGAACCATCGCCTTCGATTAGTACATCTGTTAGAGATAGTACCGCGGCTGCTTTAAGCATTGCCTTGATGTTTTCTTCCGTCAGAACAAACTTTGCGACAGGATCATTATCTGCAAACTGCTTATCCAATTGCTGAAGAACTTTTTCAGATGGAGTGTCTAGAACTTCTTTGGCAGCATAAACATAGCGCAGTGAATTACGATCTTGCTTGATGGTAACGGTCGTCTCATCGAATTCTACTTCTGGGTCTGAGAACATGCTCAGTGCACCAAGGAACTCAGATAAATTATAGATGCCAAATGGATTGGTAAAACTTTCTTCTACATTCGCCTTGACGAATACTGTTTTAGATACAGTCTTGGTAGAGATTTCACCCTCACCGCTGTAATAAAAGTTTGAATTTACCGATGCGAAATTCTTAAGAATTTCTTGAGTTTGTTTTGAAATTTTCACTATGATACCTCATAATTAAGTGTTACTGATAGTTCAATTTTATACTGAACTATCACCGTTGTAAAATTATTTTTCGCCAATGATCGAGAAATTGCCATCTTTTTCTAATGTAAGTACTCTATCAAATTTATCTGCAAATGCATCTGCATTCCTGTGTGAGATTAAAAAGATATTAGAATTTGCATACTCAGAAAAGTTAAGAATGTCGATAAACATCGATGTGCCCGCATTGTCGATTGATGCATCCCCGATTTCGTCGAAGAATAACAGATTACACGACAGTGAGTTCTTCATCTTTGCAATCTGACGCATCGTGAATAATAGAGATAGGTCGATTCGTTGCTTCTCGCCGGCGGAGAAATTATAGTATGTGAATTCATCACGATGACGTGAACGAATGATCTCATTAAACTCTTCATCTAGATTGAATGATACGAAGAACTCAAAATGTTCTAGGTACTTATTCACCAACTTATTGATGATAGGAATGTACTGTTTGATGATAGTACTCTTGATACCAGAATCTTTCAGTAGTTCATATGCAGCTTCCTGATATGTCTTCTCTTCATTCAATTCTGCCCGCTTTTGTTGCAGTGCTAGACCTTGCTTGGCGGTATCTTTCAGTTCTTGCTTCTTATTCTCTAATGAGGAATACTTGGTCTTGAATGACTCTAGTTCGATAGAATTCTTACGACGCTCTTTGCTCAATAGACTGATAGAAGTATTCGCTTGGTTGATTCTGGCGTTTAGATCATTGATGTTGTTCTGGTGTTTTGCACATTCATCCATTACGGACTCGAATTGTTTGACGAATGATTCTTGTTCTGCAATCATTTTGGATAGATCATTTACGGTAGTATCATGATCACAGCGCATATGATATTTGTGATTCTCAAAAATTTCTTGCTTGCATGTTGGACAGTTTTCTGTGTTATTGAAGAATTCAAACTCTTTGACCATCTTGGTAATTTCTTTCTTACCAGATTTGATCTTATCCAATGCCGCGGTTAGTTTACGTTCTTTTGCTTGTAATTCTGGAGTCTTTTGAGTTAGCAATACACTTTCTGCCAATAAGTCATCCATGGTTCTGGACAATGCAGTTAGTTCTGAATCAAATTCTTTATCCTTAGAATCATACTGTGCGATCGTCTCGTCATAGTTCTTTTGTAGTTCTTGAACGTGATTCTTCAGTAATGAGACTGTGTGCTTTGCATTCTTGATGTCGATATCGCATAACTTAAGTTCTTCTCTAGTCTTTGACATCGCAGACTTATTGAGTAAATTCATTGAAGAGAATACTTTAATATCCAGAATCTCTTCAACGAATTCTCTACGTTCGTTCTTAGTCAATGACATGAACGGTTTATAATTCTCGATAGAGATGATGGATGTTTGCGTGAATGCTCTAAAGTTAGTCTTAAGAATTTTGGATTCTAGATAATCTTGATAGTCATATGCAGATGTCTGTTCTAACATCACACCATCTTTATAGATTTCAAACACTGCAGGTTTGATTCCACGACGAACCATGTATTCTGCGCCAGACACACTAAACTCAACTTCCGTCAGACAGTCCTTACCGTTTACGGAATTGACGATGTTTGCTTTATTGATGTTCTTGATAGTTTTGCCAAATAGAGCAAACGTAATAGCAGAAAGAATCGTACTCTTTCCGACACCGTTAGTACCAGCGATAACCGTCTTCTTTGCCGAGATTAAGTCTACTTCGGTGAATGCATTTCCATATGATAGAAAATTCTTAAACCGTACTTTTTTAATTATGATCATTATTCTGCCTGGATAGATTCCGTGTATAGTGAACGCACTTTAGATTTCAGTCGTTCTTTGTCAATACCGATGTCAAGTTTATCAATGTAAGAATTCATAATGTCAATCGTATTCATACCTTCTATAGATTGGTCTGTGTCGATTGGATTGTCATCTTTGATTGTGTTGTCGATGATTTTTAGGTCATACGGATTCAATTGTATCACCTGATCTACGTACTTGTCAAAAGAATACTGATCTGACTTTTGTTCGACGAACATCTTAACATACATCCCAGTAATATTCTCTGGAAGAATTGTGTTGTCTACATATCGGATTTTCTTGTACAGATTAAATGGTGTACGAATGAATTCTACATCGCCGGTGTCTAAGTCATGCACCCAGAATCCTTTAGGATCATCACAATCGGACCAGTCTAGTTCATACGGGACACCGGTGTAAAGTACATTGTCTTTGAATGACTGGGTATGATAATGACCGGAATACACACGTTTGTACTTTGCAAACATGGTATGATCCATTCCTGATTCTGCCATTTGACCAGGATGCAGTTCGAACTTGTTAAATTCAAAGTGACCCATTGCATAGTCGGATTTTGAATTTTGCAGGAACTTTAGTGAATCATCGATGTTCTCTGGAGATATCCATGGATAGAAGTCGACAGTTACATCGCCAAATGAAACAGTTTCTGGACGAGTGTCGATAACCTTGGCAGAACCCTCTAACATTAGAGATACAGAATTGACTTCATTAGTAGACTTATAGTAAGTATCATGATTACCAGAAATGACGATCGTGTTATACTTGCTGAGCGGTTCAATGATGTTCTTTTTTGCATGGTACCACGTATTGATGTTGAGGTAACGACGACGATCTTGAAAGTCTCCAAGTTGGACGATGTTCTTGATCTTATTTGTCTTTACATATTCAAAAAAGTACTCAAAGAATTTCTTCTGGTATTGAATGAAATGTTCTGAGTCATTTCTAGCGGAGATGTGGATATCCCCAAGAATTGCGATTTTGCCTTTACTCTTCATCGGCAGTATCCTCTTCAATCAAGTCTTCTATCGTGATAGATTTGGACTTTTCCTTTTTCTTCTTATCATTACTCTCTGCAGTATAATCTTTATACGTATCATTCATCTTGAGGAATTCTACGAATGAATTCTTGAACTCATCACTTTCAGATTCCATAGACTCTAGAAAGTCCGATGTCATAGACTCTTTGATAAGTTTTGACTTTACCGACACTTGTTTGTGTTCTAGTTTAATTCTAGTAACGAACTCGTTGAAGGCAATCTGAGTAATGTATGCAAATGGGTTGGATGATTTCTCCGGGTCGAATAGGTGAGCTTTAGCAACACACTTGATGATAGCATCGCCAATCATCTCTTCTTTATAAGAATAGTTGACGAAATTATAACGGGTGGAGAGACGATGACAGATCTGCAAAATTGCTTCGCAGATTGGACGAGTAAGTTGCGGCCGTTCTAAACCAGAACTTGCCGCTTCTGTCATCATTTTTCTATACTCGACAAACGATTCTAAAAGATGTTTGTTCGAGACATAATCTACCGACGTCTTCGTTATGAGCGAATAGTCTTTTGTGTTTAAGGTCATTGTTGGATAGTTATAAAATTGTAATTAAGTCAATTATAACCGCCAATCATGCTAATGTAAAAAATTTTGTTCTTGCTGTTTTCTAAGTATGTCTTTTCTAATAGAGTCCATTATCATTGCCATTTCTACATCTCTTTCGAATGGCATCATAGATTCTATTGTGTCTGACGAATAATTGAATTTGTAGCGTAGGATATGAAGGGTCGAATAATACTCCTTCAGATCTTGATATCCTACGCCTAGACGAAAAAATTCTCAAACCCAGATAATACTAATGAGTGATCTTTACCGCAACCCTTGCACTTGTATTCTACTGGCAATTCAACGATCGGCATACTATCCAAGAACTTCTTTAGATCTTGTTGTTGAATCGGTGTCATTGATTCCAGAAATTCTAATTTTTTCTCCGGTGTCATCGTAACTTCAGAATCTTCGTCGTATACTGCAACGATACAACGTGACAGAACTTCCATGTCATCAAGTTCACGATTATTCAGTGAAATAAAATCGTCTATTGAAGGGTGCCTAAATTGGGCCCAAAAATTGGTGTTTTTGATCACAATTTTGGTGTTTTTATCGTCTGGAGTGGGTAAAATGCGTGTGTTTTCTATGTCCACGGAGACGTCTGTACGAATATCAATGGAACAATCACATTTTCCCATCAATTCGATGGTTTCACCTACTGACTTGGACCGAATCTTCAGAAAAATGAATTCTACATCATAATAAGGTGTAGAACTTAGATCTAAAGTATTAAAAGTACACACTTTGACAAGATTCTTGATTGAATTGATGATGTTATCCAAAGAGCCTTCTTGGATGGCCAACAACATCGCCTTCTCTTCTTTTACGGTGTAAGGTCTGTACTCTATCTTTGCTCCGGTGGATGGCAGATTTAGAATGTATGTAGGTTGAACTATGTTTGTCATTTTAATTTCGCTTTAATAATCTTCAAGGATTCACGTTGCACTTTATTTACGGAAGCACCGGTAAATTTCTCAACTGGTAGTAGAAGAGCAATCTTCATCTCTTCGATTGGAATTCTCATGAATTTAGATCTTACATGAGAGAAAAGGTATTGCTTGATAGCAGGAGCAACTTCTGGGAATTTTGATGCATTGAATAGCAACTGCCACTGCATCAACATCTTTTTGTTGTCGTTCA
>Ga0228699_1000917_pt1 | contig 17733 bp, 19 predicted proteins | sample McNCre217_Aug_MG_FD_178016 | JGI IMG/M metagenome (GOLD analysis project Ga0228699, IMG submission 178016) | Freshwater microbial communities from McNutts Creek, Athens, Georgia, United States - 2-17_Aug_MG | ecosystem: Environmental > Aquatic > Freshwater > Creek | place: USA: Georgia...
CGGCCAGGTAGCCAAAGCCCAGGCCGAGCCCACCCAGTGTGAAAGCCACGGGGAAGCCGGCCAGCATGGCCACCACCAGGGCGCCGAACATGATCGGCGCCAGTTGAGACGTTGCCATCACTGCAGAGGCCTTTCGTAGTGGGCGTTGAATTGCCCGCGGCCACGCAGGAAGAGGATGCGGCGGAACAGCTCGGCCACGCCTTGCAGCGCCAGCAGGCCGAAGCCCAAGGGGATGGCGGCCTTGATCGGCCAACGCAGCAGCCCGCCCGCGCTGGGCGAATGCTCTTGCTGGGCGTAAGACTCGACCACGAAGGGCCAGGCTTGCGTGGCCACGAAGGCGCACAGCGGCAGCAGCACGATCAGGATGCCCAGCACATCGATCCAGGCCTTGGCGCGTTCACTCAAGCCGCCGAAGACCACGTCCACCCGCACGTGCTCGTTGAGCTTGAGCAGCATGGGCGCACCGGCAAACACCGCCATGCCGAAGAGGTACCACTGCACCTCCAGCCAGGCGTTCGAGCCCATGTTGAAGCTGTAGCGCACGGTGGCGTTGCCGGCGCTGATGAGGCAGGCGGCCAGCAGGGCCCAGGCGGCCAGGCCGCCCGCCACGCGCGAGACGGCGTCCATCCAGCGGATGTAGGTGTGCATCGGGTGGGCCCTTGCTCGGTTGCTCAGTGGCTCACTGGTCCAGCGCGGTGGCCTGCATGTACAGCTTGGTGGAGCGAGCGCCACTGCGGCAGAACATCAACAGCGGGCGCGGCAGCTCTTCGAGCAGCTTGGCGCAGGCGGCGATCTCTTCAGGAGACTGGTAGCCGCCTTGCACCGGCAGGTGGGCGTAGGCCAGGCCCGCCGCGGCAGCAGCTTCGGCGATGGCGGCGCTGGTGGGCTGATCCGGGCCCCCTTCAAAATCCGGGCGGTTGTTGAGCACGGCCTTGAAGCCGGCCTCGGCCGCAGCCTTCATGGCCTCGGGCGTGAGCTGCGGGCCAGCGTAGACGTCTTGGGCAATGGGTTGCAGCTGCACGGAATCGCTCATGGGAGGCTCCTGAGGGTGATCAAGGTGAAGAAGCGCCGATCTTAAAGCGGGCCCACAACTCGGCTGATGCGCGCAGGCATCAGCGGACGCCGAAGCGCCCACGATCGGCGGGCGGCCCGCCAGCGATCAGCCGGCCAGCGCGGCCTTCACGGCGGCCGACACCAAGCCCATGTCGGCCTGGCCGGCGAGCTTTTGCTTGACCGCGCCCATGACCTTGCCCATGTCGCCCGGGCCCTTGGCGCCGAGCTCGGCGACGATGGCACCCACGGCGGCCTTGATCTCGTCGGCCGTCAGGCGCTGCGGCAGGTAGACCTCCAGCACGGCGATCTCGGCCTGTTCGATGGCGGCCAGCTCCGGGCGGCCACCGGCGGTGTACTGCTCGACCGAGTCCTTGCGCTGCTTGATGAGCTTGTCCACGATGGCCACGACCATTGCGTCGTCGAGTTCGATGCGCTCGTCAACTTCCTTTTGCTTCATGGCGGCCAGCAGCATGCGGATGGTGCCGAGGCGTTCGGTTTCCTTGGCGCGCATGGCGGCCTTCATGTCGTCGGAGATGCGTGCTTTGAGGCTCATGGGAGGTCTCGCAAAAAAGCAGTGGAAAGTGGGGGCAACAAAAACAAAAGCCCGCATGGGCGTCCCCGCGCGGGCTTGTGGCTGTCAGCGATGTGCGTGTGGCACCCGCCGCGGCAAGGAAGCCGATCAGTACAGCTTCTTGGGCAGCTGCATGCTGCGCACGCGCTTGTAATGACGCTTGACGGCGGCGGCCTTCTTGCGCTTGCGCTCAGCGGTCGGCTTTTCGTAGAACTCGCGGGCGCGCAGTTCGGTCAGCAGACCCAGCTTTTCGATGGTGCGCTTGAAACGGCGCAGGGCGACGTCGAACGGCTCGTTTTCCTTGACACGGATGGTCGTCATTACAAATTCGCTTTCAATGTGAATGCATTCATCAGGGCCGCCACGTGGCCACCGGCTGACGCTCATCCAACTCATCGCACAAAGGCCGCCCCTGTTGCCGCATCAAGACGCGGCGGGCGTCGCACCTGGGTCTGGTCGTGCTTCCGGTTTCCGCGGAGGAAACAAAATCAGACCGTCTCGGTGTGCACGCATGGGCTTGGAATCGCCCAGACGGTGGACTTCTTTGCAAACACGCAACGAAGCCCCACCAACAAAGCCCGCGATTCTACCCCGATTTTCAAGAAACTCAATCACCGAGAGATGGAATTTGCGTGGCGCAGCGCGCCAAGCGGGCGGAATCAGGCGCTCAACGGGGCAAAACGGCTCGCCAGCCCCCGGCAGGGTCGGCCTGCAACCAGCCCGCACCCAGGGGCGCAAAGGCTTCTGCGGCCCCCTGCTCGGCGCACAGCGCCGCGATGGTGGCAGCGGGTGGCAGGGCCGGCCAGGGCTCTGGGGCACCTGGGGCGCCCGGGTCATAAGGAGCACCTGAGGGCTCTGGTGCATCAGGGGCATCGCCAGCATGAGCGGCCTGCCACGCGCGCAGCCCCACCTGCCGCAGACGGGCCTGCAGCTCAGCCCAAGGCGCCAGCACGAAGGCGCGCTGGTGAGCCCTGGGGTGCGGCAGCATGAGGAAAGGGGTGGCCGATTGACGATCGCCCAGGGCCAGCAGGTCGAGGTCGAGGGTGCGCGGGGCGTTCACATAGGGCCGCGCGCGGCCCAGCAAGGCCTCGGTGCGCAGCATGGCGCCCAGCAGCTCTTCAGCGCCCAGCGCGGTGTGCAGTGCCGCCACGGCGTTGGTGAACTGCGGGCCCTGGGCCTCCCAAGGGGCGGTGTGGTAGAGGGCTGACACGCCCAACAAGCCCGTGCCTGGCAGGCCCGCCAGTTGCGACAGGGCAGCCGCGAACGTGGCGGGTACGTCGCCCAGGTTGCCACCCAGGGCCACCCAGGCGGTGAATCGCGGCACGGCGGCGAGCGCCGTCGAGGCGCCCTCCTTAGGCGCAGGCACGGCGGCGTTGCCCCCTGCGTGCGCAGGCATCGTCAGGCGTCGCCCGAGCTGGGGGCGCCAGCGCCACCCAGGTCACCCTGGCCACCTTCACCGCCGGTGCGCGGCTTGCGGCGACGGCGGCGGCGCTTGCGGGCCGGCGCATCGACGCCTTCGGCAGTGCCATCCGCTGCACCGCCGGCGCCATCTTCACCATCGCTGTCATGGCCACTGTCGTTGGCATCGTCAGCCGGCGCGATGTCCTGGCGCCAGCGCGGGTCGAAATACGGGTCCTGCGCCGCGTGGCTGTCTGCCGGCGTGGCGGCTGCTGCGGCCAGTGTGGCGGACTTTCGGCGGCGCGATGCCGGCCGAGCGGCTGGCGCTTCCGAAGCAGCCTCAGGCGCTTCAGCGCCCTCGCCCACACCCTCGCCCTCGACCGTACCGGCCTTGACCTTGTGCGTCTTGCCTCGGCCCTTGCCTCGGCCACCACCGGCTTGGCGCTTGGCCAGGTCTTGCTCACGCGCCAGCTCCATCAAGGTGCGGCGCTCGGGCATGTCGGCCAGCGAGAAGTCTTCCCACCATTGGGCCAGTTCGGCATCGCCCTCGCCCGCCTGAGCCCGCAGGCGCAGGAAGTCGAAGCCCGCACGGAAGCGCGGCTGTTCCACCATGGAGATGGGGCCGCTGCCCGAGCGGCGCTCGAAGCGCGGCTGCATGGTCCAGATCTCGCGCATGTCGGCGGCCAGCTTGCCGCGCCCGGAGATGTCACCGATGCGGGCGTCGAACACGCCGTCGATGGCCGCTTGCAGCGCCGGGAAGGCGGGCTCGCCTTGGGCCTGCAGGCGCTGCCAGTGCAGCAGCACGTCGTGCCACAGCAGGCAGGCCAGCAGGAAGCTGGGCGCCACCGGCTTGCCCTCGCCCACGCGGCGGTCGGTGTCGGCCAGGGCCAGTTGCACGAACTGCTCGCGGCCCGGGTGCAGGCGCGCCTCGTCGAAGACGGCATCGAGCACGGGGAAGACACCGCGCTCCAGCCCTTGCTTGCGCAGCTCGGCGATCGAGCGCTCGGCGTGGCCGGTCTGCAGCAGCTTGATCATCTCGTCAAACAGGCGCGACTGCGGCACGTTCGACAACAGCGCCGCCATCTCGCGGATGGGCTCGCGGGTGTGGGGCTCGATCTCGAAGCCCAGCTTGGCCGCAAAGCGCACGACACGGATGATGCGCACCGGGTCTTCGCGGTAGCGGGTCTCCGGGTCGCCGATCATGCGCAGCACGCGGGCGCGCGCATCGGTGATGCCACCGTGGTAGTCCACGACGATGCCGCTGCGCGGGTTGTAGTACATCGCGTTGATGGTGAAGTCGCGGCGGGCGGCGTCTTGGTCTTGCGGGCCCCAGACGTTGTCGCGCAGCACGCGGCCACTGGCGTCCACCACGTGGGACTTGTCGGCCAGCTCTTTCTTCGAGGTTTTCTCGTTGCCGCTGACCTGCTCGGCGGCGCTGGCGTCGAGGTAGGCGCGGAAGGTCGAGACCTCGATCACCTCGTGCTCGCGGCCACGGCCATAGACCACGTGGACGATGCGGAAGCGCCGCCCGATGATGAAGGCGCGGCGGAACAGCGATTTCACCTGCTCCGGCGTGGCATTGGTGGCCACGTCGAAGTCTTTCGGGCGCAGGCCCAGCAGCAGGTCGCGCACCGCGCCACCCACGATGTAGGCCTCGAAGCCGGCGTCTTGCAGGGTGTCGACCACCTTGCGGGCGCGCTCGTCCACCCAGGCGGGGTCGATGCGGTGCTCGCTTTGGGGAACGTCAACGCGCCGCCCGACCGGGATGCCGCCTTTCGCCTGCGCGGGGGCATCGGCCGTCTTGCGGCTGCGTCCAGGCTTTTTACCCAGGATCTTGTCGATGAGGCTTTTGATCATGCAAACAGTCGAAGCAGGCGCCAGCCTTTGTCCACCGCCACGGCCTCCAGGGCCGGGCTCGGGTTGGTCGCCACGGGATCATTGACCCGCTCCAGCAGGGGCAGGTCGTTGGGAGAGTCGCTGTAGAAGCTCACGCGCTGGAAATCTTCCAGTCGGCGGCCCTGCGAAGCCAGCCATTGTTCCACACGAATGATCTTGCCCTCGCGGAATGAGGGCACGCCGTCGATCTCGCCGGTCACGCGGCCCTGAGCGTCGCGCGCCAGCTTGACGGCGATCAGGTCGCTCACGCCGAAGGCATCGGCGATCGGGCGGGTGACGAACTCGTTGGTGGCGGTGACGATGGCGATCAGGTCACCACGGGCGCGGTGCTCGGCCACCAGCTCGAGCGCGGCGGGCTTCATGGCAGGCAGGATGACCTCGTTCATGTAGTCCGACTGCAGGGCGGCCTGGCCTGCCGCGTCGAGCTCGCGCCAGATGCTGGTGGTGAAGGCGATGTACTCGGCCAGCACCAAGGTGCCGTTGCAGTACTGCTGGTAGAAGCCGTCGTTGCGCTCGCGGTAGGTCTGCGCGTCGGCCAGGCCTTTGCGCACGAGGAACTCACCGAATTCGTGGTCGGAATCCAGTGGCAGCAGGGTGTGGTCGAGGTCGAAAAGGCAGAGATTCATGGGGTCTCCAGCGCCAGCATCTGCTTGAGCAGCGGCACGGTGGGGCTGCGGTGGGCGGCCAGGGCGTAGTCGTCGAGTTGGTCCAGCAGGGCCATCAGGCGGCCCAGGTTGCGGCTGAACCGGGTCAGCAGGTGGTGCAGCAGCTCATCGGGCAGCGGCAGGCCACGGCGGGCGGCCTCGCGCAGCAGCGCTTGGCGCACGCCCTCGTCATCCAGCGGCTGCAGGGTGAAGCTCAGGCCCCAGGCCAGGCGGGTGCGCAGGTCATCGCGCACGGGCAGCTGGGCCGGTGGCAGCGCGCCAGCCGCCAAGATGAACAAGGCGCCCTGCCCGGGCTGGGTGGCGGCGCGAGTGTCGGCCGCCTGCAGGTAGAGGTTGAAGGCCAGGTGCTGGTGCTCGGCGGGCAGCTGTTCGGCATCGTCGATGACGGCCAGGGTGGGCCAGGCGGGGTCGATCGGGTCCCACATCTGGCAGTGGCTGGCGCCCAGGCTGATGCCGCCCCAGCCATGGGCCACGGCCTCGCCCAAGGCCGCTTGCAACAGGTGGGTTTTGCCGGCGCCGGCATCGCCCTGCAGGTAGGCGCCCAGGGCGTCACCCCAGGCGGCATTCACATCGTGCGGCGGGGCGCTCAGCCAACCGTGCAACCAACTCAGCAGGCGGGCGTGCTCTTCGTGCGGCCCCGCGATGAACTCACTCAACCCGGGCGCTTGGCGCAGGCCGAGGTCCAGCGTCATCTGCCGCGGCGACAGGCGCACACCGGCGAGCTTGGCGGCGCGCTCAATCTCGGCCATAAAAACTGCTGTGCACGTAGCGTTGCCAGCCGCGACGGGCCAGCACCATGAACAAGGCCGATGCGGGCAAGGCGATGATGACGCCCCACAGGCCCATCCACGAGCCAAACAGCATGAGCGCCAGGATCACGCCCAGAGGGTGCAGGCCGATGCGCTCGCCCACGAGGCGCGGCGTGAGGTAGAAGCCCTCGATCACCTGGCCGATGCCGTAGACCACCGCCAACACGCCCAGGGCGTGCAGCGCGCCGCCCGGCGCATCGGCAAACTGCAGCAGGCCCGCCAGCAGCGCGAGCACCAGCCCCAAGCCAAACCCGAGGTACGGGATGCACATGGCCAGGCCCGTGAACACACCAATGGGCCAGCCCAGGTGGAAGCCGCCGAGGCTCAGGCCCAGGCCGTAAAACCCGGCCAAGATGGCCATCACCAGCAGCTGGCCGCGCAGGTACTGGCCCAGCAAGGTGTCGCACTCGGCCATCAGGTCTTGCCAGCCGCTTTGCCAGTGGCGGGGCACCAGCGCCATCCACTTGGGGGCGAGCGTGGGCCAATCGAGCAGCCAATAAAAGGTGAGCAAGGGCACCAGCACCAGCAGGCCGGCCGTGTTGAGCACGGACGAGCCGCCCACCACCAGCGATGACCACAGCCGCGCCGACCATTGCGCGCCGTGGCTCTCAATTTGCCGGCTGAGCTCGCCCTTGATTTCGGCGACGTTGTCGGGCGCGTCGATGCCCAGCTGCTTGAGCCAGGGCACCACCTGCCCCCACAGCTTGAGCAGCAGGTCAGGCAGCTTGGCCCGCAACTGGGGCAAAAGCTCTTGCCCGATGGGCACCAGCAGCAGCGCCAGCGAGGCAATCAGCAAAAACAAGCCCAGCAACACCAGCCCAGCGCCCACGGCACGGGGGCAGCGCTTGCGCTCGGCCACGTCCACCAGGGGCCGCAGCACGAACGCCAGCGCCACACTGGCCACGAAGGGCGCCAAGATGCCCGCGTGCCACCACAGCAGCCAGCCAAACAGGCCGACGCCCAGCACGGTGGCCAGGAGCACGGGGGTGGTCAGGGTGGGACGGGACATGACGCGCCGATTCTATCGGCGGCCCAGGGCCCCACCGGCGCAGCGGGTCAAGACGGCAACAGTGCGCCGCCTGCGCTCACTTGCCCGCGCCCCACACGGCACGCCGTGCGGATTCGAGGTCTTTTTCGAGCTTGGCCTGGTCGCGCTGGGCTTCGGGACGGGCCTGGTAGTCGGCCACGATGGCGGCCTCGCGGCGCTTGTATTCGCGCTCCAGGGCTTCGTTGCGGGCCTGCTGGACGGGATCGATCTGGGGGGCGGCCTGGTGCAACTCGGCCTCCAGCGCCTTCATCTTTTGGGCGCGCAGCTTCTCGTCGGGCTCCAAATCGGCCAGCAGCGCGGCCTGCAGCATGGCCGCCTCGGTGTAGGTGACTTCGCTTTCGCGCAGGCGCTCAGGCACCTGGGCCAGCAGGCGCTCAGCGAGTTGGCGGCGCTGGACCACATCTGGCGCGTCACGCAGGCTCTGCCAGTGCTCAAAGCCTTTTTGAAAACGCAGGTACTTGACGACGCGCTCCAACTCGGCGCGCGGGTTGGGCGTGCGGGCCATGGCTTCTTTGAGCGCAGCCCAGTCTTCGACAGAGAAATCGCTGGGGCGGCCGTCGGGCAGCACCTCGGGCGGCACCAGCAAGGCGGGCGCCGGGCCCTTGGCCGCGGGCGGCACGCTGGCCGACGGTGCGGGTGCCACGGCAGCCACCGCTTCGGGCTGACCTCGGCCATGCGCCACCCACCAGCCCAGCGCGGAAATCCCCGCCACAGCCAGGGCGAGGACGATCATGCCGGGACTTTGCCACCAGCGTGCGCTTTGGTAGGTGATCATCCTGCAAGGATACGGGCAGCACGTACCGACGTCAGCGGCGCAGACCCAGCTTGTGGGCCGATGCAACAGCCATCGCCCTGGGATTGCGGCCGCCCCCGCGCCATCCCTGATCGGGGATGCCCTTGGGCTGTCATCGGCCAGCAGGGGTGAAGCGCATACACTTGCCGCTTCCACACGCCGCCTTGGCACACCCGTGCCTGGCGTTGCGCGCATTTGCCTGACCTTGCCCCCATGTTTGAAGCCCTCGATCCCCGTCTCGCCCTGGCCGTGTTGGCCGTGGGCGCCTACCTGATCGGCTCGCTGTCGTTCGCCGTGATCGTCAGCCGCCTGTTCGGCCTGGCCGACCCACGCACCTACGGCTCGGGCAACCCCGGTGCCACCAACGTGCTGCGCTCGGGCAACAAGGCTGCGGCCATCCTGACCCTGGTGTTCGACGCCCTGAAGGCCTACATCCCCGTGGTGGTGGGCGCGCACCTGGGCCTCGACACCCTGCAGCTGACGGTGGTGGGCCTGGGCGCCTTCCTGGGCCACCTGTGGCCGATCTTCTTCAAGTTTGAAGGCGGCAAGGGCGTGGCCACGGCCGCTGGTGCCTTGCTGGGCTTCAGTGGTGCCCTGGGCGGCGCCGTGCTGCTGGTGTGGATCGTGATGGCCGCCGTGTTCCGCTACTCGTCGCTGGCCGCCTTGACCGCCTCGCTGGCCGCCCCGGTGCTGCAGGTGTGGATGATGGGCGTGAACGCGCAGACGTATGGCGTGGTGGCGATGAGCGCGCTGCTCATCTGGCGCCACGAAGCCAACATCCGCAAGCTGCTGGCGGGCGAAGAAAGCAAGCTGGGCCAGAAAGCGGCCCCCAAGGCCTGATTGCCATGACGCCACAGCCCCATCGCCCCGAACCCACCCCTTGGTGGCGGCAGGTGCCTTGGGCCTTGCTGGTGCTGGTGGGCCTGTTTTGGGGCGCCAGCCAGTGGTGGCACCGTCACGACCGTGCCGAGCAGTTTGAGGCCATCCGCCAGGCCTCACCCGAGGGCCGCATCAAGCTCTACACCTCGGCCACCTGCATTTTTTGCGACCAGGCCAAAGCGTGGTTGAACGAAGCGCATGTGCCCTTCCAAGAATGCCGCGTGGATGAGCCAGGGTCGTGCGCCGAGGCCTATGCAGGGATGGGTGCGCCTGGGACGCCGGTGGTGCAGGTGGATGCCGACAAGCTGCAACTGGGCTTTGACCCGGGGTGGCTGGCGCAGGCCTTGAGGCAGCCGCCACGGCGCTGAACACTGCGCAGGGCCTTTGCGCTCAGCATGGCAGTTCGCTCAGTTGATCGCTCAGACGTTCGCTCAATCGACCGGCTGCAGCCCCAGGCGGGCCACATCGCCCTGCCCCATGCGCACGATGACGGGCTCGCCCTGACTCAGGTCGATCACCGAGGTGGGTTGCGCCGGGCAAGCCCCCGCGTCGATCACGGCTTGGATGCGCTTTTGCAGGCGCTCGCGGATCTCGTGCGCATCAGACTGCGCCAGCTCCTCGTCAGGCAGGATCAAGGTGGTGCCGATGACGGGCTGCCCCAACTGTGCCAGCAGGTCTTGCGTGACGCGGTGCTCGGGCACGCGCAGCCCAATGGTGCGCCGAGACGGGTGAGACAGCCGCCTGGGCACCTCTTTGGTGGCCTCGAGGATGAAGGTGTAAGGCCCGGGCGTGCCCAGCTTGAGCAAGCGGAACTGCTTGTTGTCGACGCGGGCATAGGTGGCCAACTCCGAGAGGTCGCGGCACAGCAGCGTCAGGTGGTGGCGCTCATCGACACCGCGCACCTGGCGCAGCCGATCGGCCGCCGCCTTGTCGTCGATGTGGCAGACCAGCGCGTAGCCAGAATCGGTGGGCAAGGCCACCACGCCACCTTGGTGCAGGATGTCGGCAGCTTGCTTGAGCAGGCGGGCCTGCGGGTGATCGGGGTGGACTTCAAAGAGTTGGGCCATGGTGTCACCAGCCTACGCCAGTTCCACGCTGGCCTGTGCGTCAGGCGCGCAACACCCGATCGGCCAGGGCCTCCCAGATGGGCGTGACGCGCCCCGGGAGGTCGGGCAAGGTGCCCAGGTCGGTGTGGCTTTCTGCCGGATCGTGGAAATCCGAGCCGCGTGAGGCCAGCAGGTCGAATTCGCAGGCCATGTCGGCGTACTTGCCGTACTCGGCCACGGTGTGGCTGCCGGTCACCACCTCGACGCCCAAGCCGCCATGCCCCTTGAACTCGGTGAACAGGGCGTACTCTTCGTTGGGCGTGAAATCGTAGCGGCCGGGGTGGGCGATCACCGCCACGCCACCCGCCTCGCGGATCCAGCGCACGGCATCGGCCAAGTTGGCCCAGCGGTGCTCGACGTAGCCCGGCTTGCCTTCGGTGAGGTAGCGCTTGAACACGTCGTGCGGATCGGCGCACACGCCAATCTCGACCATGTAGCGGGCGAAATGCGTGCGGGAGATCAGGTCAGGGTTGCCCACGTACTTGAGCGCCCCCTCGAACGCATCCGGGATGCCCACACGCGCCAGGTCGGCCGCCATGTCGCGCGCACGGCGCTCACGGCCGCCCCGGGTGTCGGCCAGGCCACTCACCATGGTTGGATCGTCGATGTCAAAGCCCAGCCCGACGATGTGCACCGTCTTGCTGGCGAAGGTGACCGAGATCTCGACGCCAGGCAGGTAGCCCATCCCCAAAGCATTGGCCGCTTGCCGTGCGCGGTGCTGGCCGCCCACCTCGTCGTGGTCGGTCAGCGCCCAGAGCTCGACGCCATTGGCGTGCGCACGCTGCGCCACGGCCTCAGGGGTGAGCGTGCCGTCAGAGATGGTGGAGTGACAGTGCAGGTCAGCGTTCAACAAGTGCATGGCTCCATGCTAGCCGTGTTGCGATGGCCCTGCCGGCCTGTCCGGCATCAGCCCCAGCGTTGGGCCGACGACAGGCGGTGCTGGGTGGCACCCCAGGCCTGCAGGCTGGCCAGCGTGAGTTCGCGCACGAGTTGCTCGTTCACGGGCTGGCGGTAGCGCGCCTTGATGTGGCGCATGCCCTTGCCGGCGCCGTCGAGCTCAGGGAACTCGCCGACCAGCAAGACGCCATTGAACACCTGGAGGTGCGCATGCATCTTGTGCAGGACGATGGCCATGATGTTGTCGCCATCGTTCATGAAGCACAGGTTGCCCCATTTGACCTCCGGTCGCAGGTGCGGTGCCGCGGCCAAGATGGCCTTGTGCATCGCCTGCGCGGTGTCCCGTTGTTCGGGGCGGAGGCTGTCGTAAAACGCGTTGATCAACGCGGGAGATTGGAGCGGTCGGCGCATGAGGGTGGTACTGCTAAGTGTCTTCAGAACAAGTCACACAGCACCCCCTCCCGAAGCCCGAGGGCTTCCGTGCTGAACGACCGATGACCAGCGATCGATTGCGCGGCTTGTTGTTGTTGGTCGGCCGGAGGATACCCCAGACCGTATTGCCGCAACGCTGATCATCACGCCCCGTGGCGCGCGTGTCCTGTTGAAGATTGTAACGGGCAGTATGCTTCTGATGTGCCTGTCGGGGCGAGTACCCCGAGATTGGGCGGGTACCTGGTTTATCGGCACCCCATGATCATGTCTTAGGCAGCGTGACCCCTGTCTGACCCTGGTATTTGCCACCTCGGTCACGGTAACTCGTTTCACAGACCTCGTCGCTCTCGAAAAACAGCACCTGGGCGCAGCCCTCGCCAGCGTAGATCTTGGCGGGCAGCGGCGTGGTGTTGCTGAATTCGAGCGTGACGTAGCCCTCCCACTCGGGCTCGAAGGGCGTGACGTTGACGATGATGCCGCAGCGGGCGTAGGTGCTCTTGCCCAGGCAGATGGTCAGCACGTTGCGCGGGATGCGGAAGTACTCGACCGTACGGGCCAGCGCGAAGCTGTTGGGCGGGATGATGCAGACGTCGCTGTTGATGTCGACGAAGCTCTTCTCGTCGAAGTTCTTCGGGTCGACCACCGTCGAGTGGATGTTGGTGAAGACCTTGAACTCGGGCGCGCAACGGATGTCGTAGCCGTAGCTGGATGTGCCGTAGCTCACGATCTTGCTGCCATCGGCCGCGTGGCGGATCTGGCCGGGCTCAAACGGCTCGATCATGCCGTGCTCTTCGGCCATCTTGCGGATCCAGCGGTCTGACTTGATGCTCATGGGGACGTCTCTGACGAATTCTTGACAGCCGAGATTGTGCGCGAAGTGGCGCCCCTGCCCTGCGCCCCTGCTGCGATCCCCGTGCTGCGGCGGCCGCCGCCCCCCATGGCGCGCACCAGCTTGATGCGCACCAAGTGCTGGCACGGCGCTTGCAGATACCCAGCGTTCCCAAAAATCCGCTCACCCAAGATGGTGCGCGACACGCTGAGGTAAATCATGTCTGACTTCAAGACCTTTCTGCGGTCAGGTCACGCGCCGACCTTGTTCGCGTCGTTCCTGTACTTCGATTTCACGTTCGCCATTTGGGTGCTCAACGGTGCGATGGCGCCGTTCATCACCGAGGCGTTCAACCTGACGGCAGCCCAGAAGGGCTTCATGATCTCGGTGCCCATCTTGGCCGGCGCCTTGATGCGCTTCCCCCTGGGGCTGCTGTCGCAGTACATCGGCCGCAAGAGCGCGGCCATGGTCGAGATGGCGCTGATCATCTTGGCGCTGGTTTACGGCTACTTCTTCGTCAATTCGCACGAGACCGTGATCGCCATGGGCGTGCTGCTGGGCATCGCCGGCGGCAGCTTCGGCATCGCGCTGTCGCTGGGCTCGGGCTGGTTCCCACCGAAGTACAAGGGCCTGGCCATGGGCATCGCGGGGGCGGGCAACAGCGGCACCGTGCTGGCCGTGCTGTTTGCACCGCCGCTGGCCATGAAGTTTGGCTGGCAGACGGTGTATGGCCTGGCGGCCTTCACCATGGTGCTGCCGATGGTCGTGATGGCCGTGTTCGCCAAAGAGCCGCCTGACGTCGAGCACCAGACCTTCCGCGAACACATCTCGTGCCTGTTCGAGAAGGACGGCTGGGCGTTCAGCCTGATCTACGTGATCACCTTTGGCGGCTTCATCGGCCTGGCCAACTTCCTGCCCACCTACTTCTACGACCAGTTCAAGGTCACCAAGGTGGAGGCCGGCCAGCTCACCATGCTGGCCACGTTGATGGGCTCGGCCACCCGCGTGCTCGGCGGCTACGTGTCGGACCGCTGGGGCGGCATCAACGCGCTGACGGGTGTGCTGGCGCTGGTGGTGGTGACGCTGGTGGTGTGCGGCACGATGGGCGGCAACCTGGCGCTGACCACACTGCTGTTCATGCTCTGCTTCGCGGCGCTGGGTGCCGGCAATGGCGCGTTGTTCCAATTGGTGCCGCTGCGCTGGCCGCTGACGACCGCTGTGGCGGGCTCGATGATCGGCGAGCTGGGTGCGCTCGGTGGGGGCTTCATCCCCAACGCCATGGGCCAGTCCAAGCAGCATTTTGGCACCTACTTTTACGGCTTCCTGGCGTTTGCCGTGCTGGGCGTGGCCGTGCTGCTGATGCTGCGCGTGATGCAGATCCGCTGGACCCGCACCTGGGCCGAAAAGGGTGGCCGCGCCCGCCCGGCTCAAGGGGCCATGTCGGCCTCGTACGGACAGGCAGGACAGATGGCTTCGCGCTGAGGTGCACGGGGGGGCGCGCGTCGCCTGCCCCTTCACCATCACCATGAACAGGGCCGCTGATGCGGCCCTTGCGCGTTGGAAGTGAGGCGCAGATGCCGTCAGTGCGCGTCAGTGCGCGCCGATCACCAGCACCCAGTAGAGCAGCAGCAGGTTGAAGAGCACCGAGAAGGCCAGGCCGATCTTCCACACGGCGGCCGGATCGCGTTGCAGCAGCGGGGTGTGCCGGGCAGGCCCCAACGGGCGCGAGGCCCCGCGCTCCAGCGCCAGCAGCATCTCTTCGGCGGTCTCGAAGCGTTGCTTGGGGTCGCGCGCCACGGCCTTGAGGGCGATCTGATCGAGCCAAATGGGCACATCGGGGCGGATGCGCGATGGGGCCACCGGATCGCGCCGATAGCGCCCCACCTGGTAGGGCTCGACCTCGCCATAAGGCAGGCGGCCGGTCAGCCAGGTGTACAGGGTCACGCCCAGGGCGAAGAGGTCGCTGTGCGGGCCGGGGCGGGCCTGCTGGGGATCGTCTGACCACTGCTCAGGATTCATGTAGCTGGGCGTGCCTGCATGCAAGGCTTGCAAGGCCTTGGGCTCCTGCCCAGACAAGGCCACGCCCAGGTCGAGCACGCGCCAGTGGCCATCCGTGCCCTGGTGCAGGTTGTCGGGCTTGATGTCGCGGTGGACGATGCCCATTTGGTGCAGCTTGCCCACGGCGCGCACCACCTGCGTGCACGCCTCCAGCAGATCCGGCACCTCGAAGCGCTCGCCCGCGCTCAGCCGGTCGGCCAGGGTGCGCCCCTCCAGCCAGTCGTAGAGGATGTAGAAGGCCAGCGCACCCGGGGGCGCTTCGTGGGCCTTGACCAGGCCGCGTGCGTCCCGCTCGGTGGCGCGGCCGCTGAGCCAGCCCTCGTGGGCCAGCATGGCCCGCTCTTCCGGGTCGCTGGCACGCGATTCGTGCAGGGTTTTGAGCGCGAGGTGGCGCGCCAGCCGCGGGCACCAGACCTTGTAGAGCCGGTGCACGCCGTTGCTGAACACGCTGGCGTCGACGCGCATGCCATCGACGGTGTCACCGGCTTGCAAGCGCGGCGGGATGGGCCGCATCTCGCCTTGGCGACGGACATCGGCCAGGGTGGCTGCAGCCAGCCCTTTGATGCGGATCACCACGGCCGAGGCGTTGTCGCGCCCACCAGCTGCGATGGCCTTGGCCACCAAGGCGTCGGCCACCTCTTGGGCGCTGCCTTCTTGGGTCAGGGCAAGCACCTGGCTGACCTTGAGCACGCCGTGCACGCCATCGCTGGTGAGCACAAAGCAGTCGCCCACCTGCAGGTCGCCTTCTTGGAAGTCGAGGCGCAAGGCGTTGTCCATGCCCATGGCGCGGGTCAGGCCGTTTTCGAACACGCCGCCGCCCATGGTGTGGTCTTGGCTGAGCGGGGTGTACTCGCCTGCGCGGATCAGCGCAGCCCGGCTGTCGCCCACGTGGGCCAAGGTGTAGCCCTGCCCGCGCAGCACCAGCGCGGTCAGCGTGGTCATGGCCAGTTGCGGGTCGGCGCGCTGTGCGCGTTTGGGGCGGTCCTGCTGGCGCCGGTTGTGGTCGACCAGCCAGGCGTTTTGGGCCCCGAGGATGCGGTCGAGCGCCACCGTGGTGTCCCAGGTGGCCGGGGTGGCGTGGTAGTCGCTCAGCAGCGTCATCACGGTGGTCTGCGCGGCCATCAGGCCCGCACCGCCGCTGGAGACGCCATCGGCCACGGCGGCAATGCCGCCCCAACTGGCCTGGTGCGCAGGCGCCAGCGCGCAGCCAACGAAGTCTTCCAGCTGCGATCGGGGGCCGCGCGCCATGGCACAGCCCATGTCCAATTCAAAACTCATGTGGTCCTCAGCGTCGCACCTGCTTGGGGCGATCTTCTTCAATCCAAAGAGGCACGCAAGAAGTGCGCCCAGAACTTGTGCGCGCAAGCCACCCCGGTCGCGCCAGACCGGTGCGCACCATGTTGATGCCTGGTCTGATTTTTGCATCCACCCCCGTCACAAAAACATGGATCTGGCTGACGGAGCACGTGATGAGCAAATTGAAGCTGGTGATGGTGGGCAACGGCATGGCCGGCGTCCGCGCACTGGAAGAGCTGTTGAAGATCGCCCCTGATCTGTATGAGGTCACGGTGTTTGGCGCCGAGCCGCACCCGAACTACAACCGCATCATGCTGTCGCCCGTGCTGGCCGGCGAGCAGACCATCGCCGAGATCATCCTCAACCCCTTGAGCTGGTATGCCGAGCACGGCATCACGTTGCACACGGGCAAGCAGATCGTCAGCATCGACCGCGTGCACCGCACCGTGACCGCCAGCGATGGCACCACGGCGCACTACGACCGCTTGTTGCTGGCCACGGGCTCGACGCCGTTTGTGCTGCCGGTGCCGGGCAAGGACCTGCAGGGCGTGATCGCCTACCGCGACATTGCCGACACCAACGCGATGATCGAGACCGCCCGCACGCACCGCCACGCCGTGGTGATTGGCGGCGGCCTGTTGGGCCTGGAGGCCGCCAACGGCCTGAAGTTGCGCGGCATGAACGTGACCGTGGTGCACATCGCGCCCTGGCTGCTGGAGCGCCAACTGGATGAAGAGGCGGGCCGCATGCTGCAAGACGCCCTGGAGGCACGCGGTTTGGCGTTCAAGATGGGTGGCCAGACCGAAGCTTTGCTGGACGACGGCCAGGGCCGGGTCAAGGCCGTGCAGTTCAAGGACGGCAGCGTGGTGCCCGCCGACCTGGTGGTGATGGCGGCGGGCATCCGCCCCAACACGGCGCTGGCCAAATCGGCCGGCCTGCTGTGCGCGCACGATGGCCGTGGCGGCATTGCCGTGCACGACACGCTGCAAACGCTCACCGACCCGCGCATCTACGCCGTGGGTGAATGCGCAGCCCACCGTGGCATCGCCTACGGCCTGGTGGCGCCCCTGTACGAGCAGGGCAAGGTGCTGGCCAACCACCTTGCGATGATGGGCATCGGCCGCTACCAGGGCTCGCAGGTGTCCACCAAGCTCAAGGTGACGGGCATCGACCTGTTTTCAGCCGGCAACTTCATGGGCGGCGAAGGCACCGAGACCCTGCTGCTGCGCGACCCCATGCAAGGCGTCTACAAAAAGCTGGTGCTGCAAGGGCGCAAGCTCGTGGGCGCCTGCCTGTATGGCGACACCACCGATGGCAGTTGGTACTTTAAGTTGATCCAAGGCGGCCAAGACGTGAGCGGCTGGCGCCAGCGGCTGATCTTTGGCGAAGCCTTGGTGGGCCAATTACCAGCCGCCACACCCGTAAGCGTTGCACCCGTGGCCACACCGGCTGACGTGCCCTTGGCCGCATGAACGAGGAGGCCCCCGCAGTGCGCAGTACCCCCCTCACCTTGCCTGCCCGCCGCGCCTTAGTGGTGCAGGTGGCCGCGTTACCTGTGCTGGCGGCCGGCCTGGGCTGGAGCCCCGCCGCTCACGCAGATGGCACGATCGCCAACAACCACGACGCCATCAACAAGGCGGGCCGCTTGCGCATGCTGTCTCAGCGCATGGCCAAGGCCTGGCTGGCCATGGGCCAGCGGGTCGAGCCCACCAAGGCGCAAGCCATCCTCCAGGCCTCGATCGACACCTTCGATCAGCACCTCGATCAGCTCAAGGGCTACGCCCCGACGGCCCCCATCCTGGGCACCTACGCAGCGCTGGACCCCGTGTGGCGCGCCTACAAGGCCGCCTTGCTGCAAGGCCCGCCCGACCGCGCTCTGGCGGTGGACATCCAGGCGCATGACGCCAAGGTGCTCAAGCTGGCCCAACAAGGCACGGCCCAGTTGGAGGCACATGCGGCACGGCCCACGGGCAAGCTGGTGAACATCTCGGGGGGCGAGGGAC
>Ga0228699_1000921_pt1 | contig 17671 bp, 15 predicted proteins | sample McNCre217_Aug_MG_FD_178016 | JGI IMG/M metagenome (GOLD analysis project Ga0228699, IMG submission 178016) | Freshwater microbial communities from McNutts Creek, Athens, Georgia, United States - 2-17_Aug_MG | ecosystem: Environmental > Aquatic > Freshwater > Creek | place: USA: Georgia...
TGTCGTCTTTGAACTGGTGCGGCACCTCGTACTTGCGCACGGCGATCTCGATCTCCATGCCCGGGTCGTCGATGCCGCCCAGCACCTCGGTCACGCGGCCCACCGGTTGCGCGTGCAGCGAGGGGGCCTCGGTCAACTCCACCGCCACCACCTGGCCGGGCTGCGCCCCGCCGATGCCGCGCGCCGGCACCAGGATGTCGCGGCCAAAGCGGCGGTCTTCGGGGGCCACCAGCCAGGCGCCGCCCTCATGCAGCAGCCGACCGATGATGGGCGACTTGCGGCGCTCAACGATGTCGAGCACCTGCCCCTCGGGCCGGCCCTTGCGGTCGAAGCGCGCGATGCGCACCTTGACGCGGTCTCGGTGCATCACCGCGCGCATCTCTTGAGGCGAGAGGTACACGGTGGATTCACCGTCGTCGGTGTGCACGAAGCCGTGGCCATCGCGGTGCCCTTGCACCGTGCCCTCGATCTCGCTGAGCAGACCAACGTTGTTTGGCATTGTTTTTGTCATGGACGCCATTTTGATGCTATAGTTGCAGCTTCTGCGGACGACAACGCAACAGACAACAGTCTGGCGCAGTCGGAAGTGTGAAAAGTACCTGCCCAGGTGGCGGAATTGGTAGACGCACTAGTTTCAGGTACTAGCGGGTAACTCCGTGGAGGTTCGAGTCCTCTCCTGGGCACCAAATGCAAGGCCGATTGATCTCTGATCAATCGGCTTTTTTGCTTGTGCTGTGGCTTTTTCACCGCCCCTGCGCCCTGCCCCGGGCGCGACTGTGGCGCACACGCATCAAAGTTCAAATTCGACGGTGAATCCAGCCAATGGCCACATCGCGCCTGGAGCATCTGCATCTGCGCCTGCCCCTGCTCGCGGCCACCCAACGCCGTGTGGCTGCGACTCACTGTGGCGCGCCGCACACACCGATTCACCAGCGAGCGGGCAGCAGCAAAAAACGCGATTTTTTTACAACGACTGGACAAAACGCCGAAAACAGTGATACAGTCTAAGTCTTCGCTGATCGCTGCGACGCAAACGAAAGAATGCAAAGCGGCAGCAGCAAACAGGTACCTGCCCAGGTGGCGGAATTGGTAGACGCACTAGTTTCAGGTACTAGCGGGTAACTCCGTGGAGGTTCGAGTCCTCTCCTGGGCACCAGGTCATTCTGGTTGAAAACGCCGGTTGGTTCACGCCAACCGGCGTTTTTCTTTTGGCGTCGCCGAAGCACCACAAGGCCTGCGCGCACGAGCTCCGCGCAGTGTGCGCCGGCAGCCCCTCGCCCCACGCAGACAAAGAAAAACCGCCGAGCCCTTGCGGGACACGGCGGTGCGCGTGGTCAGCGGTCAGCAGCTCGCGCTGCGCATCACTGGTGGCGCTTGGCCACGGCCTCAGGCCGCATGTTGTCGTACTCTTCGAACGGCTGGTGGATCCAGGGGCTGGTGGGCAGCGTGTCCACGTGGTAGTCGGGCGTGTAAGTCGACACACCCTTCACCCAGATCACAGCAGAGCGCAGCTCGGTGATCGACGGCAGGCCACGCAGGCGCTCGACCACCGCGTTCAGCGTCACGCCCGAGTCGGCCAAGTCATCGACCAGCAGCACGCGGCCAGCCAGTTCACCCTTGGGCATGGTGATGTACTTGGCCATGTCCAGGCGGCCCTGCAGCGTGCCACCCTCGTCGCGGTACGAGCTGGTCGACATGATGCCCAGGGGCTTGTCAAAGATGCGAGACAGCACATCGCCCGGGCGCATGCCGCCACGGGCCAGACACAGGATCTGGTCGAACTGCCAGCCCGAGGCGTGCACCTTCAGGGCCAGGCGCTCGATCAGCTGGTGGTACTCCTCCCAGGAAACATACAGGTGCTTGCCGTCATCGGTGAGCATGGGTGTCCTCTCGGATGTCAAAGAACGATTGAAAGCGCGCAAGCCTCAGCCCTTGTAGGGGTGACGCAGCAAAATGGTGTGGTCGCGGTCTGGGCCCGTCGACACCATGTCGATGGGCGCATCGATCAACTTCTGCACGCACTCCAGGTAAGCGCGGGCGTTGGCCGGCAGCTTGTCCCACTCGGTGATGCCGAAAGTCGTGCCTTCCCAGCCGGGGAAGGTTTCGTAGATGGGCTCGCACTCGCTGATCACATCGGCGTCCAGCGGCAGGATGTCGATGGTCTGGCCATGCAGCTTGTAGCCGGTGCACACCTTGATTTCGCTCAGGCCGTCGAGCACGTCGAGCTTCGTGATGCACAGGCCCGAGATGCCATTGATCAGCACCGAGCGCTTGAGCGCTGCGGCATCCAGCCAGCCGCAGCGGCGGGCGCGGCCGGTCACGGTGCCACGCTCTTGGCCCACGGTGGACAGGTGGTGGCCCACGGTGCCCGGGGTGTCCCAGTCGAGCTCGGTGGGGAACGGGCCGCTGCCCACGCGCGTGGTGTAGGCCTTGGTGATGCCCAGGATGTAGTGCAGCTTGTCGGGGCCCACGCCCGAACCGGCGGCGGCGTTGCCGGCCACGCAGTTCGACGAGGTCACGAACGGGTAGGTGCCGTGGTCGATGTCCAGCAGCGTGCCTTGGGCGCCTTCGAACAGCACCGAGCCACCCGCCAGGTTGTGGCCGTGGATCTTCACGCCAACGTCGGCCAGCATGGGCAGGATTTCTTCGGCGGCCTTCATGGCCTGATCAAAGATCGGCTGGAATTCAAGCGCGCCCGACTTGAGGTAGCCGGTCAGCGCAAAGTTGTGCAGCTCGACCAGCTCCTTGAGCTTCTTGGCGAAGCGGTCTGGGTGCTTGAGGTCTTGCACGCGCAGGGCACGGCGGGCCACCTTGTCTTCGTAGGCCGGGCCGATACCCTTGCCGGTGGTGCCGATCTTGCCGGAGCCGCTGGTTTCACGCAGGGCTTCGCGGGCCTTGTCGACCTCAACGTGGAAGGGCAGGATCAGTGGGCAGGACTCGCTGATGAACAGGCGCGAACGCACGTTCAGGCCAGCGTCTTCCAGGCGCTTGATTTCGCTCAGCAGGTGGGTGGGGTCGACCACCACGCCGTTGCCGATGTAGCAGGCCACGCCTTCGCGCATGATGCCCGAGGGGATGAGCTGCAGCGCGGTCTTCTTGCCATTGATCACCAGGGTGTGGCCAGCGTTGTGACCACCCTGGAAACGCACGACGCCTGCGGCATGGTCGGTCAGCCAGTCGACGACCTTGCCCTTGCCCTCGTCGCCCCATTGGGTGCCGACGACCACGACGTTGCGGGCCGAGGCCTTGCCGGCCGCAGCCGACGCTGTGTTGCTTTGCATGGGAATGTTCCTGTGAAGCAGTGTTGAGGGCGAGGCGGTCAGCGCGACCGCACCACCCAACGTCCATCGACCAGGGCCAGCTCGCGGTCACACGCGAACTCCTGGACGTCATGTTCGTGCCCGGGCAGCACACAGACCACGGTGTGGCCGTCGGCGCGGGCGGTGCGGATGGCCTGGCGCAAGGCGGGATCTTCGCCCCAAGGCGCCAGGATGGCCAGGCGAGCTGGCGTGGGTTGAGCGCCGGCCAGCACCTCGGCCAGCACCTTCAGGTCGAGGCTGAAGCCCACAGCCGGGCGGCTGCGGCCAAACACAGCGCCTACTTCGTCGTAACGCCCACCGCGCAGCACCGATTCGGCGTGCCCTTGGGCGTAGACGGCAAAGCGGATGCCGCTGTAGTAGCTGAAGCCAGACAGATCGGCCAGGTCGAAGCCCACGCGCACGTCGGGCTGCACGGCCTGCAGGTGACCAGCCAGGCGGCTCAGGTCATCCAAGGCCTGGGCGATGGCAGGGTGTTGCGGCAGGGCCTGACGGGCATCCGCCAGGATCTCCAAGCCACCGTACAGGCGGGTGAGCGTGGCCAGGGCCTGGCGGGCTTGGGCGTGCTCGGCCGCCGGCAGCAGCTCGTTGACCAGGGCGACGTCTTTGGCGGTGATGGCCGCCAGCAGCTGGTCGCGCAGGGCGGCGCTCAGGCCATCGAGGCCGCAAGCAGACCACACGCCGCGCACCAGGCGCACGTCGGCCAGATCGAGCACCAGGCCTTGCAGGCCACTGGCCGACAGGCCTTCGAGGGCCAGCTCCAGCGCTTCGAGGTCGGCCTCAAGCCCAGCGTGGCCGTAGATCTCGGCGCCAAGTTGCAGGGGCTCGCGGTTGGCGTGGGCGCTGGCCGGGCGGGTGTGCAGCACCGAGCCGCAGTAGCACAGGCGGGTCACGCCCTGGCGGTTCAGCAGGTGGGCATCGATGCGGGCCACCTGGGGCGTGGCATCGGCGCGCACACCCAGCGTGCGGCCGCTGAGCTGATCAACCAGCTTGAAGGTTTGCAGGTCCAGCGCACCCCCGGTGCCCGACAGCAGCGATTCGATGTGCTCCAACAGCGGCGGCATCACCAGCTCGAAGCCATAGCCTCGGGCCGCGTCCAGCCAGGTGCGACGCAGGTCTTCCACCCGACGGGCCTGCGAAGGCAAGACATCGGCAATGTGCTCTGGCAACAGCCAAGCAGAAGGCATAAAGAAACTGTGGGGGGTTAAAAGCGAGATTCTACAGGGCCCGCAGCCCTTGCGACAGCCCACGCACCCACGATGTGAGAAAGCGGCGTCCTCGCGGTGGCCAAGCCACCTGCTTGCACGGGCTCAGGCGCCCTGCATCAGCCACAACAGCAGCAGGCCCAGCACCATGCTGAACAGGCCGGCCATGCGCACCTGCTGGTCGTCCAGACGCAGCAGTTGCTCGAACAGCCGGCGCCACCCCGCAGGGTTGATCGCGGGCATCAGCCCCTCGATCACCAGCACGAGCGCCAGGGCCGTCCACAAGACGTCATCGCTCATGGGCCGTGCCCTGCGCCATCAACGGGTGTGCCGAGCGCGTGTTCACTTGCGCGGCGCGGGCGCTGCGGCGCCGCTGCCACGCATGGTCTTGAAGAAATCGTTGCTCGGGTCGAGCACCATCACGTCCGAGCGGCTCTTGAAGGTCGCGCGGTAGGCTTCGAGGCTGCGGAAGAACTGGGCGAACTGCGGATCCTTGCCAAACGCTTCAGCGTAAATGGCCGATGCCTTGGCGTCGCCCTCACCCTTGAGCTTTTGGGCATCGCGGTAGGCCTCAGCCACGATCACTTCGCGTTGGCGATCGGCATCGGCACGGATCTTTTCGCCATCGGCGGTGCCGGTGGAACGAAGCTCATTGGCAGCACGCTTGCGCTCCGACTCCATGCGGCGATAGACCGACTCGGTGATGTTGGCCGAAAAGTCCACGCGCTTGATGCGCACGTCCACGATCTCGATGCCAAACGACTTGGCGTCGTCGGCCATGCGGCGCACCACGCCTTGCATGACCTTCTCGCGGTCGGTCGAGAGCACCTCGCCCACACGGCGCTTGGTCACCTCTTCATTGAGCGCTGCTTGCACGATCGGGGTGAGGCGGTTTTCGGCATTGCGCAGGTCCACACCGTTGTTGCGGATGAACTGCTTGGGCTCAACGATGCGCCACTTCACCAGCCAGTCGATGACCAGGCTTTTCTTCTCAGCGGTGAAGATGGGGCGCGACTCGGGGCTGTCGAGGGTCTGGATGCGGCGATCCAGGAACACCACGTTTTGCAGCGGGGCCGGCGCCTTGAACTTCAGGCCAGGGTTGGCGATGACTTCCTTGATCTCGCCCAGGGCATAGACCACGGCGAACTGGCGCTGATCGACCACGTACAAGGTGGACGAGAGCAGCAACAAGGCCAGCAGGAGGCCAACGAGGATGGAGCCGATGCGGTTCATGGGTGCTTCCTTGGCTGGTCCTGATCAGCGGCCGTCGCGGTCGCGGCTGCGCAGGTTCTCGCGCGAGCGCGAATCCTGGCCATTGTTGGAGGAGGTCGACAAGGGGGTGTTGGGCGTGTCGGCCGTACCTGCAGATGGCTGTGACGACGACGGCGACACGGGCACCACACCCGTGGGCGTGGCACCACCCGTGGCCTGCAGCAGCTTGTCGAGCGGCAGGTACAGCAGGTTGCTGCCCTGGCGCGAATCCACCAGCACCTTGGTCACGTTGGAGTACACCTGCTGCATCGTGTCGATGTAGAGGCGGTCACGGGTCACGCCCGGGGCCTTTTGGTACTCGGTGTAGACCGACTTGAAGCGTTGCGCATCACCCTCGGCCTGGGCCACCACGCGGGCGGCATAGCCAGCGGCCTCTTCGCGCAGGCGCGCGGCCGTGCCCTGGGCTTTGGGGATCACGTCGTTGGCGTAGGCCTGGCCCTCGTTCTTGAGGCGCTCGCGGTCGGCACCGGCCTTGAAGGCATCGTCGAAGGCGGCTTGCACCTGCTCGGGCGCCTGCACGCTTTGCACGTTGACGTTGGCCACGGTCACACCGGCCTTGAGCTTGTCGAGCTGGGCCTGGATGGACTTGACCAGCTCGGTGGCGATGGCATCGCGCTGCTCGTAGAGCACCGAGTCCATCGTGGAGTTGCCCACGATCTCGCGCACCGCGGATTCAGCGGCTTGGAGCACGGCCTCGTCAGAGCTGCGGTTCTCGAACAGGTACTGGCGGGCGTCGCGCAAGCGGTACTGCACGGTGAAGCGGATGTCGACGATGTTCTCGTCGCGGGTGAGCATCGAGGAGTCGCGCAGGCCGGTGGCTTGCATCACCGAGTTGCTGCCCACATCGATGGAACGCAGCTGGGTGAGGTTGACGATCTCGTGGCTCTGGAAGGGATAGGGCATGCGCCATTGGAAGCCGGCGTCCACCGTGTGGCTGAAGCGGCCAAAGGACATCACCACGCCCTGCTGACCTTCTTGCACGATGAAGAAGCCGCTGCCCAGCCAGATCACGGCCACCAGGCCGATGATCAAGCCGGCGCCGATGCCGGCCCCTGGCGTGCCGCCGCCCATGCCGCTGGACGGCCCGGGCCCGGAGCCCCCGCCGTTTTGCGAGAACAGGTTGCTGAGCTTGCGGTTGAGGTCCCGCCACAGCTCGTCCAGATCCGGCGGGCCGTCTTGGCGGTCGGCCAACACGATTTGCGCGTCCACGCCAGGCAAGGCGGCCTTGAGCAGGCGTACCGTTTGCCAAGCGCCACGCCAGCAGGCGCCGGCTGCGAACCCAGCCCAGGCCGCCAAGGCGTGGGGCACCGCGCGCAGGGCGCCAGGCAGACCTTGGTGCACGCCACGGCGGGCGGCTGCGGCACGGACGCCGGAATCGGACGGTTGTGCGCTGAGGGGCTGTTGGGGAAGCATGCTCATGGTGGTGTCGGTTGGACCGGCCCCGGCGAGGCGCTCAGGGGGCATGGTCGCGATTGTGCATGTCGAAACGGGGATCCAAACTCCGAGAAGCGGTCGTGTCACCGTCCTGACTGCGTAAAGCTGTGTCAGCGATGACCTCGCGCAACACCGGCAGGCCCTCACCCGTCTGGGCCGAGACGAAAACCCGCTCGACGGTGCGGCTGTCGTTGAGGGGAAAGTGATCGCGCCACTGGCGGGGCACCTGGTGGGGCTCCAGCAAGTCGGCCTTGTTGAAGACCAGCAGTTGCGGCAGGTCGCCCGCGCCAATGCTGTGCAGCACGCGCAGCACCTCGGTGATCTGCTCGTGCAGGTGGGGGCTGGCGCCGTCGACCACGTGCAGCAGCAAGTCGGCCTCAGCCGCCTCTTGCAGCGTGGCCTCGAACGACTCGACCAGCGTGTGCGGCAGGTCGCGGATGAAGCCCACGGTGTCAGACAGGGTGACGCTGCGCTGGGCCTCGGCCAAATACAGCTGCCGGGTGGTGGTGTCCAGCGTGGCAAACAGCTGGTTGGCCGCATAGGTGCCGGCCTTGGTCAGCGCGTTGAACAGCGTGGACTTGCCCGCATTGGTGTAGCCCACCAGCGAGACGCGGAAGGCCCCCGCCCGCTCGCGCGAGCGGCGCTGGGTGTTGCGCTGCTTTTTGACCTTGGCCAGTCGCTCTTTGAGCGACTTGATCTTCTGGTCGATCATGCGGCGGTCGAGCTCGATCTGGGTTTCGCCCGGGCCGCCCCGGTGCCCCACCCCGCCGCGCTGACGCTCCAGGTGGCTCCAGCGGCGCACGAGGCGGCTGGAGAGGTATTCGAGGCGCGCGAGCTCGACCTGCAGTTTGCCTTCGTGGCTGCGGGCGCGGGCGCCAAAGATTTCGAGGATCAGGCCGGTGCGGTCAAGCACCTCGACGCCCAAGTGGCGCTCGAGGTTGCGCTGCTGCGCCGGCGACAGGGCTTGGTCGAAGATGACGCCATGCGCCTGGTAGAGCGCGACGAGGTCTTTGATCTCGTCTGCCTTGCCCGAACCCACAAAGAGCGCCGCGTCGGGCGCCTTGCGGCGTGCGGTCACCTTGGCGACCGGGGCATCTCCCGCCGACTCCGCCAGCAAGGCGAGTTCGTCCAGCGTGGGATCAAAAGGAGAACCGGGCCCAAAGTCTACCCCCACCAGCACCACCTTGGGTGCGTCCGCCGCGTTCTGACCAGAAAAAGGAGAGGTCAAAGTGTGAAGCGCGAAAGCAGGTGGTGAGGCAAGAGAGTCTGGGGCCCGTGGTGACCGGCTGGGGCCAGGTCAGGCGCCTTCGGCGTCGTTGGCGTGGAAGTTCACCGCACGGCCCGGCACGACCGTCGAGATGGCGTGCTTGTAGACCATTTGCGTGACCGTGTTGCGCAGCAGCACAACGTACTGGTCAAACGACTCAATGTGGCCTTGCAGCTTGATGCCGTTCACCAGGTAAATGGAGACCGGCACGTGCTCGCGGCGCAGCAGGTTCAGGAACGGGTCTTGTAGGAGTTGCCCTTTGTTGCTCACGATATGCTCCGTGATAGGAAAAGTTTCGGAAAGGTCACCTTAACACAGTCCCCCGAAGGCGGGGGTGCGCGGTGGGTAAATTCCCGTTCACTCTTTGTCGGTAAACGGGTTCTGCGAGGTCTTCATCTCGATGCGCAGCGGCGTGCCCACCAGTTTGAAGTGTTCGCGGAATCGGCCTTCGAGGAAGCGCTTGTAGCTGTCGGTGACGTGCTCCAGGGCGTTGCCGTGGACCACGATGACCGGCGGGTTCTGGCCGCCTTGGTGGGCGTAGCGCAGCTTGGGCCGCACGGCCCCTGCCCGCTTGGGCTGCTGGAACTGCACGGCCTCGGCCAGCAAGCGCGTGAGCACCGGCGTGGGCATCTTGCGGGTGGCGGCCGACCAGGCGTCGCCCATGGCCTTCCACAGCGGGCCCAGGCCCTGGCGCTTCTTGGCGGAAATGTGCAGCAGCGGCGCGAACTTCAAGAACGCCAGGCGGTGCTCGATGGAGCGCAGGGTCAGGTCGCGCTGGTAGCTGTCGACCGCATCCCATTTGTTGATGGCGATCACGACGGCGCGGCCCGATTCGAGCACGTAGCCGGCGATGTGGGCGTCTTGTTCGGACACGCCCTGGGTGGCATCCACCAGAAGCAGCACGACGTTGGCGTCTGAAATGGCCTGCAGGGTCTTGACCACCGAGAACTTTTCGATGGCCTCGAACACCCTGCCCTTGCGACGCAGGCCGGCGGTGTCGATCAGCTCGTACTTGCGGCCATCGCGCTCCAGGGGCACGCTGATGGCGTCGCGCGTGGTGCCGGGCATGTCGAAGGCCACCAGGCGCTCTTCGCCCAGCCAGGTGTTGATCAGGGTGGACTTGCCCACGTTGGGGCGGCCACACACGGCCAGGCGAATGGGGCGGTCTTCGGCGGGCTGATCGTCGTCGTCCTCAGGCTCGGGGAAGTCTTCCAGCGCCAGCTCGACCAGGCTGCGGATGCCCTGGCCGTGGGCGGCAGAGATGGGCACAGGCTCGCCAATGCCCAACTCGAAGAACTCGGCGAGTTGCGGGCCGTCTTGCATGCCTTCCGCCTTGTTGGCGGCCAACACCACCTTCTTGTTGGCGGTGCGCAGGTAGCGGGCGATGTCGTGGTCTTGCGCCGACAAGCCATTGCGGACATCGACGACGAAGACGACGGCATCGGCCTCGGCGACGGCCTGGCGCGTCTGCTTGGCCATCTCCTGGAAGATACCGGATGTGCAGTCGGGCTCGAAGCCGCCGGTGTCGATGCAGATGAACTCGCGGCCGCTTTGCTTGCCTTCGCCGTAGTGGCGGTCGCGGGTGAGGCCAGCGAAGTCGGCCACGATGGCGTCGCGGCTCTTGGTCAGGCGGTTGAACAAGGTGGACTTGCCCACGTTGGGGCGGCCCACCAGGGCGATGACGGGTTTCATGGCGTTCAGTATGGGTCAAGGTGGCAGCCACCACCCCGACGGAATGGAGATCAGTGCACGCTCAGAGCGTAAACCGTGCCTTTGCGCGTGACAACGATCAGCTTGTCGCCCACCACGCGCGGGGCGGTGGCCAGGGCGCCGTCGAGTTCGATGCGCGCAGCGTTGCTGCCATCGGCGGCCTGGAGGAGATGCAGGTAGCCGTCGCGGTCGCCCACGACGACCTTGTCGCGCCACATGGCGGGGGCGCTCAGGCCACGGTAGGTGAAGCGGTCGGTGCGCCAGGCGAAGTCACCACTGTCGGTGCGCCACGCGGTCAGGCGGTCGGCGCCGTCGGCACCCACCAGCCATTGGCCATCGGCACCCACGGCCTGCGGCCCGGATTGCGGGCGGCTCCACAGCACGCTACCGCGCAGCAGGTCCACGCACGCCACCGACAACTGGAACACGCGCAGGCAGGCCTTGTCATCGGGCAGGCGGGCCATGGGGCCGACCAGGTCCGCCAAGCGTTCAACCTCGTTGGTGCCACGGGGCGAGCCCACGTTCACATCGAAGCGCACCGTACCCTTGGACGGATCCAGCCCGACCAGGCGGGAGCCTTGTGCGGTCAGCAGGGTGTCGCGGTAAGCGGCCAACACCACCGAGGTGCCGAGCGACAGCGGCTCGCCACCGGGGCGCTGGTACTGCCACAGCCAGCGGCCGTCCTGGGCATCGTAGGCGCGCACTGAGCGGTCAACGCCTTCGACAAACACGCGCTCGCCCGCCACCAGGGGGGCCGTCAGCACACGCCCAGGCTGGCGCTCGCGCCAAAGGGGCTTGCCAGGATCGGCCTGCGTGCGGTCAAACACCAGCAGGTCGTTGTCTTGCGACACCACGGCCACGTGTTTGCCGTCGCTGCCCACCAGCGCAGACAAATCGGTGCGGGTGTCGAGCTTCCATTGCGGACGGCCATCGGCCAGGGCCAAGGCCTGCACTTCGCCGTCGCTGGACGCCGAGATGACCTGGTCGCCCACCACCACCATCGACATCGGACCGTCGATGCCATCGATGCGGTGCGACCAGTCGATCTGCAGCTTGACGGCGGGGGTGAAGCGTTCAAGCGAAGCCGGCGACGGCTTGCTGGATCCGCACCCCACCAGTCCGGCGGCCACAGCCGCGAGCAGCGCCAGGCCACCGGCGCGCCAGGTCAAGGAAGGGAGACGGGAGGTCAGGCTCATGTGGCAATCCACTGCGGGGGCATCAACCGGCGGCACCGGTTGCAAGCGCACCAGCCTGCGGGCAGCAGGCTCGGCGACGGAGAAATCAGCGAACGGGCGTCAGGGCTTGGCCGGCTGGGTGGGCACCAGGCCCGGCGGCAGTTGCGGCGGCAGGCTTTGCATCAGCGGGGTCACCTTGCTGGCACTGGGGTTGGCTTCGGGGGCCTGGCCGAGAGCCGTCAGCTTGCCTTCGATGAAGCGACGGTACTCGAGGTCATCGCCCATGGCCTGGTAAGCGGCTTTGTAGGCTTGCGCGGCCTCGTCCTTCTTGCCTTGGCCGAACAGGATGTCGCCCTTGCGGTCGGCCACAGCGGCCGCGAACTCGGCGGGGAAGTCGGCATCGAGTGCCTTGTAAGCCTCGGGGTACTTCTGCTCGTCCATCAGCAAGCCAGCCAGGCGCAGGCGGCCCACGGCCACCAGATCGGGGCTCTTGCCTTCCTTGACCAGCCACTGCAGGGCGACGATGGCATCGCCATTGGCCTTGCGGGCCACGTCGGCGCGGGCCGCCAGCAGCGCCCCTTGCTGGGCGAAGGTGGTGCTGGCGTACTTGCTTTGCAGGTCAGCCAAGGCCTGGTTGATCTTGGCACCGTTGCCTTCGGCAGCGGCACGGTCCAGCTCTTCGTACAGACCGGCTGCACCGCTGGCCTGCTTTTGCTGCCACCAGAGGTAGCCCGTCCAGGCTGCGTAGGCGCTCAGCGCGGCCACGACCAGCCAGGAGATCAAGTTGCCGTATTGCTTCCAGAAGGCTTTCAGCTGATCGAGCTGTTCCTGCTGTTCCAGGTCGTAGGTGGCCATGACGATCGTGGAGATGGGGGTTGAAAGAGGTGGGGATTATGACCGACGGTCAGCAAGCACTCAGGCCGAGCGCAGGCTCGGTGCCCAGCCCGCCACATCGGCCAGGGGGCACAGGCGCTGCTCGCCGCCATCGCGCAGGGGCTTGACGGCGACTTGGCCCTGGGCCAGCTCGTCGGGCGCAAACACCAGCGCAAAGCGGGCGCCGCTGCCATCGGCCTTCTTGAACTGCGATTTGGGGCTCGGCGGGCCGTCCTTGCCAGCCGGGTTGAGCACCACGTTGACGCCCTGGCTGCGCAGCGCCTCCAGGGTGGTCATCACGGTGGTCAGCGGCGTGCCGGCAAAGACCACGGCGTACACGTCGGGCACCGGCGCGGCAGGCAAAGCGCCCACTTCTTCGAGCAAGAGCAGCAGGCGCTCCATGCCCAGGCCCCAGCCCACGGCCGGGTTGGGCTTGCCACCCAGCTGCTCGATGAGACCATCGTAGCGGCCGCCACCGCACACTGTGCCTTGCGAGCCCAGGCGCTCGGTCACCCACTCGAAGACGGTGAGGTTGTAGTAGTCCATGCCGCGCACCAGGCGGGTGTTGACCTCGAAGGGGATGCCCGTGGCGGTCAGCACGGCCTGCACGGCCTGGAAGTGGGCCAGCGAGGCCTCGCCCAGGAAGTCGAGCAGCTTGGGCGCAGATTCGACCACCGCCTGCATGGCGGGGTTCTTGGTGTCGAGGATGCGCAGCGGGTTGCTGTGCAGGCGGCGCTTGCCGTCCTCGTCCAGCAAATCGGCGTGGGCCTCCAGGTGCTGGATCAGGGCCTCGCGGTGGGCCTTGCGCTCTTCGGGCTGGCCCAGGCTGTTGAGCTGCAGCTTGACGTCGGTGCCCACCTTGAGGCCCAGGTCGCGCCACAGGGCCGCCGTCATCAATATGACTTCAGCGTCGACATCAGGGCCGGCAAAGCCCAGCACCTCGGCGCCCACCTGGTGGAACTGGCGGTAGCGGCCTTTTTGCGGGCGCTCGTGGCGGAACATGGGGCCGATGTAGTACAGGCGCTTGCCGCCCTCGTACAGGAAGTTGTGCTCGTTGATGGCACGCACCGAGCCGGCCGTGCCCTCGGGGCGCAGGGTGAGCTTGTCGCCATTGAGGCTGTCTTCGAAGGAGTACATCTCCTTTTCGACGATGTCGGTCACCTCACCCAGGCCGCGCACGAACAGGGCCGTGGGCTCAACGATGGGGGTGCGCATGTTCTGGAAGCCGTAGCGGCGCATCAGGGTGCGCACCTTGTCTTCCAGCCACTCCCAACGCGCCGAGTCGGGCGGCAGGATGTCGTTCATGCCTTTGATGGCGGTGAGCTTTTCAGCCATGGTCTTGTTCTTGTGGATGCGTGTGGGGTGCCGCTGGATCAGGCCTGGGCCTGGCCGAAGCGGCGTTCGATGTACTGCTGCACCAGGGCCATGAACTCGTTGGCGATGCCGTCACCGCGCAGCGTGAGGGCCTTCTCGCCGTCGATGAAGACGGGCGCTGCCGGCGATTCGCCATTGCCAGGCAGGCTGATGCCGATGTCGGCGTGCTTGCTCTCGCCCGGGCCGTTGACGATGCAACCCATGACCGCCACTTTCAGCGCTTCCACGCCGGGGTATTGGTTGCGCCAGACGGGCATTTGGGCGCGCAGGTGGTCGTCGATCTGCTTGGCCAGCTCTTGGAAGGTGGTGCTGGTGGTGCGGCCACAGCCCGGGCACGCGGTGACGCTGGGCACGAAGGTGCGCAGCCCCAAGGCCTGCAGCACCTCGGCCGCCACGAGCACCTCTTGCGTGCGGCTCTCGCCCGGCTGCGGCGTGAGCGACACGCGGATGGTGTCGCCAATGCCTTCTTGCAGCAGGATGGACAAAGCCGCGGCCGAGGCCACCGTGCCCTTGGTACCCATGCCGGCTTCGGTCAGGCCCAGGTGCAGCGGGTGGTTGCAGCGCGCAGCCAAACCACGGTAGACGCTGATGAGGTCTTGCACGCCGCTGACCTTGCACGACAGGATGACCTGCTCAGGCGCCATGCCCAGCTCAACGGCCAGCTTGGCGCTGTTGAGGGCCGAGCTGATCAGGGCCTGGTACATCACCTGTTGGGCCGACCAGGGATCGGCCGTGGCGGCGTTCTCGTCCATCATGGACGCCAGCAGCTCTTGGTCCAGGCTACCCCAGTTGACGCCGATGCGCACCGGCTTGTCGAAGCGCATCGCAGCCTCGATCATCTGGGCAAACTGGCGGTCTTTCTTGTCGCCCTTGCCCACGTTGCCGGGGTTGATGCGGTACTTCGAGAGCGCCTCGGCACAGGCCGGGTGATCGGTGAGCAGGCGGTGACCGTTGTAGTGGAAATCGCCCACCAACGGGGTGTCGATGCCCATGCGGTCGAGCTGCTCGCGGATGTGCGGCACGGCCTCGGCGGCCTCGGGCGTGTTGACGGTGATGCGCACCAACTCGGAGCCGGCCAGGGCCAGCTCCTTGACCTGGATGGCGGTGCCGATCACGTCGACCGTGTCGGTGTTGGTCATCGACTGGATGCGCACGGGCGCATCGCCACCGATGGTGACCACGCGGTCACCCCAGACCACGCGGGCCTGCAGCGAGCGGCGCGGCGCCGGGTTGGCGACGTCGATGAGGGTGCAGTGTTGGAGGCTCATTTCAGTTCGAACCGCGCGACGTTGTTGCGCGTGTAGGGCACGAGGTCCATGGGCTGGCCCTTGTAGCTCAGGCTCACACCCTTGGCGTTGCCCACGCGCAGCGACAGCGGAGGCTGGGCAGACAGGTCGAGGGACTCGTCTCGGTGCAAGAGGCGGCTGAGCACACGCTTGCCCTCGCCATCGCGCACCTCGATCCAGCTGGCCTCGCTGGCGCGCAGGTTGACCAACGCGTTGCCCGGTGCCGACACACTCGGCGCGGGCGGCGCTTCAGGGGCAGCAGGCACTGTGGCCGCCACAGGCGCCGGGCTGGCTGGGCTGGCCGCATTGGGCAAGCTGGGCTGCGTTGCAGCTTCAGCGCCGGTCCGGGTGGACGATGCCGGGTCGAGCTGCAGGGTGGGCACACCTCCGGCCACGGTTGACGCGGCCAATGCGGCCGAAGCGGCGCCAGCCACAGCGGCGCTGGCCGCCGGCGCACTGGCCAGGTCTTCGGGGATGCCTGTGGCCACGGGCAACTCGGGCTCGCTGGCCCCGGAGGCCGAGGCCTCGGCGCCCTCTTTGGCTGCGTTGGGCTGCGTGGCAAACCAGGCACCCACCTTGCTGGGCCATTCTGCCGAGCCGGGCACGGCGTACAGCACCACGGCCGCAACCAGCAAGCCCACGGGCGCCAGCCATTGCGGACGCAGGAACGCCGCCCAATCGACCGAGCTGTCGAAGAGTCGCACACCCGAGCGCGACTGCTTGAACGGCTGGTTGAGCGACGGCGTGTCGGACGTGAGCGCCGAGAGCTTGGCCGCGGGCAAGCCTGCCAGCACCTCGGTGGGATCGATCTTCAGGGCGCGGCAGACGGTCATGGCCAGCGCGCGGGTGAAGTTGGCATCCGGCAGTTCGGCAAAGCGCCCGGATTCCAGCGCCTGCAGCTTGCCCACCGACACCTTGATGTTGGAGGCCATCACCTCGATGGGAATGCGCTGGGCCTCACGGGCCAGGCGGATGCGGTCACCGGGCCCTTGCGCACCGGCGTCGGGCGCATTGAACAAACGCCCCAGGTTGTCGTTGGCGCCTTCAATCATCAAAGCGTCCCAGTTCAAACAAGGTGGCCTCCCGGCTGCCCACAAAGCGGGCGCGCAACTGGGCGCCAAATTCATCTCGGCCGGCCGTGTTGCCCAGCTTGTGTTCGATGCGAGCGGCCAGCCACAGCGACTCGGCATTCACCTGCGCCGGCACCATGTTCACGCGGCGTGCGTGGTAGCGGGCGCGCTCGAACTCGCCACGGTGGTAGAGCACATTGGCAAGGTTGTAGCCTGCAGCCGGGTTGCCAGGATCCAGCTCGTAAGCGCGGTTCAGGCTGAGTTCGGCCTCGGCCCATTTGCCTGATTGCATCTGGCAGACACCCCGCGCGAGCCAGGACTGCGGCACGGTGGGGGCCAGTGGCACCTTCACGGCCTGGTCGAACAAGGCATCGGCACGGTCGTAGGCCTTGCGTCGGCACTGCGACCAGGCGTAGTTGTGCAGCACGCTGGCATTGCCGGGCTCCATGGCGAGCGCCTGCCGGAACGATTCGTCGGCGCGGGCCTGTTCACCCATGGCGTCGTAAATCAGGGCACGCATCTCGACGCCGGCGGTCAAGCTGGGGTCGATGGCGAGCGTCTGCTTGACCTCGTCAAGGGCCGTCGTGTACTGACCTTGCCCAAAATAGGTGGCCGCCAGCTCCAGGCGGATGCGCGCACGCTTGCGCACCTCGGAATCGTCCGAGGCAGTGGCGATGTCATTGCGGCTGGCCGCTGCGGGGTTGGCGCGCCAGTTGCCCGAGCCACCAGGACCACCGCTCGCACAGCCACCCAAGTGGAGTGCGCACGCTGCGGTCGCGAACAGAACCCACACAGCCCGGGTTCCGAGCAGACGCCAGTTCATCCCAAGGTTCTCCAGTAGTGCTGGCGCCAGCCCTTGCAGCGCCCAGCCTGCGAGTGTACGGCGAGCTGTCACGGGCACGCGTCAGCCTTCAGATCCGCTGACCGACTTTCCCGCACGGGGCTCCAGCTTCACCACCACAGGCTGGCGCAACATGCGGGCCTGGGCGTTGGTGCGGTCTTGCACTTCACCGGCGAGCTGGCCGCAGGCGGCGTCGATGTCATCGCCTCGGGTCTTGCGCACCGTGGTGACGATGTCAGCCGCCGCGAGCCTGCGCGCAAAGGCCTGCACTCGCTCGTTGCTGGACCGCTTGAGGCCGCTTTGCGGGAAGGGGTTGAAGGGGATGAGGTTGAACTTGCAGTGGATGCGCCCCTTGACCAGGGCGATCAACTCATCGGCATGCACATCGGTGTCGTTGACCCCGTCGAGCATGCAGTATTCAAAGGTGATGAAGTCGCGCGGTGCATGCTGCAGGTAGGCCTGGCAGGCCGACAGCAACTCATCGATGGGGTACTTGCGGTTGATGGGCACCAGCTCATCGCGCAAGGGGTCATTGGGCGCATGCAGCGACACCGCCATGGCCACCGGGCAATCGGCCTGGAGGCGCTCGATCATCGGCACCACACCGGAGGTGGACACCGTGACGCGGCGACGCGACAAGCCATAGCCATGGTCATCGAGCATGACCTTGAGGGCGGGCACCAGCGCGTTGTAGTTCTGCAGCGGCTCACCCATGCCCATCATCACGACGTTGCTGATGATGCGCTCGGAGGTGTTGAAACGCTTGCGCAGGCTGTGCTCGGCAAACCAGAGCTGCGCGAGGATCTCGCCCGTGCTGAGGTTGCGGCTGAAGCCTTGGTGACCCGTG
>Ga0228699_1000922_pt1 | contig 17661 bp, 18 predicted proteins | sample McNCre217_Aug_MG_FD_178016 | JGI IMG/M metagenome (GOLD analysis project Ga0228699, IMG submission 178016) | Freshwater microbial communities from McNutts Creek, Athens, Georgia, United States - 2-17_Aug_MG | ecosystem: Environmental > Aquatic > Freshwater > Creek | place: USA: Georgia...
GCGGTGTACAACGCCTTTGCGTCAGCCGATGTGTTGGCCACTTGGTGGGGGCCCGACGGATTCACCAACGAATTTGAAACCTTCGACTTTCAGGTCGGTGGTCGCTGGACGTTTGTGATGGTGGGGCCTGACGGCGCACGATACCCCAACCAAAGTGTGTTCACTGAACTTCAACCCGCCTCACGTGTCGTGATTCGTCACGACTGCGAACCATTTTTTACGCTGACCGTGCAACTGACCCAGGTTGCAGGCGGTACACATCTGCTGTGGCAGCAGGTGTTTGATGACGCGCACATCGCACAAGCTGTCAAAGCGATTGTGGAGCCAGCCAACGAACAAAACCTCGACAGGCTGACGCGTGTGCTGGGCACAGACAATAAAAAGGCTGCTCAATGAGCAGCCTTTTTGTTTGTGGCAGCAGGTGGTTTAACCGGAGATGGCCTGATACGCCGAAGCGTCCATCAAGCCATCCAACTCGGCAGGGTTGCTGAGCTTGACTTTGTAGAACCAGCCTGCACCCTCGGGGTCGCTGTTGGCCAGTGACGGGTCGGCGCGCAGGGCTTCGTTGGTTTCCACAATTTCCACACTGGCGGGCATGTGCACATCGGCGGCGGCTTTGACCGACTCCACCACACCAGCCACCGTGCCTTGTGCAAAGGTTTTGCCAACTTCGGCGAAGTCCACAAACACAATGTCGCCCAAGGTGTCTTGCGCGTGTTGGGTGATGCCCACTAAGGCGGTGTCGCCTTCGACGCGCACCCAGGTATGTTCTGCGTGATATTTATTCATGGTGTTTACATGCCGCTGTAGTTGGGACCACCGCCGCCTTCAGGCGTGACCCACACAATGTTTTGGGTCGGGTCTTTGATGTCGCAGGTCTTGCAGTGCACGCAGTTTTGGGCGTTGATTTGCAAGCGGTCGCTGTTGTCATCGTTCTTCACAAACTCGTACACACCGGCGGGGCAGTAGCGGCTTTCTGGGCCTGCATATTTCGCGAGGTTGATGCTCACAGGCACCGACGCGTCTTTGAGCGTCAAGTGCGCGGGTTGGTTTTCTTCGTGGTTGGTGTTGCTGATGAACACGCTGCTCAAGCGGTCAAACGTGAGTTTGCCGTCGGGCTTGGGGTAGTTGATGGGGGCGTGCTGTGCTGCAGGTTCCAAGTTCACATGGTCGGGCTTGCTGCCATGCAAAGTCCATGGTGGTGTGTCGATGCCAAGCTTGGGCATCAGCCATTGCTCGATGCCTGTCATCACCGTGCCAACCAACATGCCTTTTTTGAACCACAGCTTGAAGTTGCGAGTTTGGTTCAATTCTTTGCTCAGCCAGCTCTTCTCGAATGCGGCGGGGTAGGCACTCAGCTCATCGTTGGCGCGGCCAGCCGACACGGCTTCATAAGCGGCGTCAGCCGCCAACATGCCGCTCTTGATGGCGGCGTGGCTGCCTTTGATGCGGGCAGCGTTCAAGTAGCCGGCGTCGCAACCAATCAGTGCGCCACCGGGGAACACGGTTTTAGGCAAGGCTTGTGGCGTGCCGTTGTTGATGGCACGTGCACCATAGCCAATGCGTTTGGCGCCTTCGAGATGCGCTGCAATGGCTGGGTGTGTTTTCCAGCGTTGCATTTCTTCGAAGGGGCTGAGCCAGGGGTTTTTGTAGTCCAGGCCCAGCACAAAGCCCAAGGTGACTTTGTTGTCTTCGAGGTGATACAAAAAGCCGCCACCAAAGGCGTCGTCTTGCATGGGCCAGCCGGAGGTGTGGACCACCAAACCAGGTTTGGCCTTGGACGGGTCGACTTCCCACAGCTCTTTGATGCCGATGGCATAGCTTTGTGGATCGCGGCCTTCTGCCAAGTTGTATTTGGCAATCACTTGTTTGCCCAAGTGGCCCCGTGCACCTTCGGCGAAGATGGTGTACTTGGCGTGCAGTTCCATGCCGAGCTGGAAGTTGTCGGTGGGTTCGCCTTCTTTGCTGATGCCCAGGTTGCCCGTTGCAATGCCTTTGACCGAGCCGTCTTCGTTGTAGAGCACTTCCGCGGCGGTGAAGCCTGGGAAAATTTCTACGCCGATCGATTCAGCGTGCGCGGCCATCCACTTGACCACATTGCTCAGTGACACCACGTAGCAGCCGTCGTTGTGCAAGTTACGTGGCAGTAACCAATCGGGCGTGCGCTTGGAACCTGTTTCGCTGAGGAAAAGCACATCGTCGCCGGTGACCTCTTGGTTCAGCGGGCAACCGAGTTCTTTCCAGTTGGGGATGAGTTCGGTCATGGCCTTGGGGTCCATCACCGCACCCGACAAGATGTGCGCGCCAGGCTCGGAGCCTTTTTCCAGCACCACCACAGACACATCGTTGCCTTTTTCGGCGGCGAGTTGCTTGATGCGGATGGCGGTGGCCAAGCCACCAGGGCCACCACCGACGACGACGACGTCGTATTCCATGGCTTCACGGGGGCCGAACTGGGCGAGGATCTCTTCTTGTGTCATGTGTCGTGTCTCATTCTGTTGTCAGAGGTGCGACAGATTTTAGGGCCTTCGGCAGGGGCACTTGTCATAATGAAATAACTCAATACACACAGGAGACAGGCATGGCATACAGCATTGACTTATCGGGCCGCGTGGCCTTGGTGACCGGCGCATCCAGCGGCTTAGGCGCTCAGTTTGCGCGTACCTTGTCGCGTGCAGGTGCAGCCGTGGTGCTGGCCAGCCGTCGGGTGGAAAAACTCAAAGAACTTCGGGCCGAAATTGAAAGCGAGGGCGGGGATGCCCATGTTGTCGCTTTGGATGTGACCAGCCGCGAGAGCATCCAGGCCGCCGTGGCCCGTGCCGAGACCGAAGTGGGCAGCATTGACATCTTGGTCAACAACTCCGGCGTCAGCACCACCCAACGTGTGCAAGACGTGACCGAAGAGGATTACGACTTTGTGTTCGACACCAACGTCAAAGGCTCGTTCTTTGTGGCGCAAGAGGTGGGCAAACGCATGTTGGCGCGTGCCAAAGGTGCCGCACCAGGCTCGTTCACAGGCGGTCGCATCATCAACATTGCTTCGGTGGCTGGCTTGAAAGTTCTGCCGCAAATCGCGGTGTACTGCATGAGCAAGGCGGCGGTGGTGCAAATGACCAAAGCCTTGGCGGTGGAATGGGGCCGTTTTGGCATCAATGTGAATGCGATTTGCCCGGGCTACATCGACACCGAAATCAACCACCACCACTGGCAGACAGAGCAGGGCCAAAAGCTGGTCAATATGTTGCCGCGCAAACGCGTGGGTCAGCCCAAAGATTTGGATGCTTTGTTGGTCATGCTGGCCAGCGGCGAGAGCGACTTTGTGAATGGCGCCATCATCGCGGCCGACGACGGCTTTGCGCTATGAAGTTCGAGATTCCTGAACACAAAAAACTGGTGTTCGAGATGCGCATCCCGATTCGTTGGGGTGACATGGATGCGATGGGCCATGTGAACAACGCCACATATTTTCGCTACCTCGAAACCATTCGTGTCGATTGGATGCGCTCGATCGGCGCCCAGCCTCAGGCCGATGGGCATGGCCCGGTGATCGTGAATGCGTTTTGCAATTTCTACAAACAGCTCGAATACCCAGGCGAGGTGTTGATGAAGATGTACACCAGCGACCCAGGCCGCACCACGTTTGAAACCTGGGGCACGATGGAATTGGTCGATAAGCCCGGTGTGATTTACGCGGCAGGGGGTGCCACCACGATTTGGGTTGACTTTCCCAACCAAAAAGCGCTCGACTTGCCGGACTGGATGCGCGAGATCGTTATGCCTTAGACGCTGCTGCGTCACGTACCGATGGTGTTGTGGCTGCATCCAACTGGGTGAGCCACAGCAACGCTGCGGTTCGGTCTGTGCCGCACATCTCCAAGTGAGGCTGTAGGCCCCCACAAAAATCGGGCCGTTCGGCCTGGCCAAACACCGCGCAGCGCATGTCTGGCATCAACTGCACACAGGGCACACCAGCTGGTTTGCCCTGTGGCATGCCTGGCAAGGGGCTGGTGATGGACGGTGCAATGCAACACGCACCGCAGCCGCTGCGGCATTCCATTTACTTTTGTTTGGGCACGCGACCCATGAGATAAAACTCGGGGTTGGGCATCATGTGGCTGAAGCTGGCCATGCGGTTGCTCAAACCAAAGAAGGCGGTGATGGCGGCAATGTCCCAGGCGTCTTCATCGCTGAAACCGTGCGCATGCAGGGCGGCAAAGTCTGCGTCTTCGATGTGGTCGGAGTGCTGGCAGACCTTCATCGCAAAGTCGAGCATGGCGCGCTGGCGCGGCGTGATGTCGGCCTTGCGGTAATTGACGGCGACTTGGTCGGCCACCAAGGGTTTCTTTTCGTAGATGCGCAAAATCGCACCGTGGGCCACCACGCAATACAGGCAGTTGTTGGCCGCGCTGGTGGTGGTGACGATCATTTCGCGGTCGCCTTTGCTCAGACCGCTTTCGCGCCCGACTGACTCGGGCACCATCAAGGCATCGTGGTAAGCGAAGAAGGCGCGCCATTCGGCGGGGCGACGTGCCAGCCCCAAGAACACATTGGGCACGAAACCCGCTTTTTCTTGCACTTCCAAAATCTTGGCACGAATGTCTTCGGGCAAGTCTTTGAGTTCGGGTTGTGGGTAGCGTGTCATGCGTGTCTCCTGTGTGTTGCGAGCGATTATCCTTGGGCCTTGATGTTTGTTTGCAAGGAAATTGTCATGTCTCAAAATGCCCCACACCCGACCGATGCCGTGTTTCAAAACGGTCTGGCCAAACGCACCCAGGTGATGGGCCAAGCGTTTGTGAACAAAGCCTTTGGTGGTGCAACCGATTTCACGTTACCGATCCAGCACCACATCACCCGCGCCGCCTGGGGTGACAGCTGGCAACGCGACACCCTGGATTTGAAGACTCGCAGCCTGATCACAGTGGCCATGCTCACGGCGCTGGGCAAGCAGCATGAGCTCAAGGCCCATGTACGCGGCGCCTTGAACAACGGGGCCAGCAAAGAGGAGCTGCAAGAAGTGTTGTTGCATGCCGCGATTTACTGCGGCGTGCCTGCTGCTGTGGATGCGTTTCGCTCTGCGGCTGAGGTGGTGGACGGGCCTGTAGCCTGAGTCTTTAACCCACCACCAGCTTGTGCACCAAGTCGGCCGTGGTGGAGGCTTTGTATTTGCGCATCAGTTTGGCGCGGTAAATCTCGACGGTGCGGTGGCTGATGCCCAGCACTTTGCCAATTTCTTTGGAGGTCATGCCATCGATCAAAAATGCGGCGACCTCGCGTTCGCGTGCGGTGAGCTCGGTGCGCACAGGGCGCGTCGCACTCAGGTCTTCGAAGCTCCAAATACCGGCCTCATGCGGAGCAGCGCGGTTCAAGGCGCGGCCTGTCACATGGCACCAAAACGGCTCGCCTTTGAGGCGGCCATCGATGCGCTTCATCACCCGGTCGTCGGCGTAGAGGCCTTTGGCGTTCAAACTGAGTTCAATCCGTGCGCCTGTGCGCTCGTATTCATCAGCGCTGGGGTAGAGCACCTGAAAAGATTGGCCGATCAGCTGTTCGCGCGTGGCCCCAAACATGTCGCACACGTGTTGGTTGCAGTCCACCATGGTGCGGTTGCGTGACAGCACCAGGCCCACCGGGGCGAGGTCAAAGGCTTGGCGGTAGTCGATGCTCATAGGGCTCTTGGGGCGTGTTGGGGCAGGGGTCTGTGCTTACGAAAAACTACGTAGTTGCTTACGTAGTATCGTATCGCTACTCTGTTGCATTCTTACTGGAGCATCCCTTGAACAAAGTTTTTCCTTCTGCTGCTGAAGCACTGCAAGACATCGTGGCCGACGGCCAGTTGATGGCGGTGGGTGGTTTTGGCTTGTGCGGTATTCCTGAAGCCCTGATTGACGCCTTGCGCGACAGCGGTGTGAAGGACTTGACCGTGATCTCTAACAACGCTGGTGTGGACGGCTTTGGTTTGGGCAAGTTGCTCGAAACCCGCCAAATCAAAAAAATGATTTCCAGCTATGTGGGCGAGAACAAAGAGTTCGAGCGCCAATACCTCTCGGGCGAGTTGGAGTTGGAATTCACCCCCCAAGGCACGCTGGCTGAAAAGCTGCGCGCCGGTGGTGCGGGCATTCCCGCCTTCTTCACCAAAACCGGTGTGGGCACCTTGGTGGCCGAAGGTAAAGAAACACGCGAGTTCGATGGCGAAACCTATGTGATGGAACGCTCGCTGGTGCCTGAAATTGCGCTCATTAAAGCCGATGTGGCAGACCGTTCAGGCAATTTGCGCTTCAACATGACCGCACGTAACTTCAACCCCGCAGCGGCCACCGCTGGCAAGATTTGCGTGGTCGAAGTCGAGCGCATTGTGGCTACCGGTGAATTGGCCCCGGACGACATTCACTTGCCCGGCATTTACGTGCACCGCATCGTGCACAACCCCACGCCCGAGAAGCGCATTGAAAAACGCACCACCCGTGACCGCAAATAAGGAATAGACATGGCTTGGACTCAAGACGAAATGGCCGCACGTGCGGCAAGCGAACTGCAAGACGGTTTTTATGTGAACTTAGGCATCGGCATTCCCACCTTGGTCGCTAACCACGTGCCTGACCATGTGGAAGTTTGGCTGCAAAGCGAAAACGGCATGCTGGGCATTGGCCCGTTCCCCTACGAAGATGAAGTCGATGCCGACCTCATCAACGCAGGCAAGCAAACCGTGACCACCATCAAAGGCTCGGCGATTTTTGGCAGCGACCAATCGTTTGCGATGATCCGTGGTGGCAAGATCAACTTGTCCATCCTTGGCGCGATGCAGGTGAGCGAGAAGGGCGATTTGGCCAACTGGATGATCCCCGGCAAGATGATCAAAGGCATGGGCGGCGCCATGGACTTGGTGGCGGGCGTCAAGCGCGTGATCATCTTGATGGAGCACGTGGCCAAGAAAAAAGACGGCACCGAAGATTTGAAAATCTTGAAAGACTGCACCTTGCCTCTGACCGGCGTGGGCGTGGTGGACCGCATCATCACCGACTTGGCGGTGATGGACGTGGTGCCTGAAGGCCTCAAAGTGATCGAACTGGCACCCGGTGTGACCCGTGAGTTCTTGCAAAGCAAGACGGGTGTGACCTTGATTTAATTCAGCGTGACACGCCCAAAAAAAAGCCGCTCGTGAGAGCGGCTTTTTTGTTTGGAGCGGGTGATGGGAATCGAACCCACGTTATTTGCTTGGGAAGCAAGAGTCCTACCATTGAACGACACCCGCAGGTGTCTTTCGATTTTAGTGGGCTTGCGCCATCGCCTCTTGCATGGCTTGACCGATGTGTTCGAAGTAGTCATGCGCCGCTTGTGTGGGCACCAAGTACTTGGTGCGGCGGTTTTTGCCTTCGAACACGGTGTCGATCATGCCGAGCTCGCGCAACTGGTCCAACTTGCGGTGGATGGTGGCAGGCGAAGCAATGGTGGCCAATGCCATGGCATCGGTCACTGTCAGCGGTTTTTGCTGTTCATGGCGCATGGCGATGAATTCCAGCAGTTTTTTGGCGTCCAAATCCATGGACGGCGCGTGTTCCCCTCCCTCCAAGGCATGGAGGAGATTGAGAAAACGCATGTAAATTTGTTTGGTTTTCATGGCCTGGCGATGAGGTTCAAAACAGAAGAGAAAGTTTCAAGATTGTATACAGCGCAACCATTTTTGGATGTGTAAAACCACGTATACATACCAATTATTGCATTTTTGTTAATTTATTTGTGAATATCACCAAGGCACAAATATTTCATTTCGAGGTATTCCTCCATGCCGTGGTGTGAGCCTTCGCGGCCCAGGCCGGACTGTTTGACCCCGCCAAACGGCACGTGCTCGGTGGCGATGATGCCCACATTGATGCCCACCATGCCGTATTCCAGCGCTTCGCTGACGCGGTAAATACGGCCAATGTCACGGCTGTAGAAATAGCTGGCCAGGCCGAACTCGGTGTTGTTGGCTGCGTCGATGGCTTCTTGGTCGTGTTTGAAGCGGAACACGGGGGCGAAGGGGCCAAAGGTTTCTTCACGGGCGCACAGCATGTCGGCGCGGGCTTCGGCGATCACCGTGGGTTCAAAGAACTGACCGCTCAGCTTGTGACCGCCGGCCAGCACTTTGCCGCCTTTGGCGATGGCGTCTTGCACATGGCGCTCGACTTTTTCGACGGCTGCGTTTTCGATCAGTGGGCCTTGCACCACGCCATCGTCAAAGCCATTGCCCACTTTGAGGCCTTTGACTTTGGCCGCAAACTTTTGCACAAACTCGTCATACACCGCGTCTTGCACGTAGATGCGGTTGGCGCACACGCAGGTTTGACCGGCGTTGCGGTACTTGCTGGCCATGGCGCCTTCCACGGCGCTGTCGATGTCGGCGTCGTCAAACACGATGAAGGGCGCATTGCCACCCAATTCCAGCGACAGTTTTTTGATGCTGGGCGCCGATTGCGCCATCAAGATGCGGCCCACTTCGGTGGAGCCTGTGAAGCTGATGTGGCGCACGGTGTCGCTGGCGCAAATGACTTTGCCAATCGCAATGCTGTTGTCGCTGTCGGCCGTGAGGATGTTGAGCACGCCGGCAGGAATGCCAGCACGGATGGCCAGCTCAGCCGCGGCCAAGGCGGTGAGGGGGGTGAGCTCGGCGGGTTTGATGACCACCGGACAGCCCGCCGCCAAGGCAGGCGCGACTTTGCGGGTGATCATGGCCAATGGAAAGTTCCAAGGTGTGATGGCAGCGCACACGCCAATCGGCTGCTTGATCACCATCAAGCGACGGTTGTTGTCGAACTGGGGCAGGGTTTCGCCATTGACGCGTTTGGCCTCTTCGGCAAACCACTCGACAAAGCTGGCGCCGTAGGCCACTTCGCCTTTGGCTTCGGCAAAGGGCTTGCCTTGCTCGGCGGTCATGAGGCGACCCAGGTCTTCTTGGTGGGCCATCAACAGGTCAAACCACTTGCGCAAAATAATGCTGCGTTCCTTGCCGGTTTTGTTGCGCCAGGCGGGCCAGGCTGCATTGGCTGCCGCAATGGCAGTTTCGGCCTCTTGCGCTCCGAGGTTGGCCACATCGACCAGTTTGTGGCCGGTGGCGGGGTCATGCACATCAAAGCGGCTGCTGCCTTTGACCCAGTGGCCGTTGATCAAGGCATCGGTCTTGAGCAAGCTGGGGTCGTTGAGCAATGAGAGGGGGGCGGTCTTCATGTCCATGTGGGTCTCCAAATCAATCCGCCGAGCATAACGCCGGCACGCCGCGCTTGAATGAGCTTGGGGTGACACGAAACTTATAATTTAAGGATGACTACACCCCAATTCACCGTCGCTGACATTCGTAAAACATTCTTGGACTTTTTTGAGTCCAAAGGCCACACCGTGGTGGCCTCCAGTCCACTGGTCCCGGGCAACGACCCCACCTTGATGTTCACCAACTCGGGCATGGTCCAGTTCAAAGACGTGTTTTTGGGCTCTGACAAGCGCTCGTATGTGCGCGCCGCCTCCGTACAGGCTTGTTTGCGTGCCGGTGGCAAACACAACGACTTGGAGAACGTGGGCTACACCGCCCGCCACCACACCTTCTTTGAAATGCTGGGCAACTGGTCGTTTGGCGACTACTTCAAGCGTGAATCGCTCAAGTGGGCCTGGGAGTTGTTGACCGAGGTCTACAAGCTGCCCAAAGAGCGTTTGCTGGCCACCGTCTACCAAGAAGATGACGAAGCCTATGACATTTGGACCAAAGAGATTGGCCTGCCCCCCGAGCGTGTGATCCGCATTGGTGACAACAAGGGCGGCCGCTACAAGAGTGACAACTTTTGGATGATGGCTGACACCGGCCCGTGTGGTCCTTGCTCAGAAATCTTCTACGACCACGGTGACCACATCCCAGGCGGCCCTCCGGGCAGCCCTGACGAAGACGGCGACCGTTTCATCGAAATTTGGAACAACGTGTTCATGCAGTTCAACATGGCCGAAGACGGCAGCGTCACTCGCTTGCCCGCGCCTTGCGTGGACACCGGCATGGGCTTGGAACGCTTGGCGGCCATCTTGCAACACGTGCACAGCAACTACGAAATCGACATCTTTGATGCGCTGATCAAAGCCGCTGCGCGCGAAACCGGCTGCAAAGACTTGGGCCACAAGAGCTTGCGCGTGATTGCCGACCACATCCGTGCCACCTCGTTTTTGGTGAGCGACGGCGTGGTGCCCAGCAACGAAGGCCGTGGCTATGTGCAGCGCCGCATCATCCGCCGCGCCATTCGTCATGGGTATTTGTTGGGCCAGAAAAAACCGTTCTTCCACAAGCTCGTGCCTGACTTGGTCAAGCTCATGGGTGCCGCCTATCCCAATATGTCATCTCAAGCCGAGCGCATTGCCTCGGTGTTGAAGGCTGAAGAAGAACGCTTCTTCGAAACCCTCGAAGTGGGCATGCAAATTTTGGATGCAGCTTTGGACGGTGGCGTGAAAGTTCTACCCGGGGAAGTGGCTTTCAAGCTGCACGACACCTACGGCTTTCCACTCGACTTGTCGGCCGACGTGTGCCGCGAGCGTGGTTTGAGCGTGGACGAAGCGGGCTTTGCCGCTGCAATGGAAAAACAAAAAAGCCAAGCCCGCGCCGCAGGCAAATTCAAGATGGACAAGGCTTTGGAGTACAGCGGCGCAGGCAATGCGTTTGTGGGCTATGACGACCTCCAGACAAAAGCCAAAGTGGTGGCGGTGTACTTGGATGGCAATTCGGTGGCCGAACTCAAGCACGGCCAAACAGGTGTGGTGGTGTTGGACACCACCCCCTTCTACGCCGAGAGCGGTGGCCAAGTGGGCGACGCTGGCGTGCTGGTCAGCGGATCGGCCAGCTTTGCGGTGGAAGATACCTTGAAGATCAAAGCCGATGTGTACGGCCACCACGGCACTTTGACCCAAGGCACCTTGGCCGTGGGCGACCACGTCGATGCGCAAGTCAACACGGATGTGCGCGCTGCTACCGTGCGTAACCACAGCGCCACCCACTTGATGCACAAAGCCTTGCGCGAAGTGCTGGGCGACCATGTGCAACAAAAGGGCAGCTTGGTGAACGCCGAGCGCACCCGCTTTGACTTTGCGCACAACGCCCCTGTGACCGATGCGCAAATTCGCGAGATTGAAGCCAAAGTCAACGCCGAAATTCTGGCCAATGCGGCGGCCCAAGCACGTGTGATGGACATCGAGTCAGCCCAAAAAACCGGCGCCATGATGTTGTTCGGCGAGAAGTATGGCGAGACCGTGCGCGTGCTCGACATTGGGTCGAGTCGCGAGTTGTGCGGTGGTACCCACGTCAAAGCCACGGGCGACATTGGCTTGTTCAAAGTGGTGGCCGAAGGCGGCGTGGCCGCTGGCGTGCGCCGCATTGAAGCCGTCACCGGTGCAAATGCCTTGGCGTATTTGCAATCGCTGGAAGACTCGGTGGCACAAGCAGCTGGCGCACTCAAAGCCCCGCCCACAGAGCTCAATGCACGTTTGGCCCAAGTGCTGGAGCAAATCAAAACACTCGAAAAAGAAGTCTCAGCCCTCAAAGGCAAAGTGGCTTCGGCCCAAAGCGACGAGTTGATGACACAAGCTCTGGACATCCAAGGCACCAAGCTCTTGGTGGCCAAGCTCGACGGTGCTGACGCCAAAACTTTGCGCGACACCATGGACAAGCTCAAAGACAAAATGAAGTCGGCCATCATCGTGTTGGCCGCAGTGGATGGCGAGAAGGTCAACATCGCCGCAGGCGTGACCGCTGACAACACAGGCAAAGTTAAAGCGGGCGAGATGGCCAACTTTGTGGCGCAACAAGTGGGCGGCAAAGGCGGCGGCAAGCCTGACATGGCGATGGCTGGTGGCACCGATGCTGCAGCTTTGCCCAAGGCCTTGGCCAGCGTGCAAGCTTGGGTGACTGAGCGCGTGTGATGCACCTGCGCACACGTCTTTACGCAAGCCAAGGCGTGGTGCCAACACAGAAGGCCCAACAGGTGTTGGGCCTTTTTGTTGGATGGCTCTTGGCTTGGGTGGCTTCAAGTTTTTTGGCTTCCAGTGCCTGGGCTCAGTTTGACAAAGCACGGTGGCCCACCAACGCAGCCACGCCCAAGATCGACGCGCCTGATTTGCAGGGTAAAACTTGGGGCGCTGCTGAGTTGGCAGGCAAAGTGGTGGTGCTCAACTTTTGGGCCACCTGGTGCGCACCATGCAAAGAAGAATTGCCCACACTGCAAACCCTGCACGAGATCAGTGACAACCAAACCGTGGTGCTGACCATCAATGTGCGCGAGTCGTCAGCCCGCGCTGCGCGCTACATGCAAACCACGGGCATGACCTTCCCGGTTATTTCAGATCCGCAAGGTGAGCTGGCCAAGCGCTGGGGCGTCACCGTTTACCCCACCACGGTGCTGATTGCACCCAACGGCCAAGCCCGCTGGCGCGTGATGGGCGATGTGGATTGGAGCGGCCCGCAAGCCAACCAATGGCTGATCGATGTGCGGCGTGAGGGTGTGGCAACACCGTCTGCGCCAGCGCCTCAAAACCTCAAGCGATAATCCACCCGCCCCAGCGCATCTTGCTTGGGGTGACCTGCCTTCGGGGCATTGGCGTAGCCGCTGCGATCTGCAGTGGCGTGGTGCGCCTCTTATGTGCCGACAGGTCTCCATCTTTATTCGGAGCTCTCTTTCATGACTCTCGTGCGTCGTTCCCTTCTCAAGGGGGCCGCAGCTGTGGGCGCCCTTGCCGGTGTGCCCAGCTTTGCGTTGGCCCAAACCTCACTCCAAACCTCTCCCGCTGCTCGTCGTTTCGAGCCACAGGCTGGCGCATGGCGTACCTTCGAAGTCACCACCCGTGTCGACCTGGTCGATGCCAAAGGCGCAGCGCGCGTGTGGTTGCCCGTGCCCAGCATCAATTCGGACTGGCAGCGCTCGCTGGAGAGCAGCTTTCAATCGAACGGCAATGCACGCATGACCAGCGATGGCAGCGAAGGCGCGCGCATGCTCTACACCGAATTCGCAGCTGGTGTGACACCGTATGTGGAAGTGACCAGCCGTGTGCAAACCCAAAACCGCTTTGTGGACATCACCCAACCTGGCACACACACCTTCACCCCAGAAGATGCGGGCACCTTGCACCACTACACCCGTGCTACGCACTTGCTGCCGACCGATGGCATTGTGCGCAGCACCGCGCTCAAAGCCACCCAAGGCGCCAAGACCGATGCGCAAAAAGCCCGCGCCATTTACAACTGGGTGGTGGCCAATGCATGGCGCGAACCCAAGGTGCGCGGCTGTGGCGAAGGCGACATCAAAACCATGCTGGAGACCGGCAACTTGGGCGGCAAGTGCGCTGACATCAACGCTTTGTTTGTGGGCCTGTGCCGCTCAGTGGGTGTGCCCGCGCGTGATGTGTATGGCATCCGTTTGGTGCCCTCGGCCTTTGGCTACAAAGAGTTGTCGGGCAACCCCGCCAGTTTGAAAGGTGCGCAACACTGCCGTGCCGAGGTGTACTTGCAAGCCCATGGTTGGGTGGCGATGGACCCGGCCGATGTGGCCAAAGTCATGCGCCTGGAAACCCCCGAATGGATCAAGCGCACCGATAACGCCGTGGTGCAACCCGTCTACAGCCGTTTGTTTGGCGGCTGGGAAGGCAACTGGATGGGCTGGAACACCGCACACGATGTGGCCTTGCCCGGCAGCCAAGAAGCGCGCTTGGGCTTCTTGATGTACCCGGTGGCAGAAACGGCAGAGGGTCGTTTGGACTCTTACGCGCCAGACAGCTTCAAGTACCAAATCACGGCACGCGAAATCAAGGCGTGATGCCACAGACCTTGCTGCGTGCAGCAGAGGGTGTGTTCACAGCGCGAGGCGCAAGCGCTGCGCGCTGTGAAACACCCGGGCCTCGCCCGTGATCGGGTCGGTGAACGCCATGTGCTTGGCCAGCAGTTGCAGAGGCTGTGAAAAATCTTCGACCTCATCGGGCCCGCGCAACACCGTGGGGTAAAACTGGTCGCCCTCTATCGGCAAGCCCAGCGCGTTCATGTGAACGCGCAATTGGTGGCGTTGCCCCGTGACGGGTGCTAGGCGATACAGCGCGTGCTGGCCTTCGGTGTGCAGCACCGATATATTGGTTTCGCTGTTGGGTGGTCCCTCTACCTCGCGTGAGCGGAAAAACTGGGTGTCGCTTTCTAAACGACTCTGACGCGTGCGTGGAAAACTCAGGCCAGGATCAAAAGCTGCCACTGCTTCGTAGACCTTGTGCACCTGACGCTCGCGAAACAGCGCTTGGTACGCATTGCGTTGATGGGCTTGCACCGAGAAGAGCACCAGACCTGCGGTTTCGCGATCAATCCGATGCACAGGAGTCAGTGTGTCTAAACCCAGGCGCTGCTTGAGTTGCACCAACAAGCTTTGCTGCACATAGCGGCCAGCCGGTGTGACGGGCATGAAATGCGGTTTGTCGGCCACCACCAGATGCGCGTCTTGAAACAGCACTTGTGCTTCAAACGGCAGTGCAGGTTCTTGAGGCACGCTGCGGTAGTAGTACAACCAGGTGTGGGGGAGGCAGGGCGCATCGGCCTCTACGGGCTGGCCTTGGGCGTTGAAGATCTGGTCTTGTGCAAAGCGCTCCGCCCATTGGTCACGGCGGATACGCGGAAAACGCGCGGTCAAAAACTCGAGCAAGCTGTGCCAAGGCCCAGGCGTAAGGGCCACACAACTCGCGCTCACACCATCGCGGGTGGGCAGTGCCGGGTGTTGGTGTGCTCGTGCCATCACACGCCCGCTGGGTGGTGTTTAGATTTTTTGGAACACCAAGTCCCACACACCATGGCCAAGCTTCAAGCCACGGTTTTCAAACTTGGTGAGCGGGCGGTAGGCGGGCTTTTCGGCAAAGCCGCTGGCGTCGGTGGCGGTGTTTTTCAGCAAAGGCTCTGCGGACACGACCTGCAGCATTTGCTCGGCATAAGGCTCCCAGTCGGTGGCCAAATGTAAATAACCACCTGGTTTGATGTGTCGCGCCAAGCGGTTCACAAACGGACTTTGAATCAAGCGGCGCTTGTGGTGACGGCTTTTGTGCCAAGGGTCAGGGAAGAAGATGTGCACACCGTCCAAGCTGTTTTCGCCCAGCATGTGGTCCATCACCTCGACCGCGTCGTGCTGCACGATGCGGATGTTATCGATGTGTTCTTCACCGCAGCGTTTGAGCAGCGCGCCCACACCCGGGGCATGCACCTCGCAGCACAAAAAATTGTCGTCAGGCCGTGTCTGCGCAATCTTGGCCGTTGCGTCACCCATGCCAAAACCAATTTCCAAAATCAAAGGTGCGGTGCGGCCAAAGGCGGCGGTTGCATCGAACCGCTCAGGGGTGTAAGGCAATAAAAACTGAGGACCAAATTGCTCAAACGCACGCGTCTGCCCAGGGCCCATGCGCCCAGCGCGCAGCACATAGGTTTTGATGACGCGCATGAAGGGCGCGTCGGTGGTTGCGGCGTCGGGTGTGGTGGGCGTGTCGGCGGTGGTCATGGCAGGCAAGTGTTTGAATAACTGCAGATTATCGCGGGCACTGGGGCGACTTGGGCTTTGGGGCGCGCGGTCAATAGGCTTGCGTCCACTGCTGCAAGGCATCCGCAATCGAGGTGGTGCAAGGCGTCAAACCTAAAATCTGGGCAGCACGGTTGAGCGCGTGGAGCGGATCGCTTGTATCCAAGGCTTCGGCCCCGTTTTGCTTGCTCAGCTTTTCACCGTTCTCCCCTAGCACCAGCGGCGTGTGCATGTAGCTTGGCGTGGGCAAGCCCAATGCATGTTGCAACACGATTTGCCGCGCGGTGTTGTCACTCAGATCTGCACCGCGCACGATGTGGGTGATGCCTTGGGCTGCATCGTCCACCACCACAGCGAGTTGGTAGGCCCACAGGCCATCGGCACGTTTGAGCACGAAGTCGCCGACTTCCTGGGCCACGTCTTGTTGTTGAGGGCCCAGCAAACGGTCTTGCCATGTCAGCGGTGTGGCAAGTTTCAAATCGTTGATCACACGCTGCACATTCAAACGCCAGGCGCGTGCGGTTTTGCCGTGAAGTCCATCACGGCAGGTGCCAGGGTAGATGGCTGCATGGTGGCGTTCGCGGGTGTGGCCGAGTAAGGCTTGTGCGTCTTCAATTTCTTTGCGCGAGCAGCCGCAGGGGTAGGCCCAGCCTTTGGCAATCAACCCATCCAGCGCGGCTTGGTAAGCGTCGCCGCGTTGCGATTGGTACATCACGGCTGCGTCTGGTACCAAGCCGCAAGCGGCCAGTTGCTGCAAGATCAGTTGATCGGCCCCGGGCACACAGCGCGTTGTGTCCACGTCTTCGATGCGCACCAGCCATTGGCCCTTGTGGGCGCGTGCGTCTAGCCAGCTGGCGAGTGCTGCAACGAGCGAGCCCGCATGCAGCGGGCCTGTGGGGGAGGGAGCAAAGCGACCGATGTAGCGCACGACAAACTCAAGCCAAGCAGCACACGCGTGGCCCGCGTGTGCGTGCAGTCCATCACATGCGGTGTGCCGATTGGCAGACTGCCAACGCGAGTTCCAGACCCGACACAAACGCGTCTTCCACGCGGTGGCCCAAGTGCCAGTCGCCGCAGGTGCCCAAGCCGTTGGCTGGGTTGTACTGATGCGACACGCCCAGCGGCGTGATGGTTTTGGCATAGAGCCAGCGATGCACTTCAGCGTGGGCGGGCTCGGCCCGAATGCCGGTGAGCTCAGAGAATGCGCGCAAGAGTTTGGCTTTGACGCGTGCTTCGGTGTCGGTGATATGTTCGGTGGACCAGGCGGCGCTGGCTTGTACCGTCCAGCGTTCGACCTTGCCGCGACCTGGCTTGGACGACTCGCGCGCCAACCACGCAATGCGGTGGTGGATGCTGCGGGCCGCATTCCATTGCGGACCAATGTGCAAATTGGGTTGGGTGGCGTTGGGGAAGGCCAGCATCAACGTCCAGCAAGGTGCCACGTCAACGGCGTCCATGGCTTTGATCCAGTGGGCGTTGACGGCTTCTTTGCCCGAGGCTTTGAGCAGGTTCTCGGCTTGCACCGAAGGAATGGCGAGCAACACATGGTCAAAGCCGGCGTGCTTTTGTGCCGACTCTTTGCCAGTGCTGCTGTTGACGGCATGCACCGTCCACAAACCTTTGGCACCACGCTCTAAGCGGTTGACTTGGGTGTTGTAGGTGACGGCTTTGCCCAAAGGTTCGGCCCAGTGGCGCACCAAGGCGTTCATGCCGGGCTTGGCCACAAAGTGCGCGTCTTTGGTGGCGCGTGCGGCTTCAAACACATGGCCTAGGGGATCGAGCACGCGCACGGCGTTGGCGCTCCACGGGCGGCAAATGTCGGTGGTGCCTGGCACGGTCTGCAAGGCGAGCGAAAAGCGTGGGTCGCGCACGGTGAAGTATTGGGTGCCGTGGTCGAAGGTGCCGAAATTGCTTTCGCGGGTGGACATGCGGCCCCCCGCGCCTCGGCTCTTTTCAAACACATGCACATGGTGGCCCGCTTGGGTCAAGGTGCGTGCGGCGGTGATACCGGCCATGCCGGCTCCGATGATGGCGATGTTCAAGGTCATGGTTGCACTCTACACGTTGCGGGTGGATGAAGGACGTCGGGGGTTCACCAATAAGGCGGCGCGGGTGGTGGGGCTTTTGAGTTGTT
>Ga0228699_1000925_pt1 | contig 17620 bp, 16 predicted proteins | sample McNCre217_Aug_MG_FD_178016 | JGI IMG/M metagenome (GOLD analysis project Ga0228699, IMG submission 178016) | Freshwater microbial communities from McNutts Creek, Athens, Georgia, United States - 2-17_Aug_MG | ecosystem: Environmental > Aquatic > Freshwater > Creek | place: USA: Georgia...
TTGTAAAAAATTAGTGATCGGAGAAATACGATGAGCAACGGAAATATCGTTCAGTGCATTGGCGCGGTGGTGGACATTCAGTTCCCACGTGACAACATGCCTAAAGTTTATGACGCATTAGTCTTGCAAGAGAGTGATGAGGCATCTTTCGCAGAAAAAGGTTTGACCTTTGAAGTGCAACAGCAATTAGGTGACGGCGTAGTTCGTACTATTGCATTGGGTTCAAGTGACGGTTTGCGCCGTGGCATGAGCGTAGCTAATACAGGTAAAGGCATTTCTGTTCCAGTTGGCCCAGCAACATTAGGCCGTATTATGGACGTACTTGGTCGCCCAATTGACCAAGCTGGTCCTATCGGAACAGATGAGCGTCGCGCGATTCACCAAGCGGCTCCTAAGTTTGATGAACTATCTCCATCAGTTGATTTGTTAGAAACAGGTATTAAGGTTATTGACTTAGTTTGCCCGTTTGCTAAAGGTGGTAAGGTTGGTTTGTTCGGTGGTGCGGGTGTAGGTAAGACCGTTAACATGATGGAATTGATTAACAACATCGCTAAGCAACACTCAGGTTTATCAGTGTTTGCAGGTGTTGGTGAGCGTACTCGTGAAGGTAACGACTTCTACCACGAGATGAAGGACTCTAACGTTTTAGATAAAGTTGCGATGGTGTTTGGTCAGATGAACGAGCCACCAGGTAACCGTCTACGTGTTGCGTTGACAGGTTTGACAATGGCTGAGCGTTTCCGTGACGAAGGCCGTGACATCTTGTTCTTCGTTGACAATATCTATCGTTACACATTGGCTGGTACAGAAGTATCTGCTCTTTTAGGTCGTATGCCATCAGCTGTGGGTTACCAACCTACATTGGCTGAAGAAATGGGCCGTTTACAAGAGCGTATTACTTCTACAAAAACTGGATCGATTACATCTATTCAAGCTGTTTACGTTCCTGCGGATGACTTAACAGATCCATCTCCAGCGACAACATTCTTGCACTTAGACTCAACAGTTGTTTTGTCACGTGATATTGCTGCTTTAGGTATTTACCCAGCGGTTGACCCACTTGACTCAACAAGCCGTCAGTTAGATCCACAAGTGGTTGGTGAAGAGCACTACGCTGTAGCTCGCGGTGTTCAAACAACATTGCAACGTTACAAAGAGTTGCGCGACATTATTGCTATTTTGGGTATGGACGAATTGTCACCAGAAGATAAGCAAGCTGTTGCTCGTGCTCGTAAAATCCAACGTTTCTTGTCACAACCTTTCCACGTTGCGGAAGTATTTACTGGTTCTCCAGGTAAATATGTACCATTGAAAGAAACAATCCGTGGCTTCAAGATGATTGTTGATGGTGAGCTTGACCATTTGCCAGAACAGGCATTCTATATGGTTGGCGGCATCGACGAGGCAATCGAAAAAGCTAAGAAGTTGCAGTAATACCAAGGAACGCACATGTCTAGCATCCACGTTGATGTAGTGAGCGCTGAGCAGTCAATTTTCGCCGGTGAAGCAAAGTTTGTTGCTTTACCAGGCGAAAGTGGTGAGTTGGGTATCCTTCCAGGACACACTCCGCTTATCACAAGAATTCGCGCAGGCGCAGTACGTATTGAAAAAGCTGATGGCGACGAAGAGTTTGTTTTCGTTGCTGGTGGCATCCTTGAGGTTCAGCCAAATAAAGTAACAGTTCTTGCTGATACTGCTATTCGTGGTCATGACCTTGATGAAGCTAAAGCAAATGAAGCTAAAAAGGCAGCTGAGGAAGCAATGCAAAATCGCACAAGTGATATTGATTTTGCCCATGCCCAATCAGAATTTGCCATGGCTGCAGCACAGTTAGCGGCTATTGCCAAATTACGCCAAAAAAGATAATTGACTTTAATTAACGATCGATTCCTGCGCGCATGCTTAAAGCAATCAACCGATAGAACACCTATTTGGTTGATGCGCCAGGCAGGTCGTTACTTGCCTGAATACAATGCGACAAGAGCAAAGGCTGGTAGTTTTCTTGCTCTAGCAAAAAACCCTCAATTAGCAACTGAAGTAACGCTTCAACCATTGGACCGATATCCATTGGATGCTGCTATTTTATTTTCAGATATTTTGACCATTCCTGATGCAATGGGATTGGGTCTTACATTTGAAGCTGGTGAAGGCCCGCGTTTTAGTAAACCATTGCGTGATGAACAAGCCGTTAATGCATTACGCCCTGCTGATCTTGATCAGTTGACGTATGTATTTGACGCCGTTAGCGAAATTCGCAAAGCATTAATACAAGATGGTAAGCAACGCGTCCCTTTGATTGGTTTCTCAGGTAGTCCGTGGACATTAGCTTGCTACATGATTGAAGGGTCTGGTTCTGCAGATTTTAAGCATACAAAAGATATGCTTTATCAGCGCCCTGACCTCATGAAGAAAATTATGGATATCAATATCCAATCTGTGGCTGCTTATTTAACGGCCCAGGTGGATGCAGGCGCTCAAGCTTTAATGATTTTTGATACATGGGGCGGATTATTGCCAGATGGTTGGTATCAACAAACATCATTAGCTAGCATGAAAGCCGTTATTGATTTATTACCAAGACAAAAAGATGGTCAGAAAATTCCAGTTTTAGTATTTACTAAAGGCGGTGGAATTTGGCTTGAAGATATCGCTCAATCAGGTGCAGATGTGATTGGGCTGGACTGGACTGCTTCAGTAGGTAAGTCACGTAAGCGCTTACTATCTAATAAAACGCCGCTAGCATTGCAAGGCAACTTTGACCCATTAGCTTTGTTTGCAAGCCCTGAACAAATTCAGGTAGAGGCAAAACGAATTTTAGATGAGTTGGCTCATGCCCCAAGTCTAGATTCTGGACTACATGCTTTAGATGGCCATATTTTTAATTTAGGACACGGGATTTCACAATTTACCAATCCTGAGCATGTGACAGCTCTAGTTGAAGCTGTTCAAACACACTCTTTCGCACTCAGAAATCAATAAAATAATGCTATGTTAGTGCAGACTTATGCACAGAGTAAGGCACTGCCGTAAACTAAACTTAAGTATTAGAGGCGAGTGATAGAATAATAAACATCTATTTGTAACCAATTGATTTATATGAATATTTAAATGGAATCATTTAAAATAGTTAAAAATCAGTGAGATATAAAATAAAAATAATTGGATAACTCAACATACTTATCCACAAGGTTTTCCACAGCAATTAGGGCATCTAGAAAAAACCATTAGGCAGCAAGATACTTCGCATCAAACTTAAAGTAAAACATGAACATTGATCATAAAAATAATCAAAAAAGCATTGTTCAGGTTGCTATTGATGTTCCAATTAATAAATTATTTGATTATTTGTGGGATACCACAGAATTAGTGGAGACTCCAAAGCGTGGCATGTTGATCTCGGTGCCATTTGGAAAAAAAGATGTCGTTGGTGTTGTCATATCAGTGTCTGACCAATCAGATTATGAGTTGGATAAACTAAAAAAAGTTTCAGGCCTGGCTCCAACCCACCCCCTATCAGAAGATTTAATGAGCATGGCTGAATTTGCCGCAACTTATTATCAAAGGTCTATTGGTGAGGTTCTTGTATCTTCAATTCCTGTGGGATGGAGAAAGGCTGATAAGTGGGAGACCTTAGCTAAACCTAAAAGACAGGTCAAAGAAAAGTTGGGCAAGGAAAAAGCTCAAAAAGATGAGTTAGATAAATCAAAGCACATTGAGTTAAATAATCAACAAAATGAAATTGTTAAAACTTTAAGTACCGCTAGCTTAAAAAATAAATTTCAAACTTATGTACTTCAGGGTGTGACTGGTAGCGGAAAAACGCTCACTTATTTAACTTGGTTGTCCGAGGTACTAGTTAATCCAGCGGATCAAGTATTAATCATGGTTCCCGAGATTAATCTCACGCCTCAGTTAGAGCAAAGCGTTCGAGAAGCATTTCCAGACAAGGTATTAGCCGTACTTCATAGTGGCTTAACTGATAGAACAAGAGCCGATGCATGGGCAGCTGCTAATACAGGCCAAGCACAAATTATTCTAGGGACAAGAATGGCCATCATGGCATCTATCCCAAATTTAAAAGCGATTGTTGTTGACGAGGAGCATGACCTTTCTTATAAGCAACAAGAAGGTGTGCGTTATTCCGCGAGAGATTTAGCTATTTGGCGCGCCAAGAAAAAAGAAGCCGTAGCGTTACTTGTATCTGCAACACCCAGTCTAGAAAGTTGGTATGCAACAAAAGAAGGTAAATATAAGCGGTTAACGCTGAGCGAGCGTGCAGCAAAAGAAGCTTCACAACCAATTATTGAAATTCTTGATTTGAAAGAAGAGCGTCGGATTGGTAAAAAAATAAATAATGGGATAGCCGATTCGTTAGTAGAAGCAATTGATGCGACTTTAAAAAAAGGTCTTCAAACCCTTATATTTATTAACCGTCGAGGTTACTCTCCTGTATTAAATTGCGAGTCTTGTGGCTGGGTATCTGATTGCGGCAAATGTTCAGCACACATGGTGTTGCATAAAATATCTCGTGGAAATTCCAATCTCTGTTGTCATCATTGCGGATTAATTAAATATATTCCTAAGGCTTGTCCTGATTGCGGTAATCTTGATTTGACCCCAATGGGTCAGGGCACACAAAAGGTTGAGCAATATTTGGCAGAGAGATTTCCGCAAGCAAAAATATTACGCATTGATGCTGATAGTACAAAGTCTAAAGGGAGTGCAGAAGAGCTATTTGGATCTATTCATGAGGGTGAAGTAGATATTGTGGTTGGAACACAAATGATTGCCAAGGGCCATGATTACCAGTCAGTTGGTTTGGTTGGCGTCATCGATGCTGATGCAAGCCTATTCTCGCAAGATTACAGAGCGGCTGAACGATTATTTGCACAATTAATGCAGGTGGCCGGTCGCGCAGGAAGAAGCGGAAAAAGTATTCAGTCACGAGTTGTGATTCAAACTAGATATCCAACCGCCGCTCCTTATACCTATTTAAAAAATAATGATGTTGATGGATTTTTGACAGAAGTCTGTGAAGAAAGAAATGCAGTTGGCTTGCCGCCATTCTCGTACCAAGCACTAGTTCATGCAGAGCATAAAACTTTGGGTGAGGCGGTTGCTATGTTGAGGGAGGCATTAGCCATGGCAGTAAAAGAACAAGAGCAGATCTGGCCTAAAAATATTTCAATTAGCGATGTTGTTCCGCGAGCGATGGTTCGAGTAGCCGGTAAAGAGCGCGCCCAGGTTTTAATAGAAAGTCCTAGTCGGCAAGCACTGCAGGTTGCCTTGGAGATTATTCAGCTAGCGCTTGTTAATCAAAACACCAAAAGAAAAGGGGTCGGCTGGTATATCGAGCGCGACCCCATCCAAATTTAAAGTTACTGCAATTACGCGTAGTCTGCAACAGGCGCACAGGTGCAGAATAAATTTCTGTCACCGTATACGTTATCAGCGCGACCAACAGGCGGCCAATACTTCGCCTTTCTTAAACGAGCAACAGGATAAGCTGCTTCTTCACGCGTATAGCAATGGTTCCATTCGTTGGCCAATATAGCTTCTGCAGTATGAGGAGCATTTTTTAGCGGGTTATCTTCTTTATCAAAAATACCAGAACCCACTTTTTTAATTTCCTCAGCAATGGCAACCATGGCTTCAATGAAGCGATCTAACTCAAACTTAGATTCGCTCTCAGTTGGTTCAATCATGAGTGTGCCTGGCACGGGGAAACTCATTGTTGGTGCATGGAAACCAAAATCCATTAAGCGCTTAGCAACATCCTCATTGCTAATGCCAGTATCTTTTTGCAGCGGTCGCAAATCAATAATGCATTCATGTGCGACTAGCCCATTGGAGCCTTTGTATAGCACTGGATAATGAACATCTAATTTTTTGGCGACGTAGTTCGCGGCCAAAATAGCTGTTTCAGTAGCTTCTGCAAGGCCAGCAGAACCCATCATAGCAACATACATCCATGAAATTGGAAGAATGGATGCTGAACCAAATGGTGATGCGCTGATTCTGATCCAATCTAAATCATCCCATTTAGAAGCAGTGCCAGCTGTATAAGAACATGGCAAAAATTTAGCTAGATGAGATCTAACAGCAACAGGGCCAACGCCCGGACCGCCACCACCGTGTGGAATACAGAATGTTTTGTGGAGATTTAAGTGGCTAACATCCCCGCCAAAATGACCAGGTGCTGCTGTGCCAACTAAGGCATTCATATTGGCGCCATCAATATAAACTTGACCTCCATGGTGGTGAATAATTTCACAAAGCTCTTGAACGCCTTCTTCAAATACACCATGCGTACTTGGGTACGTAATCATGATGGCAGCAAGATTTTTAGAATGTAGCTCAGCTTTATTTTTTAAATCTGTTAAATCAACGTTGCCATCTTTATCGCAACTAACCACTACGACTTGCAGACCAGCCATTTGTGCAGAGGCAGGGTTGGTGCCATGAGCAGACGATGGGATAAGGCAAATATTTCTGTGCCCCTCTCCTTTTGATTCATGATAGGCGCGAATGACTAGTAGGCCAGCATATTCACCTTGTGAACCAGCATTGGGTTGTAGTGATACAGCATCGTAACCTGTTGCCGCGCACATCATGCGTTCTGTATCTTCGATTAATTGCGCATAACCTGCCCATTGTGTTTCTGGTGCAAGAGGATGGATTTGTGAGAAATTAGGCCATGTCACAGGCATCATTTCGCTAGTAGCATTTAATTTCATCGTACAAGATCCAAGCGGGATCATTGTTCTATCAAGTGCTAAATCTTTATCAGCCAGATTGCGTAGATAACGCAACATTTCATGCTCTGAGTGATATCGATTAAATGTTGGATGAGTTAAATAAGTTGAAGTTCTAATGATTGAACTAGGTAAGGTATTAATAACTTGTTGGTCTAGTTCATTAATATTTAAATCGCCCTTGCCACCAAAAATTTCCCACACAAGATTAAGCTCTTCACGATTAGTTGTTTCGTCAAAAGAGATGCCGACATGCTGTGAGTCGACCTCTCTTAGATTACAACCCAGCGAGCGTGCTTTTTCGTGAATAGCAGCAGCGTCATTGGTTTTAATGGTGAGCGTATCAAACCAAAATTGATTTTTGATTTCATAACCTAATTCTTTTAAGGCTAGGGCCATGATGCTGGTTTGGCGATGTGTTTTTAAAGCAATATTTTTTAGTCCAACTGGGCCATGGTAAACGGCATACATACTAGCCATAACGGCTAACAAAACTTGGGCAGTACAAATGTTGGAAGTAGCTTTTTCTCTGCGGATATGTTGTTCACGAGTTTGAAGTGCTAAGCGATAGGCTGGTTGTCCTTGAGCATCAATCGTTACGCCCACTAGCCTACCTGGCATGCTACGTTTTAGTTCATCTTTGGTCGCTAGGTAGCCGGCTGACGGCCCACCAAAACCAAGCGGTACGCCAAAACGTTGTGCGCTACCAATGGCTACGTCCGCACCCCACTCTGCTGGTGGACAAATAAGCGTTAATGCTAATAAGTCTGCTGCGGCGATGACTAGACCGCCACGACCATGAACCGCCTGAGCAATATCTATATAAATAGATTTATCTTGGATTGACCCATCTACGCCTGGATATTGAATAAGTACAGCAAAAGCATCAACTGTTAATGCATTTTCAATCGGGCCTACTTGGATTTCAATATCCAATGGTTTGGCGCGAGTTTTGATAACAGCAATTGTTTGAGGTAATACATCTTGCCCAACAAAGAAAACTTTAGATGTCGATTTGCAGGTTCTTAGCGCTAGCGTCATGGCTTCTGCGGCAGCAGTGCCTTCATCCAACATCGATGCATTGCCAATGTCCATGCCGGTTAAATCAATTAGCATTTGTTGGAAATTAACAATGGCTTCTAAGCGACCCTGAGAAATTTCAGGTTGATAAGGCGTATAGGCCGTATACCAAGCTGGATTTTCAAGAATATTTCTTTGAATAACGCCAGGAATTAAATTGTTGTAATAGCCTTGCCCAATAAAAGATTTAAAAACTTTGTTTTTATTTGCAATGGAACTTAATAATTGAAGTGCTTCATCTTCTCTTTTTGCACTTGAATAAGACCCAAGTGGTAATTGATCTTTGCGACGTATTTTGCTTGGAATAACAGCATCAATTAATTCACTTTTTTTATTAAAACCTAGGAAACTAAGCATTGAAACTTCATCTTGTGATGATGGTCCAATATGGCGCTTTAAAAATGCATCATGATTTTCTAGTGCAGTGAGAGAAGTTTTCATTATTTAGGCGCCAATATTTTTGCCGTAAGCGTCTGCTGAAAGAAGTGCTTCAACTTTTGAAACATCAGCAGGTTTCATTTTGAATAACCATGAGCTATAAGCATCAGAGTTAACTTTTTCTGGTGCGCTTGTAACATCATTATTGGCCGCGATGATTTCTCCAGCAACAGGAGCATAGATATCGCTAGCTGCTTTTACAGACTCAACAACTGCACAGGCCTCGCCCGCACCATATTGTTTTCCGGCTTCTGGAAGTTCTAGGAAAACGATATCGCCTAAAGCCTCTTGAGCATGATCTGTAATGCCAATGGTAATCGTGCCGTCTGATTCAATACGTACCCATTCGTGTGATTCTGTGTAGTACAAGTTTTGAGGGATGTTCATAAATTCTCCTAAATTAAATTAAACCAAGGCTTTGCCATGGCGTACAAAAGGGGCTTTGACAACTACAGCATTTAATTCTTTGTCACGAATGACAACCTTTACAAGGTCGCCAATTTTTGTTGCTAAAGGCATTCTTGCTAATGCAATTGACTTTTCTAGTGAGGGGCTAAATGTGCCGCTAGTAATTTCGCCATCACCGTGAACAGTTTTTACAATTTGATGCGCACGAAGGACGCCTTTATCTTGCAAAATTAAGCCTAAGAAAACTGAGCGCTGACCTTCGGCCTCCATGGCTTGGCGACCAATAAAATTTCTTTCGGTGCTTCTATCAATGGTCCAGCCTAAGCCCGCATCTAAAGGGTTAACTTGGTCATTCATATCTTGACCATATAAATTCATGCCAGCTTCTAATCGTAGCGTATCTCTTGCGCCCAATCCTGCGGGTTGCGCTCCAGCTTTGACAAGAAGATTCCATGCTGTACTAGTTTGGTTCGTGGGGATCAATAATTCTGCGCCATCTTCACCGGTATATCCTGTGCGGGCAATCATGATTTCACCAAGTGCTGTATTGATGCATGCAGCATGAAATACGCCGAGTGATTCGCAGGCGTCTGCTAATTCAGGGATTGCAGTGGCAATGATGCCTAATGCTTTAGGCCCTTGGACTGCAATCATGCCTTGAGGATTTTGTTGATTGGGTAAATCTGCACGCCTAGGAATCAGCTGAAGACTGGTAAACGCGGCGGCTTGTTGGTTAAGCCAAATAAGATCAGTAGCTGCCGTGCCAGCATTGATGACAATACGATAGTTAGGATCCAAGCGATAAATAATTAAATCATCAATTACATGACCGGCATCATTTAATAAGCAGCCATATAAAGCCTGACCATTATTTTTAAGTTTATTAACATCATTCGCTACAACTTTTTGCAAAAATTCTTTTGCATCTGAGCCAATAACATCCACTGCTGCCATATGAGATACATCAAATAAACCACAGTTAGTGCGAGTAGCTAGATGCTCTTCAATTTGTGAGCCATAGTTAACAGGCATTTCCCAACCGCCAAAATCAACTAATTTAGCTTTTGCAGTTATATGTGTTTCGAATAAAACAGTACGTTTTAAATTTATTGGGGCGACAGACATCCAAACTCCTAAAGGAATTGATGCCCCCCTGTCCTGTTACCTGAGAGATTGAAAATTACAAACGGTTTGTAATTTCTTAGCCCCTTCGGTGTGCAATTAAATGCAGCTCTCCAGAGTGTAAATATCGACGGTCCATTTGCCTGAGCGTTCATGGGCATTGCGCCTTCGGCGTCGGTTAAACCGAACTCTCCCATCGACGCCACTATTGTACTAAAGGCCGCTTGCAAGACCAAGGAAGATAAATGCACAAAAATGGTGCAAAAACTATTATTTTGGGGCATCAGCCATTAGATAATTCATGCACATTTACTATTTCTTATAGACAGGTGCTTGATGGACAATTTTAAAACTGGGGCAGACGCCCTATTTATTATGGCGGGAGCCATCATGGTGCTAGCTATGCACGCAGGCTTTGCGTTCTTAGAGCTTGGGACTGTGCGTAAAAAGAATCAGGTGAACGCCTTAGTAAAAATCTTATTAGATTTTGCTGTTTCTACAATCGCTTACTTCTTTATTGGCTATAGCATTGCTTATGGCATTAACTTTTTCGCTAGCGCTGATGTTTTAGCTCAAAAAAGTGGATATGAGCTTGTTAAGTTCTTCTTTTTATTGACCTTTGCTGCAGCGATTCCAGCCATTATTTCTGGTGGCATCGCAGAAAGAGCTAAATTTAATCCTCAATTAATTGCTACATTTATTTTGGTGGGATTTGTTTACCCATTTTTTGAGGGTATGGTTTGGAATCAGCAATTGGGTTATCAGGCCTGGATTAAAGCCTTAACTGGGGAAGAATTCCATGACTTTGCAGGCTCTGTCGTTGTTCATGCTGTGGGTGGTTGGATTGCCCTTCCGGCAGTTCTTTTATTAGGCGCCCGCCGCGGTCGTTATACAAAGGATGGACGTATTTCTGCACATCCACCTTCAAATATCCCTTTTTTAGCTTTAGGTGCATGGATTTTGGCTGTGGGTTGGTTTGGTTTTAATGTCATGAGCGCTCAGACGGTCGATAAGATGAGTGGCTTGGTTGCCATGAACTCTTTGATGGCAATGGTTGGCGGTACTTTGACGGGATGGTTTTTTGGTAAAAATGATCCAGGCTTTAGCTATAACGGCCCTTTGGCAGGTTTAGTTGCTGTTTGTGCTGGCTCAGATTTAATGCATCCAATGGGCGCCTTGGTTGTGGGCGGTATGGCTGGCGCTTTATTTGTGGTGATGTTTACGCTTGTACAGAATCGCTGGAAAATCGATGATGTACTAGGTGTATGGCCTTTGCACGGTCTATGTGGTGCCTTGGGCGGTATTGCGGCAGGAGTTTTTGGCCAACAAGCACTTGGTGGCGTGGGTGGTATTAGTTTTGTTGCGCAGGTTCTTGGTACATTAAGTGGAATCGTAATTGCGCTAGTTGGAGGTACTGTTGTTTATGGCGCTCTAAAGCTTGTTTTAGGATTACGCTTAAGCCAAGAAGAGGAGTTTGATGGCGCAGATTTAAGCATCCATAAAATTACTGCCACCCCTGACAGAGAGTCAACTTGGTAATTTTCTGATTTATTTGGATAATCGGGATCATGACATTAAAAGTTTTGTTGGTCCCGGTTACACCCTTTGAGCAAAATTGCTCCATTTTGATTTGCGAAGAAACTTCAAGAGCTGCTATTGTTGATCCTGGCGGTGATTTGCCAAGAATTCTTGATGCTTTATCAAAAGCAAATGTGGTTCCAGAAAAGATTTTATTAACGCATGGTCACATTGATCATTGTGCTGGAGCGCCAGCGTTAGCTAAAGAGCTAAATATTCCAATTGAAGGACCTCATGAAGATGAGCGTTTTTGGTTAGAGCAACTGCCCATGCAAAGTCAAAGATTTGGCTTTCCTAGGGCAGAGTCGTTTGAGCCCAATCGTTGGTTAATCGATGGTGATCGCATAACGGTAGGTCATGTTCAGTTAGATGTTAAGCATTGCCCAGGCCATACGCCAGGTCATGTTGTTTTCTATAGCGCTGAAGATCGTTTGGCTGTGGTTGGGGATGTATTGTTTGCAGGCTCTATTGGGCGAACTGATTTCCCAAGGGGAAATCATGCAGATTTGATCCGCGCCATTAAGGAAAAGTTATTTCCTTTAGGGGATGATGTTGTATTTATCCCAGGCCATGGCCCTACTTCTACTTTTGGGCAAGAAAGAAAAACAAACCCTTATGTAGGAGATGGGGTTTAGGCTTTAACGGAGCCCGTACGATGGGTTCTGTTGTAAAGACAGCTTGCGCAAATCCAACGTTGTTTGCGATTGCTTGTGGGAATCCATGTGCCACCTTCAAGTGGCTTTTCTCTGCTGCATGAAGAGCAAAACTTCATCACTCTGGTGTTGCTTTCTAGCGTGGTTGGCGGAGTGTCCATAAATACTTCTCGGTAAGATTCAACAGGGTATTTTAACGGCTTTTTGAAAAAACACCCTTTCGGGTGTTTTCTGATGAAACTTAGCTTAGGACAACTTTGATGGAATCCGCTGTTTTATTGCCTTTAAAGTCTAGCCAGCATTTCTTTTGTGTATCGTAAAGTTTGCACAATTTAGCTGTGTGGAAATACCAAGCCCAAGAGAATTTTTGAACAATAATCCTGCCTGGCAACATTTCTTCTAGTTTTGATTGAGCCTGTTTAAGCTTGTAGAGAGGAACGCTCATATCTACGTGGTGAGCAGTATGTTCCATGATGTGGTGCATCCAAGCGCCCCATTTCAGAGGGAAAATTAAATGCACAGTAGTAGATACAAAAGGTTGTGCCTTTAACCACTCTGATTTGTCTGAATACCAAGAAACGCTTGGATGAGTATGGTGTACATAAACCACAAAGCCAATCATGGCATTCCAGAAAATGAACGGGATTAAAAAGCCCATGACAATTGTTAAAGCAATAGATTGGTTTGTTTCAATCGCTGCCCAAACCAATAAAGCATTCCAAATAACTCCAAAAGCAGTTACCAAAATGTTATCCCATAAGAAAGCCGGTCTAGAGGCTGGCATGCTCTTTTTGTTAGGGAAATACATTTTGTTCCACCAGATTTCAACAAAATAGTACACAGCAGGGCCCAAGCCACTACGGTAGATATGCTCAAGAATACGTTTACCAGTAGAGAGTTGTTGGTATTCTTCTAGTGATAGGGGCGCCCATACAAAATCAAACCCCTTAAGGTTAGTTTGACCATGGTGAACAACGTTATGCCCTACTTCCCACAAGCTGTATGGAGTTAAAGAAGGTAAAAACGCCAAGCGACCAAGAAGCTTATTAAGACCTCTGTGAGGGGTAAAGCTTTGATGGCAAGCGTCATGACCCAAAATAAAGATGCGGCCAATGACAAATCCTGCAAACAATGCCAATAATAATTTGAGCCAAATCGATTCAAAATAAACAGTACCCACAATAGCTGCAGTCAGAATAACCGTATCAAAAATCTGCAAAATAATCGCATTAACGGTTGTTCTTTCAGCCAGCGGAGCTAACCAAGTGCGAATAACCTTTCTGTGAGGAATAGGCTCTCCCACTGGGATTGGCTGGTTAATAGTGGTATCGGTTGTATTCAAAGACATGTGGACCTTTTGGAACAAAATTACATAATCCCATCATTTTAAAGGTTTTTAGTGCATTTGACGGGGTTTAGACTGATTTATTGAGCTAGGTCATGGTGCGACCGACAGGAATCGAACCTGTATCGAGAGCTTCGGAAACTCTAATTCTATCCATTGAACTACGGTCGCAACGACTAATATTGTAAGGCTGAGAAGGATTATCCTCGTTATAATCCTGCCTAGCTATATAAAAAGGAAATCAAAAATGAGTGAAGAACACGGAAATTTAATCAAATCACCTAAGCAATTAATTGTTATGGTGTTTGCCAGTTTTTTTGTACCTTTGATTGTTATTGCATTTTTGATGACGTATGTAGGTAGTGGCAAAAAGACTGGTGCTAGCGCTGATGCGGCAGCGGAAGCTGCAAATAATTTAATTAAACCAGTTGCTTTGCTAGACTTTAAAGATGCTTCTGGCCCTAAAGTTTTTAAAACTGGTGAAGAAGTATTTAAAGCTGCTTGCTCATCATGCCATGCAACTGGTGCAGCTGGTGCGCCTAAATTTGGTGATGCAGGTGCTTGGGGTCCTCGTTTAGGTCGTGGTTATGATGGTTTATTAGCATCTTTAATTAAAGGTAAAAATGCTATGCCTGCTCGTGGCGGTACAAATCCAGATGACATTTCTGATTATGAGTTAGGTAGAGCCGTTGTTTATTTAACAAGCGCAGCTGGCGGTAAATTTGCAGAACCTAAAGCCCCAGAGCCTAAAAAAGCTCCTGAAGAGAAGAAATAAAATTTTTTGATTGATTAAAAAGCCCACGCAAGTGGGCTTTTTTTATGACTGTTTTAAATCTAGAAGCTGTTTGTAAACATCTTTTTTGGGCAGGTTGTAAATAGTGGAGACAATTTCAGATAGATCTTTGTGACTAAGCCGTGGTTGTAGCAGTTTGATCCACTGCAATGTGCTTTCGTCAAACTCAGAGGGTTGATGGGGCGTTCCACAGCCCTCGATGCCTATGACATACTCTCCTTGCCAAGAATCAATCTGATTCATCCAATCGGGAATGTCGCCTGCCTTGATTACTTCGATGTTTTCATGAATTTTGCTAAGTTCTTTAGCAACAAAGACTTTACGATCTTGATCTAACAAATCGTGGAATGCTTTGAGGGTTGCTTGAATTCGATGAGGGGCTTCGTAAAAAAAACTACCAACAGTTGCATGGGCTGCTGATTCAATAGCGGCAGTCCTTTGTCCTGCTTTGGTAGGTAAAAATCCTAAAAACTGAAACGCCCCTTCTGATTTATGCAAGAAATCTCCAGATGCAGAGATGGCAGTGGTGATGGCGCTTGCCCCAGGTAAAGGCAGAACTTGAAGTCCGGCTGCCCTAACCTCTGCTACTAAAACGGACCCGGGGTCAGAAATGGCCGGAGTGCCTGCGTCTGAAATATAAGCCCAGCGTTCACCATTTCTCAGTTTTTCAATAACTTGGGCGCTAGAGGACTTTTCATTATGTTCATGAATGGCTAATAAGGGTTTAGAAATGCCGTAAGCGCTCAATAAGCTGCTGCTATGGCGTTTATCTTCACAGGCGATGCCATCTACTTGTTGCAAGATATAGAGGCCTCTAATGGTGATATCTGCCAAATTGCCAATGGGTGTTGCTATGACATAGAGGGCGCCTTTAGGTAAATTCTGACCTTCGGCAAATTTAAATAAATCCATGCTAACTTTCTTAAACCTTCGAAATTGGCTTGATGGACTGATGATGCATTAAAGAGATCTTCAAGGCAATCAAGAAAGTCTTTAACCGTTGGATTAAATAGAGCTTAGGGGCATAATTCAACTATGAAATCAGAAAACCAGAAAAATTTAGAAGCGCGGGTAGAGCAGCATTTTCAAGATAGCGTTGCAACGAAGCAAAAAGCTTTATCCGCCCTATCTGAAGAAATTGTGCGTGGCATTGAGTTGATGCACGCTTGCTTGGCGCAAGGAAAAAAAGTGCTAGCTTGTGGCAATGGTGGATCGGCTGCTGATGCTCAGCATTTTGCTGCGGAATTAGTAGGAAGATTTGAGCGTGAAAGGCAAGAGCTGCCTGCTATTGCTTTAACAACAGACTCCTCTATCTTGACAGCGATTGCTAATGATTACAGTTATGAGGTGGTATTTAGTAAACAGGTAAAAGCATTAGGGCAAGCAGGCGATATTTTGTTGGGGATATCAACATCTGGTAATTCTGGCAATGTGATAGCAGCTATTAACGCCGCTCATGAAAAAGGCATGTCCGTGATTGCTTTTACTGGCAAGGATGGCGGCAAGATTGCAAAATTATTAAAGGAAGGCGATATTAATTTATGCGTTCCTGCAGATAGAACGGCGCGCATACAAGAAACACATTTACTGCTGTTGCATTGTTTATGCGATGGTGTTGATCACCTATTACTTGATTGAGGCTTGTAACAAATGAATAAAACTTTAAGACGAAGCACATTAGGATTGATTGGCGCCATTACATTGGTAACTACTTTGTCTGGTTGTTTTCCTTTGGTGGCTGGCGGTATGGCCGGTGGTGCATTGGTGATTGCTGATCGAAGAAATCCTGGTACTCAAGCCATTGATAGAGGCATTCAGTTAGAGGCTGAAAGTATGTTGATTAAAGCCTATGGCGATAACGTGCATGTGAATGTTAGTGTATTTAATCGTCGTGTTTTATTAACTGGTGAAGTAAGGACCGATGCATTAAAAAATGAAGTGACACAGAACGTTAAGGCCATGAAAAATGTCACAGAAGTTTTTAATGAGCTAGTTCCTGCGCCATTAAGTGCATTAACCGCAAGAGCTAATGACTCCTATTTAACGACGCGCATTAAAGCTGCGTATATGACAAAAGAAAACATTCCTTCTAACTCTATGAAGATAGTAACGGAAGCGAGTAAAGTTTATTTGATGGGTATTGTGACGGAGGCTGAGGCTAATCAAGCTGTAGAGGTTGCCAGACAAGTCCCAGGAGTAAAGCAAGTGACAAAAATATTCGATGTTATTTCTGAGGCCGATAAAAAGCGCCTAGATGGACAAACAAAATAATTTTTTATGCGCCCATTTAAAAGCCCACACTGTGGGCTTTTTTATTTTGCTGATGTGACAAATGGCCAAATATTTAAAAAAATACTTTTTGAATTTTTTAGATTGCGCTTAATTGCGTAATCAATGTCAGCCACTTGCGCTTGTACAGCTTCACTCATGATGCTTGCATTGTCAGGTGGCGTTAGGCGCAAATATGCATCTGCTTCGCCATACGAAAACTCAATGTCCATGCCAGCTTTTTTAGCGATATGCATCATGACTTTATTGCTTGATAAGCAGTGCACATAAAGAATCTGAATATTGGTGTTTCTAGCATGTGTTGCAGCACGCTTGAATAAAGCAGAGCCGATGCCTTTGCCGCGCCCCGATTGGCTGACGGAAACGCCGAATTCAGCAGTCTTATTAGTTTGATTGCCAAGTAATGGGTAGCCTAAGTGGGCTAAGCCAATTAAGCGAAGGGCGCTATCAAATACGCCAAACACAGAATCATTAAGAAAATCGATACCAGCTACATAGCGCTCAATAACAGCGTTACTTGTATACATGCCAAAGCGAAGCGTTCTATCTGCGTCTGAAAGCTCAAGCAAGTGGGCAAGAATCTTCTCGCGATGCCCAGAATGGAGCTCTCGCACCAAAATGCTGTGGTTTTTAATAGATTTAGATAAATTAAACATGGATATTCCTATTTGTTGCGCTGCACAACTTCATTCTAGCGCTAAATTTAGTAAAAGGTAAGAAAAATTTAGGGTTTACCCTATGTATCATATAACCTATTGTTTTATATCAATAATTTAGCAATTTTTATTTTTCGAATTAATTTTTTTTAAATATTTATGAAATATTTGTGCGAAAGGTGTTGACATGTTGTTTGAACTCAGGCAAAGTCTCACTTCTCCGCTGAACGCGATTCGAAATACGAAAAACGATCAGCCCTCTTTAAAAAATAATCAACCGATAAATGTGGGTACTGAGAAAAGACATCCAGTCCTTCGGGACAGATATAAGCAGTACTCACAAAACAGTAAATTTGGTTCCGGTCGTAAGACTGGAGTCGATTCTGAATGAGTGAGCGACGAGGCAGCAATGCCTCACAGGAATTGAACTGAAGAGTTTGATCCTGGCTCAGATTGAACGCTGGCGGCATGCCTTACACATGCAAGTCGAACGGCAGCACGGG
>Ga0228699_1000926_pt1 | contig 17577 bp, 11 predicted proteins | sample McNCre217_Aug_MG_FD_178016 | JGI IMG/M metagenome (GOLD analysis project Ga0228699, IMG submission 178016) | Freshwater microbial communities from McNutts Creek, Athens, Georgia, United States - 2-17_Aug_MG | ecosystem: Environmental > Aquatic > Freshwater > Creek | place: USA: Georgia...
GGTGGCGCTCAACAAGGCGCTCGATGAGTTGCGGGCACGCTATCCCAGCGCACGCATCATGACCTTCGACAACCTGAGCTACATGCGCGAGCAGTTCCCGATCGTCAAGGCCCAGGGCAAGGTCATCGACAAGGCCTGTCGCTCAGGCGGTCTCGACCTGGTGAGCCTGCGCAGCACCCCGGCCACCGTGTGCCCCAATCCCCAAGACTACGTGTTCTGGGATGGCAACCACCCCACGACCTGGGTCGACAAGATCTGGGCGGGCGAATGGGTGAAGGTGATCAAGGCCGCTCCCTGAGGAGAGCGGCCCCGCAACTCGGCCTGAATGGCGCTCACCTGGCGCTCACGTAGGGCTCAGAAGGTGAGCGTCTTGACGCCAGCCGCCGTGCCCAGCAGGCACACCGAGGCCTTGTTGCGGGCGAACACGCCCACGGTCACCACACCCGGGATTTGGTTGACCTGCGACTCGAAGCCCGCCGGGTCGGTGATCTGCAGGCCGGTCACGTCGACGATGACGTTGCCGTTGTCGGTGGTGACGCCCGCGCGCACCTTGCCCTCACCTCCGAGCTTGGCGAAGGCGCGGATCACCTGGGCAGATGCCATCGGGATCACCTCGACGGGCAGCGGGAACTTGCCCAGGGCCTGCACCAGCTTGGATTCGTCGGCGATGCAGACGAACTGCGCGGCCAGCTCGGCCACGATCTTCTCGCGGGTGAGCGCGGCGCCGCCGCCCTTGATCATGTGGCCGCCATGGTCGATCTCGTCGGCACCGTCGACGTACACGCCCAGGCCCTCCACCGACTCGGCCGGCAACACGGCCACGCCCAGGGCTTCGAGGCGCTGGGTGCTGCGCACCGAGCTGGACACGGCGCCCTTGACGCGCTGCGGATCGGCCTTGAGCGCCTCGCCCAGCGCGTCGATGAACTTGTCCACCGTCGAGCCGGTGCCCACCCCCACGATGCAGCCTGCGGGCACGTAGTCCAGGGCGGCACGGCCCACCAGGGTCTTCAGTTCATCTTGCGTCATGCTCATGTGTTCACACTCTTGATCGGTCGGTCGGACAGGATTCGTTCTGGCGATGCGCCATGCGGCGCGCGAAGCCTTGCTCAATGTGGCAGGTACCCTGAGGTGACCCACAGCACTGCCGCCAGCAGGCCCAGCATCAGCGGTTGGTGCACCATGTAAAACGTGAGGCTCCAGCGCCCCAGCGTCACCAGCACCCGCCACGCCAAGCCGTGATTGTCGCTGCTGGCGCGCACCTGTTGGGGCACCTGCTGGGTTTGCCCCCCCTGATTCTGGCGATCTTGGCCGGCCTCAGAGCGCAACCACGCCGGCCGGTGTGCCAGCAGCCACTGCGTGCCCGCCAATCCCCACCACATCACCCCCAGCCAGGGCAGCACGGGCACGAAGTCCTCGGTGATGGGCTTGTGGGTGACCAGGCCGATCCAGTTGGTGAGCCGGGTGTCGAACCACGCGTCGCTCACCACCTGGGGCAGCGCCACGGCCAGGGTGCCCAGAGGCCACAGCCAGGCGCCCAGCGGCGCCGTGCAGCGCGCCACGATCAGCATCACCGCCATGCCGTGCAGCACGCCAAACGAGATGTAGCTGTGGGGGAACATGAACCAGCTGCCCGCGCTCACCAGCAGCGCGCAGCCCACGATTTGCGCCCAGCGTCGTCCAAAGCGCGCCCAGGTCTGCCCCTGCGCGGTGGCAATGGCCTGCCCAGCCCCAGCACACAGCAAGAAGGTGGACAAGATCAGCGTGCGCTGGGTGGTCCACAGGGGATCGGTGTAGAAATTGGCCTGCAGCAGCTTCCAGTTGGCCAGGTCGAAGCAGAAGTGGAAGGCCGCCATCCAGATCAAGGCGACGCCGCGCAGGGCGTCGATGCGGTCCAGTCTGGCCGGGGCGGGTGTGACGCCTTCCTCTGGCGACGCCACCGACGCACGCCCATGGGGTCGCGTAGTTTTTGACATGGCATTAGTATTGCGCGTTTCGCCGGGCCACCTCAGGCCCTGGGCGACCGCTCTTGCCGAAGTCCTGCCATGCCTGCCAACCGCCACCACATCGAACTCTTGAGCCCTGCCCGCACGGCGGACATCGGCATCGAGGCCATCAACCACGGGGCGGATGCGGTCTACATCGGCGGCCCAGGCTTTGGGGCGCGCAGCAACGCCGCCAACGAGGTCAGCGACATCGCCCGCCTGGTGGCCCATGCCCACAAGTACCACGCGCGCATCTTCGCGACGATGAACACCATCTTGCGCGACGACGAGCTGGAGCTGGCCCGCCGCCAGATATGGGAGATGTACGACGCGGGCGTGGACGCCCTGATCGTGCAGGACATGGGCCTGCTGGAGCTGGACCTGCCCCCCATCCAGCTGCACGCCAGCACGCAAACCGACATCCGCACGGTCGAGAAGGCCAAGTTCCTGCAAGACGTGGGCTTCAGCCAGATCGTGCTGGCGCGCGAGCTGACGGTGCCGCAGATCCAGGCCATCTCTGACGCCACCCACTGCGCCATCGAGTTCTTCGTGCACGGCGCGCTGTGCGTGGCCTACAGCGGCCAGTGCTTCATCAGCCATGCCCACACGGGCCGCAGCGCCAACCGCGGCGACTGCTCGCAGGCCTGCCGCCTGCCCTACAACGTGACCGATGGCGCTGGCCAGGTGGTGGCCTTCGAGCAGCACGTGCTGTCGATGAAGGACAACGACCAGAGCGCCAACCTGCGCGCGCTGATCGATGCGGGCGTGAGCTCGTTCAAGATCGAAGGCCGCTACAAGGACATGGGCTATGTGAAGAACATCACCGCCCACTACCGCCGCCTGATCGACGACGTGCTCGAAGAGCGTCCTCAGCTGCAGCGCTCATCGAGCGGCAAGACGGCCATCTTCTTCACGCCGGATCCGGACCGCAACTTCAACCGCGGCAGCACCGACTACTTCGTCAATGGCCGCAAGGAAGACATCGGCGCCTTCGACAGCCCCAAGCACCTGGGCCTGCCCATTGGCGAGGTGGCCAAGGTGGGCGACACCTGGTTTGACGTGGCGCTCGACCCAACCCAGGCCGAGGCCCTGCACAACGGCGACGGCCTGAACTACCTGACGCTGACCAAGGACATCGTGGGCGTGCAGGTGAACGTGGCCGAAGCCGTGGGCAAGTCGGGCCGCCTGTGGCGTGTGCACCCCAACGAAGAGATCGCCGCCCTGAAGGACCTCAAGGCGGGCGTGGCCATCAACCGCAACCGCGACCGCGGCTGGGAGTCGATGCTGGGCAAGAAGTCGTCAGACCGCCGCATCACCATCAGCATGCGCCTGGCCGACATGGCCGATGGCCTGGGCCTCGACCTGTGGGACGACGAAGGCCACACCGCCCGCGTGGAAGTGGCGTGCGAGAAGCAAGCGCCCCAGCAGGCCGACCGCGCCGAAGCCAGCCTGCGCGACAACCTGGGCAAGCTGGGCACCACGCTCTTTGCGCTGGAGCACCTGGACGTGGCCACGGCCCAGCCCTGGTTCGTGCCGGCCTCGGTGGTCAATGGCCTGCGCCGCGATGGCGTGGCCGCGCTCGAAGCCGCACGCCAGGCCGCCTTCGCCCCCCTGCCCCGCGATGCCGCCGTGGTGCCGCCCGTGGCCTACCCCGAAGACAGCCTGAGCTACCTGGCCAACGTGTTCAACCACAAGGCCCGCGACTTCTACAGCAAGCACGGCGTGAAGGTGATCGACGCGGCCTACGAGAGCCACGAAGAGGAAGGTGAAGTCAGCCTGATGATCACCAAGCACTGCGTGCGCTTCTCGCTGAGCCTGTGCCCCAAGCAGGCCAAGGGGGTGCAGGGCGTGCAAGGCACGGTCAAGGCCGAGCCGCTGCAGCTGATCAACGGCAAAGAAAAGCTCACCCTGCGCTTTGACTGCAAGCCCTGCGAGATGCATGTGGTGGGCAAGATCAAGCGCTCGGTGATGAACCAGGTGCCTGCCTCGCCCATCCAGTTCTACCGCAGCCGCCCTTCCGCCTGATCCCCTTTTTCTGGCAGTACCAACATGGGTGATGTGGGCAAGTGGCCTGGCCCTCGGCATGCAGGCTCGCGGTGGGTGATCTGGGCCATCGGCGTGATGGGCTTGCTGGTGCTGGGCGCGGCCCTGAGCTGGCCCTACCTGTGCGCGCGGGCCATCGAAACCAAGTTGCAGGCCTGGGTGCAAGCCTCTGACCCGCAAGGCGAATGGGTGTGGCGCAAGCTGACGCACCAACGGGGCTGGCTGCGCTCATCCGGCAGCGTGGAGTTGCTGGTGCGCTCGCGCTGCAGCACCCAGGCGGCGCTGCGCGAAGGTGGCGTGCTGGTGCTGCGCTATGAGCTGTTGCACTGGCCCACCCTGGATGCTGCCAGCAGCTTCAGCTGGCAGCTGCGCCCAGCCGATTCGGCGCAGGGCCGCTTGATCCGGGCACAGTTGGGCACGCAAGCGCCAGCGACCGGCGAGGGCCACATCGGCTGGGACCGCAGCATGCACAGCAGCTTTCACCTGCCGCCCGTGCACGCCCAGCTGGCCCAGTTCTTCTGGCGCAGCGCGGGTGCCCAAGGCCAGCTCAGCTGGACGCACAGCGGTCTGCTGGCCTCTGCCCAGCTTGGGCAACTCAGTGCGCAACGAAGCGGCTGGAGCCTGAACGCGCGAGGCCTGGCGCTGCAGGTGAGCTGGCCGCCTGGCCCCACCGGCCTGGGCGACGTGACGCTCCAGGCCCGCACGGTGCAGGCGCCCGATTGGGCACTGAACAACCTCAGCCTGGCCTCGCGCACGCATGAAGACAGCGGCCGGTTGAGTTCAAGCTGGCGCCAACGCGTGGCCGTCGCCCAGTGGCACGACGAGACCTTCCGCGACCTGAGCCTCGAGCTGAGCCTGCGCGACTTGGACGTGGCCAGCCTCACCACACTGGGCGGCATCTTCGGCCAGTCTTGCCGCCTGGAGCGGCTGTCGTTGGACGACGGTCGCCGCTGGCGCCAGGCCCTGCGCACCTTGCTCAACCGGGGGCTCAGCGTGGCGGTCACCCACTTGGCGGCGCGGCGCACCACCGGCGAGAGCGAGGCCGAGTTGGACGGCAGTTGGTCGCTGGGCCTCAGCCCCGACGGCCAGGCCGACCGCGTGAGCCTCAGCGAGCACTTGGCGTCTGAGGGCGTGCTGACCATACGGGGTGTGGACCTGCCCGCTACCATGCGCGACTCGGCCCTGGGCTCGGGCTACTTCACGTCCACGGCCGATGGACTGCGTGGGGCGTACCGCTACGCACAAGGTCGCCTGACCCTTGGCAACCAGACCGAGCCCATCACCGTCACACCGGTGTGGCTGGGGTGGATCGATCGCGGCATCGCGGCGCTGCTCAACCCCGAAGCCCCCAGCGCAGCGCCCGAGCCGACACCGGGGGATGTCGAGCCGCCCTCGGCCTGGCCCGACGAGCCCGCGTCGGCTGCTGCGCCTGCGCCATCCGCGCCATCCGCGCCATCACCTTGACACCCCACCTCAGCGATCAGCGTTCCGTCATGCGCCTGTCGCTGCGGCGTCACAGGGCCGGCTCAGCATCGGGGCATGCCGAACTGGATCCAAGCCCCATTGATGCGAGCCCTGCATGGCCAGGCCTTCACTGGCGTTCATGCTGGATTGACGGGCGCAACCGGACCTGACGAGGGCGTTGAGCCCAACCCAGGCCTGCGGGTGCGCACGGCCTGGATCTCTGACGTGCACCTGGGCACGCCGGGCTGCCAGGCCCAAGCGCTGCTCGACTTCCTCAAACATGTGGACTGCGACACCCTTTTCCTCGTGGGCGACATCATCGACGGCTGGCAGTTGCGGCGCGCGTGGTACTGGCCTCAGGCCCACAACGACGTCGTCCAAAAGTTGCTGCGCAACGCCCGAAAAGGCACCCGGGTGGTGTTCATCCCCGGCAACCACGATGAGTTTGCGCGGGGCTTCGTGGGCCACAACTTTGGCGGCATCGACGTGGCCGACGAGTGGGTGCACACCACCGCGGATGGCCGCAAGCTCTGGGTGACCCATGGGGACCTGTACGACGGCGTCATTCAAGTTGCGCGCTGGCTGGCCCTGTTGGGCGACACGCTCTACGAGTTCACGCTTAAGCTCAACCGCCACCTCAACTCTTGGCGCGCACGGGCTGGCTTGCCGTACTGGTCACTGTCGAAGTACCTCAAGCTCAAGGTCAAACGGGCCGTGAGCTACGTGGGCGACTTCGAACACGCGCTGGCCAAAGAGGCCCGCAAACGCGGCGTGGATGGCGTGGTCTGTGGCCATATCCACCACGCCGAGATGCGCCAGGTGGACGGCATCCTGTACGCCAACGATGGCGACTGGGTGGAAAGCCTCACCACCCTGGTGGAGCACCCAGATGGTCGCCTGGAGGTGCTGCACTGGGCCGATGTGATGGCCCAACGCAGCGCCCGCACCAGGGCCGCAACCGCCTGATCGGGCAGCTCACTGCAGCAGGTTGCTGCGTGAAGGCGCACACCTGTTCAAGGCCGGTCCAGCACCCCGTCCACGTTGCGGTCGATGCCGATGCGCGAGCCATTGCCCGGCGGCACGCAGGTGAAGGTGACGGGTGCATCGACGTTGGCCGCTTGGCTCAGCAAAGCCGCCAGCGTGAGGGCCGGCTCTGACGCGCGGTCGGGAATGAAGCCTTGGTTGCCGTTCATCACCCAGCCCCTGGCCTCGTCCGCGATCACGGCCTTGGCCACCAGCTCGCACTCAGGGCGCGGCGTGGTCACCTTGGCCCGGGCCACCAGCAAGGCCAGGCGTGCGCTCACGTCAGCCTGTGTGGCGTTGGCCGGCGTCACGGTGAGCTGCTGGCCCACGATGGGCAACAGGTTGCTGGGCATCGCCAACACCAGTTGCTCCAGGTCGCTGCGCTGGGCATCGGTCAGGTCGAACACATCGGCATGCAGGAACTCGGTGATGGTGCCCGACACCCCTGACTTGTCAAAGCCAAACCCACGGATCTGCGGGCCAGCCGCCGGTGAGGCCGTGAGGTTGCGGGTGAACATGCCCACCTTTTGGTACATGTTGCGCAGGTGCGGGATCTTGAAGTCTTCGGCCACACCGAAGCCTTCAAACGACATCAGCCCCGCCGTGCCGAACTGGCTCTTGGCCACGCTCAGCACGTGGCAGCGGTTGCAGCTGCCCAAGCCCGTGGCTTGCACATTGTTGTAGATGTCCAGGCCAGAGGCCTGTGCCGGGGTGAGCGTGTTGTCCAGGTTGGCCACGGGGTTGGGCGGGTAGCTCAGCGCCATCGCGTAGCGGGTGAAGGCCGCCATTTGCGCATCGGTCAACGGAGCCTCGCGCCCCAGCAGCCCCTTGAAGGCCACGTTGAAATCCTTGAACGCGCGGTCCTCCAGCGTCTCCCAGGGCAGGCGGTTGACGGTGCCCGTGCGGTCACCCCGCCAGTGCATCGGCCCCATGGCCAACATGCCGCGCAGGCTCTGCGTGGTCATCGGGCCCTTCATGGGATGGAAGGTGGCGCGCCGCAGTTGGGTGGGCACGTTGGTGCTGTACTTGTTGGGGTTGGCCACCTTCACTTCATCCGGGTTGCCCAGGTCCCAGGCCAGGTGGTCCATGTCGCCGAAGATGTGGCAGCCCGCGCACGACGAATCGCCCCGGCTGGAGCTCAGGCGGGCGTCGTACAAGAAGCGGCGGCCTTTGACCACATCGGGCGGCTCGGGGTTGTACATGCGCACATGCGCGGATTCGGCAAAGGCCGTCGTGTTGACCACCGAGATGCCATTGTCGAAGCGGGTGAGCACAAAGGCGCGCGGCTGTTTGGGGTCGAGCACCACGCCCGTGGGCCCGCCACCAGTCAGCACCAGCTGGTCGGCGGCGTTGGGCGTGAAGCTGTTGGCGGCCAGCGCGGCCGTGCTCAAGCGGGCCAGCTTGTCCGAGCCCATGGCCACCAGGTAGAGGCGGCTGCCGTCGGCGCTGACGGCCATCTCCAGGGGCGTGGCCAGCGCGGCAGCCTTCTCTTCGGCCGTGCCCAACTCTGCGTTGTAGCTGGTGATGTGCTTGTTGAGGTGGCGCGGCCTCACACCTTGCTCGTCGATCACCGTGATGCGGCTCTCCACGAAGTGGCCGCGCACCGTGGTCGAGCGTGTGCCTGGGCCCTCAAAGCGCGTGAGGTTTTGCGCCTCTTGGTTGCTCACGTACACCGCGCCATTGACCGGGTTGACGGCGATGTTGAACAAGGTGGTGCCCACGCCCGATGTGCGCTGGCTCACCACGGGCGTGCTGCCGGTGGTGTCGATGGTGAAGACGTCGTGGTCAGGCAAATCCAGCTTGACCCGCGCGTTCCACACCTTGGGGGCTGTGCCCGTCTTGGGGTCGCCACTGTCCACCCAGTCGCCCTGCGCGTTCTTTTGAACGATCAAGGGCGTGAACGGCTGCTTGGTGCCATCGGCAGCGGTGTATGGCGGGGCCTTGTCCGCGAGCCCGCCGTTGGCGATGTCCTCGTCCAGGACCGTGGTGCGGTTGCCCGAGTGCAGCACGGCCGCGTACACCTTGCTGCCATCGGCACTGCGGGCCAGGGCGCGCAGGGTGTCGCCAAACATGTTGAGCACGGTCACCGGGTTGCCACCCATGGCCGTGCCTGGGGCTGCGGCGCGGAACACCCACACGTCGGCGCGGCCCACGCCGGGCGTGGTGAGTTGCGGATCAAAGGGCACGTTCTGCCCCCGGTGAGCCGCAGTGATGAAGGCCCACTGGTTGTTGGCGCCCGCAAAGGCGATGTCACGCGGCTCGTCGCCCACATGCAGGGTCTGCACCACGCGGCCAGGCAGCTTGCTGACGTCGACGATGCTGACGCTGTCTGACAGGTGGTTGACCACCCACAGGCGGCCATCGGGGGCCAAGGCCAGGGCAACGGGCTCCAGCCCCACCTGCACCGCACCAAGGGGCACCGGCTTGCTGCCCGAGACATCGAACACCTCGACGCGGTTGTCGGGCGTGTTGACGGCGTACAGGCGTTGGCCATCGGCCGACAGCGCCAGCGGGCGCACCTGACCGCTCTCAAAGGTGACGAACTTGCCATAGGCCGGGCGCACGGTGCCCGAGGTGACGCTGCTGCCGCTCAGGGTGACGTTGTTGACCACGCAGCTTTCGCTGCTGGCGTTGCCCGCCACCCTAAAGCGCAGTTGCACGCTGGCTTGCGCAGCTTCAGGCGGCAAAGCAAAGCTGGCGCGCGCCAGGGCGGTGGCTTGCGTTTGCTCCAGCTTGACGAAGCCGCCACCCGCCACCGCGTACTCGGCCACCAGGCCTTCACTCGCGTCTTGGCCAGCGGTGCAGCTGCGGTCGTAGCTCAGCGTCAGGTTGTTGAAGCCGAGCGTGCTCAGCCTCCCCGAGGTGATGCTGCCATCGGCGCCCCAGGCACTGGAAATCATGCGTGCGCCTTCAGCGCCCGTGGTGACGCTGCCCGCCACCGAGAAGCCGCCAGGACCGCTGGCAAAGGCTTGCGTCCACACGGTGGCCGAGCTTTGCGACTGGGCTGCACCGGCGGCCAGCAGGGTGGCCACGGCCACGGCCGCCGCACGGGTTGCGGGGCGGTGACGACGTTGGCGCCACCACGGTGCCAACAGGGCGGTCATCCCCAGGGCCATCAGGCCCCAGCGGCCAGGCTCGGGCACGGCGCTGGTGGCTGGCTGCACCCACAAGGCTTCGCGGCTGATGATGCGTGCGCCTGTTTGCCAGTCGGTGATGTCACTGCGCGCCTCGCCCAAGGGGCCCATGCCGGCGGCAAAGCCGATGCCGGTGATCAGCAGGCCATCTTCCAGCGCTTCGCTGGGCAACCACTGGCTGGCCAGGCCCTCAGCGGTCTCTGCACCCGGTGCGCCCCACTGCCCCAGGGTGGGCTGGCCCACCTGCCAACTCAGGCCGAACAGGTCAGACAGGCCGTGGGTGAAGGCAGGCACCAGGCTGTTGCCCGAAAAACTCAGGCTGAAGGCGGTGATTTCGCCGTCGAACGACGAAAGGCGACCGTCTTGGTTCAGGTCGACACCAGAGAACTGGCCACTGAGCGTGCCGCCATCCTGGAAGCCGCCTTGGGACAGCAGGTAGTCGGCGGCATGGCTGGACGACGCCAGGCTCGCGGCGGCAAGGCACAATCCCAACCGGATTTTCTGCAGGGTGGCAGACATGGCATCCCTCAACTTCGGACACTTGGATGCCGCGCAGCCTAACAAAGCGGCAATTTGTCACGCTGCATGGAAACCCGCCAGCGACCCCAAACACCCCCCGAACGGGTGAGGTTTGGGCTCACATTGGCGCCATTTGCCGAACTTTCCGTCTGACTTTTATGCCTTTTGCCGACACCCTCAAGACCCTGCCCACCGCTGATCACCTGGCTGCCGTCGAGCTGTTGAACGCCACGGGTGACGTGGTGGCCCGCATCGAGAACAAGCCTGGCCAAGCTGGGTCGCTGCGCGTGTATGCCGCGCTGGCCGCCAAGCATGGCGCCATCAACGCCGCCGCTGCCGAAGAAGCCCTGGCGATCTACGAAGAGCACACCGTGGATGCCCGCGCCAACCCGGGCAAGCACCCCAACATCGATCGCCTGATCGACCTGCTGGCCCAAGGTGCCAAGCTGACGCTGCGTCCCATCGCCGCTTGATGGCGGCCTGATCACGGCCTGATCGGGCTCAGCCCATCCACAAAAAAGCCGCCCCGGCGTTACCGGTGGCGGCTTTTTCTTGGGTGATGGCGTCAGCCCTGAGCTCAACCCACCCACTTGCGCGCGTTGCGGAACATGCGCAGCCAGGGGCTGGCATCGCTCGGGTTGCCGCTGGTCCAGCTCATCTGGACGTTGCGGAACACGCGTTCCGGGTGCGGCATCATGGCCGTGAAGCGACCATCGGCCGTGGTCACGCCGGTCAGGCCGGCGGGCGAGCCGTTCGGGTTGAACGGGTACACCTCGGTGGGCGCGCCGCTGTGGTCCACGTAGCGCACCGCCTGGATCACCTTGGCCTGGTCGCCACGCACATGGAAGTTGGCGTAGCCCTCACCGTGCGAGACGGCAATCGGCATGCGGCTGCCGGCCATGCCCGCGAAGAAGATCGACGGGCTCTCCAGCACTTCCACCTGGGCCAGGCGCGCTTCGAAGCGCGTGCTCTGGTTGTGGGTGAACTTGGGCCAGTCCTGCGCGCCCGGGATGATGGGGCTCAGTGCGGCCAGCATCTGGCAGCCGTTGCACACACCCAGCGTGAAGGTGTCGTTGCGACCAAAGAAAGCGGCGAACTGTTCAGCCAGCTTGGGGTTGAACATGATCGAGCGCGCCCAGCCTTCGCCGGCGCCCAGCGTGTCGCCGTAAGAGAAGCCACCGCAGGCCACCAGGCCCTGGAACTGGCTCAGGTCGGCGCGGCCGGCTTGCAGGTCGCTCATGTGCACATCGAAGGTGTCAAAGCCACCCAGCGACATGGCGTAGGCCATTTCCACGTGCGAGTTCACGCCCTGCTCGCGCAGGATCGCCACCTTCGGGCGGCTCTTGGCGATGAACGGTGCGGCCACGTCTTCCAGCGGGTCGAACGTCAGGGCCACGTGCAAGCCGGTGTTGGCCGGCTGGCCGATGGCGGCGTGCTCGCTGTCGGCGCAGGCCGGGTTGTCGCGCAGTTGGGCGATGCGCCAGCTCACGTCGTCCCAGGTCTGGTGCAGCTGCTGCAGCGGGGCCTTGAAGACTTCCTTGGCATCGCGCCACACGGCCACTTCTTGCGCAGCGGTGCCCTTCAGCACAGGCTTGCCGATCACGTGGCTGTGGGTGCTCAGGCCGTGGGCGCGCAGGGTCTGCAGCACGGCATCGCGGTCGGCGGTGCGCACTTGGATGACCACGCCCAGCTCTTCGTTGAACAGCGCCTTGAGCGTCAGCTCGTTGCGGCGCTCGCCCACCTGGCCGGCCCAGTTCTTGGCGTCGCCGGTGTCGGTGCGGCTGTCGTCCACGCCGGTGCTCTCGGCCACCAGCATGTCCACGTTCAGCGCCACGCCCGTGTGGCCGGCAAACGCCATTTCGCACACGGTGGCCCACAGGCCGCCGTCGCCACGGTCGTGGTAGGCCAGCAGCTTGCCCGCAGCGCGCAGCTCGTTGATGGCGGCCACGGTGGCCTTGAGCATGGCGGGGTTGTCGACGTCGGGCACCTCGTTGCCGAACTGGCCGATCACCTGGGCCAGCATCGAGCCGCCCATGCGCTTCTTGCCTTCGCCCAGGTCCACCAGGATCAGCGTGGTGTCCAGCGGCTGGCCGTTTTCCTGCGTGACCAGCTGAGGCGTCAGCGTGGGGCGCACATCGGCGATGGACGCGAAGCTGGTGACGATCAGCGACACGGGCGCCGTCACCTGCTTGGTGGTGCCAGCTTCATTCCACCTGGTGCGCATGGACAGCGAGTCCTTGCCCACGGGGATCGAGATGCCCAGCGCCGGACACAGCTCCATGCCCACGGCCTTCACGGTCTCGTACAACGCGGCGTCTTCGCCGGCTTCGCCGCAAGCGGCCATCCAGTTGGCAGAGAGCTTCACGCGCGGCAGCTCGATGGGGGCGGCCAGCAAGTTGGTGATGGCTTCACCCACGGCCATGCGGCCCGATGCCGGCGCGTTGACCGAGGCCAGCGGCGTGCGCTCGCCCATGGCCATGGCTTCGCCGGCAAAGCCTTTGAAGTCGGCCAGGGTCACGGCCACGTCGGCCACGGGCACCTGCCACGGGCCCACCATCTGGTCGCGGCTGTTCAAGCCACCCACGGTGCGGTCGCCGATGGTGATCAAAAAGCGCTTGCTGGCCACGGTGGGGTGGCGCAGCACGTCGAAGGCCACCTTGTCCAAGGCCACGCCGGCAGGTCGATCTGGCCGCCGTCCCACACCACGCGCTTGACGTCGCGGTGCATCTTGGGCGGCTTGCCCAGCAGCACGTCCATGGGCATGTCCACGGCCTTGTCAGCAGCAGGCTGGGTGGTGTCTTCGAGGATGAGCTCCAGCGCCTCGGTGGCGGTGCCGATCACGCCAAACGGGCAGCGCTCGCGCTCGGCCATGGCGGTGAAGGTGGCCAGGCTGTCCGGGGCGATGGCCAGCACATAGCGCTCCTGGCTTTCGTTGCACCAGATTTCCTTCGGGGCCATGCCCGACTCTTCCAGCGGCACCTTGCTCAAGTCGAAGCGCGCGCCCTTGCCCGCCCCGTCCACCAACTCGGGGAAGGCGTTGGAGATGCCGCCAGCGCCCACGTCGTGGATGGCCAGGATGGGGTTGGCGGCGCCCAGGCCCCAGCAGTGGTTGATCACCTCTTGCGCACGGCGCTGGATCTCGGGGTTGCCGCGCTGCACCGAGTCGAAGTCGAGTGCCGCCGAGTTGGTGCCTGCCGCCATCGACGACGCGGCCGCACCGGCCATGCCGATGCGCATGCCCGGGCCGCCCAGCTGGATCAGCAGCGTGCCGGCGCCGAACACGATCTTCTTCGTCTGCTCCGAGCTGATGGTGCCCAGGCCACCGGCGATCATGATGGGCTTGTGGTAGCCGCGGCGGATCGCACCAGCGCCCTCACCCACGGTTTGCTCGAACACGCGGAAGTAACCCGCCAGGTTGGAGCGGCCGAACTCGTTGTTGAACGCGGCGCCGCCCAGCGGGCCTTCGATCATGATCTGCAGCGGGCTGGCGATGTGCTCGGGCTTGCCAAAGGCGTTGGCTTCCCAGGGCTCGTTGGTGCCAGGCAGGTTCAGGTTGGACACCGAGAAGCCCGTCAGGCCCGACTTGGGGCGCGAGCCCCGGCCGGTGGCGCCTTCGTCGCGGATCTCACCGCCCGCGCCCGTCGACGCGCCGGGGAACGGCGAGATGGCGGTCGGGTGGTTGTGCGTTTCCACCTTCATCAGCACGTGGGCCAGCTCTGCGCGGGCCTGGTACTGCGGCGCGTTGGTGTAGCCGTTGGGCATCCAGCGCTCGATGGCGTGGCCTTCCATCACCGAGGCGTTGTCCGAGTAGGCCACCACCGTGTGCTGCGGGTGCAGCTTCTCGGTGTTGCGGATCATGCCGAACATCGACAAGTCTTGCTCCTGGCCGTCGATGGTGAACTTCGCGTTGAAGATCTTGTGGCGGCAGTGCTCGCTGTTGGCCTGCGCGAACATGGTCAGCTCGACGTCGGTCGGGTTGCGCTTCAGACCGGTGAAGGCGTTGACCAGGTAGTCGATCTCGTCGTCCGACAGCGCCAGACCGAAGGTGACGTTGGCTTCTTCCAGCGCCTTGCGGCCCTGCCCCAGCACGTCCACGTGCGCCAGCGGTGCGCCTTGCTTCTCGTCGAACAGGTGGCGGGCGTCGTCTCGGGTGCCCAGCACGCTTTCGGTCATGCGGTCGTGCAGCAGCGCGGCGCAGGCCTGCAACTGCTCGGGCGTCAGCGACTTGGCGGCACCGGTCAGCGTACCGATCAAGCCGGTTTTGACCACGATGCGGAATTCGGTGACGCGCTCCACGCGACGGATGCCCAGCCCGCAGTTGTGGGCAATGTCGGTGGCCTTCGAGGCCCAGGGCGACACGGTGCCCAGGCGCGGGGCCACCACGATCAGGTCGCCCTCAGTGCCGTCTTTCGTGCCACCTTCGTAGGCGTCACCGTAGGTCAGCAGCGCGGCCAGCTTGTCGAGCTGGTCGGCCGGCAGGGCCTGGTCCAGGGCCACCCAGTGCACGAAGCGGGCCTGCACGGCGCTGATCTTCGGGTGGATGGCCTGGAGCTGGGGCAGCAGGGCCTGGACTTGGTGAGGAGCCAGGGCGTTGCCGCCCTCGAAGTGCATCAGCTGAGACATGCTGGTGGGGTGCGTTCGTTCTGAGGGGTGCCTGAAAGCGAGGCGCCCCGTCGGCAGCCACCAGGGCGCGACAGGGCGTCGTTCAGGGAAAACGAGATTTTACCAGGGGCGGCCCCCATGGATCACCGATGCCCGAGGCTCCACGCCGAAAACATCACCGAGGCGTGAGCACCACGAACTTGGACGTGCCGGACGCACCAGCCGAGGCCGGCGTGATGACCTGCGCCAGCATCTGGCCCGCAGCATTCACCGACTTGACCCAAATCCGGTCCGTGGGCCCCAGTGCTGGCCGCACCAAAGTCGCCAGCCGCACATGTTGCCCTTGAGCAAACAGGCGCGGATCCGCAGGCGCGTCACTGCTGCCATCCAGTGCCGAGTCGTACACGCCCCAGCCCGCACCCGTCAGCGTGACGTGCGGCAGGAAGTCAGATGCGAACACCTTGAAGTCGGTCTGGAAGCGCTCTACCTGCCCGTTGCGCCAGGTGAACAGGGCCTTGCTCAAGCCATAAGGCATGAGCTCCCCGCCCGCCGCATGGCTGACAAACGCAGCCACCTGGCCATCCGGCCCGATGCTGCCGCAGCTGATGCTGACCACGGGGTACGGGGCTGGGGCCGTCACTTCGGTCAAGGTGCCCGCACGCCACACGAAGCAGCGCCTTTGCCAACGGTACTGGGTGTAGACCAGCTGATCGCCCACCTTGCTGTAGATCTCTTCGCGCTCGCCCTCGATGAGCACCTGATCATCGTCACTGAGTCCGACGACACGCCAGTTGCTCAGCCCAGCGGGCATGGGCACCTGTATCCGTTGTCCGTTGGCAATCACCAGGACGTCGTAGCTGCTCAACGTGGGGCTTTGCGCGATGGCGGCCAGTGTCCCCTTGCGGTTCACTTCGGGCAGCACGGCGAAGCCGCTGCCGTCAGGCAGCAACGGTGCGTACACCCCGTTGGCCAAGGTCAGTGCCACCTGAGACTGATAGGTCTGCCCATTTGACAGCACGGCCGACGTGCTCACTTTGGCGGCGCTGTTGGTGGTCAGCGCCACCCAAGCTCCTGCTGCCGCCTCGCGAAGGATCGAGGTGTTGTAGGTGGACTTGTAGCGGGTGGGCTGGCTGGGCGCGCCGTTGGTCCAGACCACCGGGTAAATGTAGGACTGAGGATCCCAGTACAGGTAGGTGGTGCTGCCAAATGGCCAGTTCTGGCGCGTGCCCACTTTCAACACACTGCCTGCCGCCTTGAGCCCGAAGCCCCCCACCTGCCCCTGGGTGTTGATGGCCAATGGCGTGGCGGTGAGACCGCTGGGCATGGCCAACGTGGCCGTGACCTGCAGCGTGGTGGGCAAGCTCTGTGCGCCCACGGGCAAGGCCCATGCTGTCAGGGCGAACAGTGCGCAAGCCGCGAAGCAGGCCTTGGATGAAACAAGATGATGAGACATGGCAGCTCGGCCCCTCCCTTGGGCACTCCGCTCAGCGCGGGTCATACACGGCATGAGACTCGGTGGTACCCGAGAACGAGTTCACCAGCAACTGCCCGGCGTCGTTCATGGCCACCGCGCGCAAGCCGACGTCACTGCCCGGCGGCGGGCTCAAGACATCGCGCAGCGCGAGCACCTGCCCTGCCGTGAAAACCTGCGCAGGGTACAGGCCACCCACGGCGGCGCTGCGGCCACCGCGCGCCACACCCACGCACGTGCCCCAGCCAGAAGGGGCCTGCGTGGGGGCGGATCGCATCAAGGTCTGCCCAGCTTGCCAGGTGAAGTACACCCGGCGGCGTTCGCCGTCCAAGCTCGGGCGGCCGGTGAGCGACTCATCGACCATGCCCACCACCACGCCATCCCGACTGATGCCCAGGCAAGACACCTGCGGACCAGACAGCTCGGTCTGCACCCCGATGGGTGTACTCAGGCCGTTGACCCATTTGAGGCATGTGTTCGCACCATCTGGACCCATCGCGTTGAGCAACACGCTGCCGTCTTCACCCAGCGCCACGCCCGCTGCGGCCGTGTAGCCCGCAGGCGCTTGCACGGTGGTGCGGGTGCTGCCCACCACCAAGGTGGTGCGGCCGGCCAGCACGGTCAACACCGCACCAGCGGCGTTCACTTTCACCAGGTCGCGGCCCGACATCGGTGATCCCAGCGATGCCGAGTAGGTGCCACCCTCTTGCCATGTGCGCGCCAGCGACTTCGCCGGCCACTCGAACTCAGGCTGGCCCACACCCAGCGCGGGCGCGGCCTCGACGCGGCCAGTGGTGCCCTGCGTGGCCGTCAGCCACTTGCCGGGCCCAGCGCTGGCCAGCAACCAGGTGGAGGTGTTGTTCATGTAGCGCTTGTGCACCACGGCCGTTCCGGCCCTCCAGACCACCGGCATGACATCGGCCATGGGCACCTTGACCCACTTGGGCCCATTCAGCAAGGCGCCCAGCCACGTGTTGTCCAAGGGGCCATTGCTGCTGGTGCCGCCGCTGGTCAGCTTGCTGACCGTGCCGTTGGGCACCACGACAAAGCCCCCCACATCACCGTTGTCAGACAGGGCCGTGGCGCGGAAGGCAGCCTGCCCTGGTACGGTCAGGCTCTGTGTCATCGCCCAAGTTTGGGCACCCGCCGGCGTCGCGACCGTGGCGATGGCCAAGGCCAGCCCCAGCGCCCCGCGGCGGGCTGCGATGCAAGTTTGCTGAGGATTCGATTCGGGCTTGGGCATGGCTGAGGGCTCCTGGTGGCTTGCCGGGGTGGCCGATGCAGTTCGCCACACACATCACCCCATATTCATGTGACAAGCAGCATAACAGTCGTCGTT
>Ga0228699_1000930_pt1 | contig 17526 bp, 19 predicted proteins | sample McNCre217_Aug_MG_FD_178016 | JGI IMG/M metagenome (GOLD analysis project Ga0228699, IMG submission 178016) | Freshwater microbial communities from McNutts Creek, Athens, Georgia, United States - 2-17_Aug_MG | ecosystem: Environmental > Aquatic > Freshwater > Creek | place: USA: Georgia...
CTCATGCTGCGGGTGCCGCCCGAGCTGCACCGCGCCGCCCTGATCGCGGCCGAGTCTGCTGGCACCAGTCTGAACCAATGGGCTGCCAAGGTGCTGGGCGAAGCGACTCGCAGCGTGCACGCTTGAGCACAAGAGAGGGGGCGGAGTCCCCTTTTTCCCTCGTCAAATCTCGATTCCGATAAGCCGCGTTATCCGGCAATTGGGCCTTAGCGGTAGACCTCGCGGCGGTTGCCGATCTTCACGACCAGGATGCGCAGCGCCCCGTCCTCGATGCTGCTGATGACCCGGTAGTCCCCGATCCGGTACTTCCAGAACTCGCCCAGCCTGGAGCCCTTCAACGCTTCGCCAATGCTGCGCGGGTCATCGAGGGGCGCGACACGCTCATGCAAGAAGGTCAGGATTCTTCGGGCAACCTGCGCATCGAGCTGCCCGAGCGCTTTCAGGGCCTGGGAGGACAGCTCAACCTTCCAGGCCATATTGCTTCATCACTGCTTCGAGGGACATGGTTTGTGACCGGCCAGTCCGGACGTCTTCCAGCTCGCGTTCCGCCAGGTACAGGTCTTCCAGGTCGTCGAGGTGATCGCGGATCGCTTCGAGCATGTAGAAGGTCTTGCTGCGCCCGGTCGCCAGCGCGAGGCGCTGGAGCCGGTTGGAGATTTCGTCGGGCAGGCGAAGGGATACGGCGCTCATGGTGCGGCTCTCTCTTTCGGGTTGAGTGAGATACAAGTATCTCATTTCAGCCCAAACTCAGCCTGTCTGTTGTCGGGGGCTGGCCCCCTATACTGTGCGGAGGGCCGAGGCCCAAAACGACAAAAGCCCGCACGGGGCGGGCTTTCGCGGAGAAAGCAGCGGGGTCAGAGCTGCTGCTATCTCTGGTTCATCAACCTAAGCAAACTAGGTGACAACGCATGTGCAAAAGTATAGCAAGTGCCGGCGCCGAAAGGCAGGCACATGGCTTTTCCCCTACGTAAACCCGGTCCGATCACGACCCCGCTCGAACACTTTGAGCTGCTGCACACGCCCGACCAGTACGGCACTGCCGTGCTGTGGGAGCGCCAAGGGCTCGGCAAGCGCTGGCACAAGCTCGTGCCCCACGACCCTCATATCCCTGCGCTGCTGCGCGCCCAGGTGGGCACGCGAGACTGCTTCATCACGGTCAACGAGTTCAGGTGGTGGCGACAGGTCGATAACCTGAAGTCGCTGCGCGCGCTGTACGTCGATATCGACCGGCCTCTGAGCCTGGAGGACATCGAGGACGCGCTGCACGAGGCCAAGCTGCCCTGGCCGTCGCTGATCGTCTGGTCCGGGCGCGGCGTGCATTTTTACTGGCTTCATGCGCCGATGCCGGCCCAGGTGTTGCCGGTCTGGCAGCGCTGCCAGGACGTCATCGTCAAGGCGCTGCTGTTCGCCGGCGCCGACCTGGCCGCGAAGGACTGCACGCGCGTGCTGCGGGTGTGCGGCACGATCAACGCCAAGAACGGCGCCGTGGTGCTGGGCCACATCTACGACCCCCAGCCCTGGAACTGGCACTCGCTGTGCGATGAAATCCTCGGCCCCCGCGTCGAGCCGAAGGCCGCCCAGGTGCGTGACTTGGCCACGGCCCGGGCCGACCGGGGCCAGCGCCTGCGCACCGGCTCGATTTACGACTGGTGGCACTTGGTCTACCGCGACCTGATCGCCATCGCCGAGAAGCACTGGTTCGGTGGCATCCCCGAGGGGCACCGCGACCAGTTCCTGTTCCTGTCGAGCGTGGCGCTGTCGTGGTTCGCGCACCCGAGCACGCTGGAGGTCGAGCTGACGCGGCGCGCGCAGACGTGGACGCCCGGGCTCAAGGCCCGCGAGGTGCGGGCGGCTATCGACAGCTCGCTCAAGCGTGCCCAGCGGGCCGCAGCGGGCGAAACGGTGCTGTTCAACGGCCAGGAGCGCGATCCGCGCTACTGGTACAAGCGCGAGACGCTGCACGGGCTCATGGCGCCGCTGATCGATGCCGAACTGGCGCCGACCCTGCGGGCCATCGTGTCGGACGAGATCCTGCGCGAGCACAGGCGCGAGACGAAGCGCAAGCACGAGGCGACCCGCGACCGCGTGGCTGACGGTCGCTATGAACTCAAGCGTGATGAATATCAGGGCAACGCCGAGCAGAAGCGCGCCACGGCCCGGCTGATGCGTGCTCAGGGCAAGACCTGGACCGAGGTTGCTGTCGAACTGGGCTACAAGAACGCTGATGCAGCCCGGAAGTCCTGCGCTTGAAAGCGACCGGAGAAGTGCGCCCGACCTTATATAGCCCCGAAGGGTAGCGCGTAGCTGCTTCTCTGAGCCCTGTCCCCGAAGGGGGTATCCGGCGTGAGTGTTCCCGTTCCCTGCGAAGCAGTCTTCAACGGTATTTCTCAAAACTCAACCGGGGTGGAACGCGCGTAGCGCGTGGAACCTCGGAACAGGGTGCCTGCCGGGGGTTGATGGGTAGCGCGCGCCTATGCCTGGCTGTTCTGGGGCTTGTTTTGCCATTGCATTTCCGAAGCGATGTGTATCTGTATTTCGTACAATATATGTATTGTTAGGTATTAATACAAATAGAGGTACGCATGGCACGAGCAGGCATCCAATTCGAGCAGGTCGCGGCAGTGGCCGATGCCCTGGTGGGCGAGGGTCAACAGCCCACGATTCGCGCCGTGCGCGAGCGTCTGGGCGATACCGGCAGCCCCAACACCATCCACAAGCACCTGACGACGTGGCGCGCGGCCCGTCCGGTGGCAGTTGCCGCAGCACCGGCGCTGCCCCCGGCGTTGACCGCCGCGATTGCCGCCGAGATCGAGCGCGCCACGGCGCAGGCGCGCGGAGAGATTGAAGGCCGCTTGGTCCAGGCGCAGGCCGAGGCCGCCGAGCTGGCCGCCGCTGGCGAAGCCATCGAGGCCGAGCGCGATGCCCTGGCCGAGCAGGTCGCGGCACTCACCCGCGAGCGTGACACCCTGGCGGGCAAGGCCGAGCAGCAAGCCGCCAACCTGGCCGACCAGGCGCGGCGCATTGAGCGCGAGCAGCAGGCCGCCGAGGCGGCCCGGGTGGAGCTGGCCACGGCTCGCCTGAAGATCGAGGCCCAGGCCGAGGCCCGAGCCGATCAGGGCGCCGAGATCGAGCGCCTGCGCGCTGCGCTGGAGGTCGAGGCCAAGGGCCGCATTGCCGCCGAGCAGCAGGCCGCTGTGTTGGGCGCCAAGCTGGAAGGGATCATGGCTCAGCTCTCCGATCAGGCTGCCGCCCATGCCGAGGCCCGGCGACAGGCTGCCCATGAGGCACAGCGTGCCGCCGAACGCATCACGCAGGCCCAGGCCGAGCGCGACGAGGCACGCCAGAGCGCCGCAGAGGCCCGCGAGCAGGCCGCGCGCCTGGCCGGGCAGCTCGAAGCCACACAGAAGGCGGAAAGACCCATCGAGGCGGCGCTAAAGGCTACCAAGGCCAAGAAGCCCGAAGGCGATGATGGCAAGTCAATGCCTAGCCTTTTATGACGAGGTAGGGGTCAGGCCGCCAGTCCCTACGCGGTGGCGGCCACTTCGCTGGACTTCTCGGCCAGTAGGGCATCACCCTTGACCTTCCAGGCCGCCCACTTCTGTTCATCGACCGTCGAGGCAGCGGCCAGCAGCAGGCCGAGCATTTCGCCGCGACTGCGGGACGAGAGGCCGGCCAGGTCGAACAGCAGCCCTTGCTCGATCAGGCGATGATTGCGGGCCTTGCGCTCGGCCTCCTTGGCCGCGCGCTTTTCGGCTTGCAGCAGGGTCGTGACTTCCTGGCGGGCCTTGGCCGCGCGTTGGGCGGTTTTCTCGGCCCGGACCAGGGCTGCGAGCTTCTTTTCATCCTGCGAAGTGCGGGCCGGGTTCTCGGCCAGCAAGACGAGCAGCGACTGCTGATCCGTGGGCGACTTCAAGCCCTTGAGGTAGGCCACACGGTCCCTCAGCCATTCATCCTTCTTCTGCATGCCTGCTCCTGATCTGTGTTGAGATTGAACACTGATTCTAGTGAGGCGAGAGGTGCGCCCATCGGTGATCCCTCACATTCTTTAGAATGGAGGGCGCACTTAGTTGTTTCTTCTTCGAAGAAACGTGCGCCCCTGCGGGGGGCCTCTCCGGTGGCCTGGGGCCACCTCCGCGCTGCCCGGATGGCAGCTTGGCACAGACAGGGCGGCATGGCGTCTTATCACTGCTCCGTGAAAGTCGGCGGCCGAGGCAAGGCCGCCTCGCACGCCGCGTACATCGCCCGCGAGGGCCAGTACAGCGGGCGCGAGCGGTACGAAGACCTCGAAGCCACCGGCTATGGCCAGATGCCGGCCTGGGCCGCGCACAACCCGGCGCACTTCTGGAACGCGGCCGATGAGCACGAGCGGGCCAACGGCGCGACCTACCGGGAAATCGAGGTCGCCTTGCCGCGCGAGCTGGACCCGGCCCAGCGGCGCGAACTGGTCGAAGACTTCATCCGGCAGGAGCTGGGCGAGCGGCACGCCTACCAGTGGGCCATCCACACGCCGAAGGCCGCGCTGGAGGGCCGGGAGCAGCCGCACGCGCACATCATGTACAGCGAGCGCACGCGTGACGGCATCGAGCGCGACCCGGCGCAGTATTTCAAGCGCTACAACGCCAAGGCGCCCGAGCGGGGCGGCTGTCGCAAGGACAGCGCCGGGACGGTCGAACGCCTGCAGGCCACGCGGGAGCTGTGGGCGAGCGTGCAGAACGCGCACCTGGAGCGGCGCGGCCACGCCGCGCGCGTCGATCACCGCAGCCTGGCCGCGCAGGGCATCGAGCGCGCCCCGGAGCGGCACCTGGGCGGGCGCGGCGTGCGGCGGCTCCAGGAGGCCGATATCTCAGCCCTGCTGGAGCGGCGGGCCGCCGAGGGCGAGCTGGAACGGGCGCAGCAGCAGGTGTCGAGCCTGATCGACCTGTCGGGCGATCTGGCGGCGGCCAAGGCCGAGCGCGACCGGCGACAGGCGCCGCCGGCGCCCGATCTGGTCAAGCGCATGGAACAGGGCATGGCCCGCTTCGAGCAGCGCTTCACGCTCTCGCAGCTTCAGCAGAAGGCCGAGCAGGGCATGAGCCGCCTGGAGCAGCGGTTTGCGCAGTGGGAGGCCCAGCAGCAAGCCACCGAGCGGGCCGCGCAGGGGCAGGCGCAGGAGTTGGCTCGCCAACGTCAAGAAGCCGAGCGCCAGCGGCAAGCCGAGACAGACCGACAGCCGCCCACGCCCAAGAAGGGACGCGACGGGCCGGGGTTCTCCAGGTAGTGGGGGGTAAGCAGGTTGAACGCACGAGGAACGAAGCCATGAATGAGCAAGCGGCGCTGGACGAACTGTTCGGCATGATGAAGATCGCCAAGACCCAGCAGGAGGCGGTGCAAGCCGCCCTCGATGGCTTGGCCGCAGAGCGGGAGGCCTTGGCGAAGGAGCGGGCCACCCATGCGGCGGCGCTGGCCCAGCAGACCGAGGCGGTCAAGAACGCGGCCGGCGGCGTGTCCGCCGTCACGGCCAGCCTGCGGCAGGCCACGAGCGAGGCCATTCCAGCGCTGCAGAAGGCCGCAGGCGAGGCCGTAGGCGCTTCGGTGAGGCAATCCCTGGCCGGAGCCTCGGAAACGGCTGCCAAGGCGCTGAGCGACGCCTGCGGGCCTGTTCTCAGCCGCTTGTCGGGTGTCGTCGAGTCGGCGGGCGAGGCCGAGGGTGCCCTCAAGAACGCAGGCCAGTGGTTCGCGTGGAAGTGGGTGATGGTCGCTGCCGGCGGGCTGGTGGGGGTGTGCCTGGTCGCTTATGCCGCGCTCGCCTGGCAGTTGCACCAGGTCAGCGACTTGCGCGAGGAAAAGGCCGCGCTACAGGCCGATATCGCGCAGATGCGGACCAACGTGGCGGCGCTGCAGAAGAAGGGGGGGCGCCTCGTCATGACCACCTGCGGCGGGCGGCTGTGCATCGAGGCCAGCAGCAACCAAGGCCCAGGCGCGGAGCAGTGGACAGGTAGCAACTGGAGCAACAAGGAAACCAGCGTGCAGCTCGTGATTCCGAGGGGGTACTGAGGGACGAATTGACGCCGGCTGCAGCGCGAGGGCCAGGCCAGGAGCAAGACTCAGGACAACGGGCCGGACTACTCACCGGGGTTCTAACCCGGTGCCTTGAATGATGGCAGTTTGTGATGGCATTGAAGGGGCGAACTTGCTATCATGCAGTCATGAACAGCAAGCATCGAAAGACCTTGGAAGCCATTTTCAGCAAGCCCACCCCGAGCGCGCTGGAATGGGCGCGCATCGAGGCGTTGCTGATCGCGGTCGGCTGTGAAGTGATCGAGGGGCGTGGTTCCCGCGTGCGCTTCGTGCTGGGGCAGCATGTGGGCACCTTTCATCGCCCGCATCCCGCCAAGGAAGCCAAGCCTTACCAGGTCACCGACGCCCGTGATTTCCTCATCTTGATTGGAGTCAAACCATGAACACCATGACCTACAAGGGCCAGACGGCCCGTATCGACTTCGATGATGCCGATGGCATCTTCATCGGCCGCTTGCTGGGCATCAGTGATGTGGTGGGCTTCCACGCCGACAACGTGCGTGAGTTGCGCGCCGCGTTCGAGGAGGCCGTGGACGACTACCTCGAAACCTGCATCAAGATCGGCAAGGTGCCTCAGAAGCCCGCCAGCGGCAAACTCATGCTGCGGGTGCCGCCCGAGCTGCACCGCGCCGCCCTGATCGCGGCCGAGTCTGCTGGCACCAGTCTGAACCAATGGGCTGCCAAGGTGCTGGGCGAAGCGACTCGCAGCGTGCACGCTTGAGTACAAGAGAGGGGGCGGAGTCCCCTTTTTCCCTCGTCAAATCTCGATTCCGATAAGCCGCGTTATCTGGAAGCAGCACCGATTCGACATACAAAAGGTACTCTTGGCGTGCTCAGAATTCCGAACTCTCAAGCGACCCTGACCAGCCTTGGTTTGTAAAATATGACTAGTCAGGTCAGAATGAGGGTTTTTAGGAGGTTCGACATGCAAACCTGGCAAATGCAGGCCGCCAAGGCGCGGTTTTCCGAGGTGGTCAAGCACGCAGCCTACGAGGGTCCACAGGAGATCACCGTACATGGCCGTTCGGTCGCGGTTGTGATTTCCCGCGAACTCTTTGATCGGCTCAGCGGCAATCAGTCTTCGCTCGTGGACTTCATGCGCCAGTCCCCGTTGTACGGCAGTGACGACATCGAGTTCGAGCGTGATCGCAGCTTGCCGCGTGAGGTGGATTTTTGAGCTACCTGATCGACACCAATGTCTTGTCCGAACTTCGGCGCAAACAGCCCGACCCGAATGTCGTGGCCTGGATGCAGGCCCGGCCACGCCAGTCCCTGTTCTTGAGCGTGCTGACGCTGGGCGAGATTCGTAAGGGGCTTGAACGGGTGGAGGACGGCACCCGTAAGCAGTCCTTGTTGGACTGGCTGGAGGTGGAGTTGCCCAACTATTTTGTTGGTCGCATGCTCGCCGTCGATGCGCACACTGCCGACCGTTGGGGCCGCTTGATGGCCCAGGCCGGCAGACCGCTGCCAGCGATCGATGGACTACTGGCAGCCACCGCCTTGCAGCACGACCTCACGCTTGTGACCCGCAACATCAAGGACTTTGCAGGTCTTGAGGTTCGTCTCCTCAATCCCTGGGGGCAACACTGAATTCTGAATCGCCCTGGTTTCTGGCCGGAAAGCATCGGCCTTGGCGCTATAGTGGTTGGCCTGCCGATGGTCGGCAGACAGCACAAAAGAAAACGCCTCGAACCCCTCAGCTTTGGTCGGCAAGTAGGGTACGAGGCGTGTCGGAATGTCCGATGCGCCAAGTATAGCGGTGGCGGCGGACATGGAGGAACAACGCATGTCCGCATTGAAGAAAAACAATCTACAACAACCCCTGTTCGAGAGCTGGCTGGAACCCGCGCACTACCTGCGCTCGGACAGCTCCAGCGCCTACTTCGCCTTGCTCACGCAGGACGAGGGCCGGACCACGAAGCGACAGCGCAGCTACCCGGTCGAGTCGATGGGCTTCGTCATCCGTGCCTGCGACAAGTCGATTGATACCTGGATCAGCCAAGCCGAGTTCTGGGCGCCGACGCGGCGCCTGCTGCATTTCATGCGCGTGGGCCTGCTGTTCGTTGACCTCGACACGTACAAGCTGCCCGAGTTTGCCGGCCTGAGTCCGGGGGCGCAGCTGGAGCGCCTGCTGCGCTTGTGCGAGGCCATGGGCCTGCCCGAGCCGTCGCTGGTGGTGTTCTCGGGGCGCGGGCTGCAAGCCAAGTGGCTGCTCGACTCCGGCCTGCCGGCGCGCGCGCTGCCGCGCTGGTCGCTGGTGCAGCACGAGATTGGCCGCCGCCTGGCGGGCCTGGGTGCGGACCCGAACGCCTTGGATGCGTCGCGCGTGCTGCGCCTGGACCAGACCGTCAACAGCAAGAGCGGCGAAGTCGTGCGCGTGATCCATCGCACCGCCCAGCGCTACAGCTTCAACCAGCTGGCCGACGCCCTGCTACCGCTGACGCGCGCCAAGCTCCAGGAACTGCGCCAGGAGCGCGCGGAGCGTGCGGCCGACCCGGATTACCAGAAACGCTCCGCGACGCGTACCAAGGGCCATCTGACGGCCATAGACACCGGCGCGCTGGGCCATCTGCGCCCGTTCATCGGCGCCCAGCTGGCTTGGGACCGCCTGGCGGACCTGCGCACGCTGGCCCGGCTGCGCGGCTGGACCCAGGGGGCGCCGGATGGCTCGCGTGATCTGGCGGTGTTCATCGGGGCCAGCTTCCTGGCGCAGGCGGTGCCGAACGTGCCGAGGTTCTACGACGAGCTGCGCGTGCTCGGGCGCGAGTTCGCGCCGCACTGGTCCTTCCGCGACATCAACGCCTCGGCGTCGGCCGTGGTCGCGCGCATGCGGCGCATGGGCCGGGGGGAAACGGTCGAGTACGCCGGGGTTCAGGTGGACCCGCGCTACCGCTGGCGTAACGACACGCTGATCCAGCGCTTCAGCATCACACCTGACGAGGAGCGGCAGCTGGCCACCATCGTCAGCCGTGGCGAGGCGGCTCGGCGCCATGCCGAGCGCTGCCGTGCCAGCCGAGAGGTAGCCGGCGCTGCGACGCGCGCAGGCTACCTTGAGAGCCACGAGCAGAAGCGCGCCACTGCCCGGCTGCTGCGGGCCCAGGGCAAGAGCTGGGCCGAGGTCGCGGCCGAGCTGGGCTACAAGAATGCCGATGCCGCTCGGAAATCCTGCGCCTGAGAAAAACCGGAGAAAGTCCGAGCGTATGTATGAAGGTGGCGAAGCCGCACCGCCAACGAGCGGCGGGTAGCCCGTAGGGTTTGGCCCCGCAGGGCAAGGGTTCGGGGGTTTCCGGCGTGAGTGTCCCCGCATCCTCCGAAGGGTTTTTAACGGTATTTCTCGAAACTCACCCGGGGTGGAACGCGCGCAGCGCGTGGAACCTCGGAACAGGGCATCTGCAGGAGTCCTACCGGTAGCGTGTGCCTGGGCTTGGCTGTTAGGGGAGGGGGGCCGGGGGGAGGGTTTGCGCGGCTCAAGGTAAAGTCCCTCATGGGAGGCCGTCTGCCTGATCTCGAATCAGGGCCTAGCCGACTTCCAGGCTAGGACGGAGCCGAGCATGCCGGCGCTGACCACGTAAGCGGGCTTACGATTCAACCCACCGACCCGGCACCGCGCGGGGTTTTTCGTCCCAGCTCGCCATCTGTCCGGGCTTTTTTGTCAAAAAACATGAACCAGCACATCACCCAGGAAAACCTTGACGCCACGCTCAAGATCCTTCAATCGCTTGCGCGCGACGAAGAGGAAGAGGCCAAGCTTACGAATCGCATCACCGCCGAGATTGACGGCCACAGCCTCGAAGCGTCGTTCGCAGCTCTGCTGGGCATCGTCAGCAAATTGGCGCAGCACCGCCTGAATGGGGACAAGCAGAAGGCTGCCGCCTTATGCCTCATGTCTGTCGCCGCCAATATCTCGAACTGGGCAGGCGTCACCGACGAAGAGTTCGCGTGTATCCGCGTTATCGCGTAACCAAAACTCATCACTACCGTACTTTGCGATCCGTTTCCTGAGGCGACGCGCGTAGCGTGTGGAACCTCGGAATAGCGCGTCAACAGGATCTTGGGTGGTAGCGCATCCTGATCCTGAACTACAATTAAGATAGGATTGTTTGGTATTTAGACTATCTTAATTGTAAGTTAGGGGTGGCCGATGGGTGGAATGGAGAACTTGCTGACCGAGCCGTGGCTGGTCGAGCTGAGCGAGAGCGAGCGCGGCGTGTACGCGCGCCTGCGCAGGGCCGAATCGGAGTTCCTGGAGCGCTGCGAGCAGGCTGGCTGCACGGTGCTGGCCGGCCCCCGGCGCCAAGCGTTGGTGCTGGTGCCTCCGGGTGCAACGGTGCCGGCGCTCGATGAGAGGGGGTATGCCGCGTGGCGGTACATCTTGCAGGCCGCGGCGCTGCGCCAGGGCAAGCACGCGACCATCGGCGCGCGTTCCAGCCTGCCGCCGCGTTGGTTCGCGGCCGGCGACTGGGTGGCCAAGTGCCCGCCCGCTCGCGCCCGGCGTGTGACCGGCCACACCAATCGCGCCGCGCGCGGCGCCCGGATCACGGCGCAGGAGGCTTTGGACTACCTTAAAGGTAGGGTGGAGGCTTTGGGCGAGGCGATGGCCAACAGCGAGCGGGCGGGGCAGAAAAGCCGGGCCGGCGAGCAGCGCGAGCGCCTGGAGGCGATGGAGGGCCATCTGGCGGCCGCGCTGGCGGCCGTGGAGCGCGCGCGCGTCGAGGGGCGCCAGGTCAGCGCGCAGTTCATGAGCGGCGTGGCCTGGAAGCTGCGCGCCGTCTTGGATGACGGCAGCGCCTGGACCTTCAGCGTGCCGTCGATTGGCCTGTTGGGCGTGGTCGATGGGGTCGATGTCGGCCCGGCCCCCACGCGGCGGCGCGAGGTTGTCGGCGAAGTGATCGAGCTGGGGCCATTGCGTCTGCGGCTGGTCTGATCCATTTCTGATATTTAACATTAACTGCTGGGTTAATTAAATTTGAACTGGCACATGTTATTTTCCGATCATGGCAAATTTTCTTCCGGCACTAGAGCATGCAGAATTCCGTAGTGAAGGCGAATTCACTCTATTTCAGGAGCTCGCGGCACTTGATGATGAGTTTACCGTCATTCACTCTATGCCTTGGCTACGAGGTAAAATGAAAAGAATTTACTCGCAGGAGTTGCATAAATACTTGAAAGTGCCATTAGCCAGGAAACACCTGTCTGGTGAGGTGGATTTCGTGATCCTGCATGCGGAATTTGGGATGCTTTGCATCGAAACAAAGTCTGGGCAGTACATACCTTCTGGAGTTCGATTCATTCACGAACATGGCGGATATGAAATTGATCCTCTGAATCAGGTAAGGGATAATACTTTCGTTATCCTTGAAATGCTTAATTCGTGGCAGATGAAATGCCCGGTCGGTTATGCCGTACACTTTCCAGATTTAGATCTAGATGGCTCGCAGATAGCGAGTGCGTATATTCCGACTGACTATTCTCTCTCTGATGGCATATTGATTATGCAGAAGCATCGTCGAGAAATGGCAGAGCGCATTATTCAATTGATGCAGTATTGGAAGGTCGCACTAAAGTATGGTAGTCGGATTGATTTCAGTCGTGAAATCAATCGATTCGTCGATTCGGTCTGGCCGCATGGAATTAGAAGTAAAAATCTCGGAAAGAAAATCGTCGCAGATGGCGAGTTGTGGCTTCGACTCGATGACAGGCAAGCGAACCAGGTGGATTTATGCCTTAATTCCGACCGGAGGCTAATCGCTGGGTTTTCTGGCAGTGGTAAGACACTTATTGCACGCTCTCTTGCCGAGGAATTATCGAAAAGAGGATTTAATGTAATTTTTCTCTTAAAGAATCGTCAGATCACGCAGAAAGTAGCAACTCAACTAAGTCATCTCGGCCGCTCGGTCATGGTTCAAACTTTCCATGCCTATTGCGAGTCTATTGGTTTGCGGAAAATAAATTCTAACTCTGGTGAGAAAAATTATGACGAGCATTACTTGGCATTGCGGGGGAAGGTAGATCATCAGTACGATGTACTCATCGTTGATGAGGCTCAGGCGCTAAACGAAGCTGATCATTTGGCGCTTCGTAAATATTTTTCTAATGCGCGCCAATTCTTATTTGCCGATGAGCTGCAGGTGCTTCCTGGTATCGAGAAAGGAAGTTCTTATAGATTTTTAGAGGATACCTACTGCGAAAAATTCTTTTATCTGACAACGGTTTATAGAAACCCAGGATTTATTACTAAAGTAATAAAGGAGATGTTGCCCCCTCGACATGAGGTGAATTGTAATCGCCAAATATCCGAAGAGGACTTATCGAAAACAGTCAGTAGAAATGTATCGAAGAGCATCAAAAATATAACGGACGAGCTTTTGGCGGGAGGTGTCAGGACGAAGGATATTATTGTGTTAAGTCAGTTCTCTTTGTCGATTGAGGGAAAGATCGATGTCCAGCAATCTACAATTTCGGCGTATCGAGGTATGGAAAAACCTATTGTGATCGTCGTTGCTTGTTCTCAAATTGATGATGTTACATTGGCTTGCGCACTCGGCCGGGCCACCACGCGCGCTTATATTATTGTGCCCGTAGAATTTATTACGGATCTGAGTGGCTTAAAATCTTATTTTTTACGAAAAGGATTGAAAAAAATTGATCGAGAAAAAATTCTTGAAAAGGACGCTTGTGATGCGGAACCAAAATTTATTGAAAATAAGGTACTGAAATTTGCAGGAGCAATCGGAAGGCACGAAATTTTCGGTGAAAGATTTTTTTACGCAAGCCGATGGAGGCGGTGGGTCTATGAAGGTGGTCCTAAGTGGAATAACCGCGGAGTTCAGCTATGGGGCGCTTGGCTATCTTTATCGACAAGTTGCCAAATTTCTGGCATTGATTCATTGCGTAATGAATTGACTAATGGCTATCTCTATCATTGCTCGAAATGCAACACCACGACGCCGCATGATGTAAATAAGATATGTTTAACTTGTCTAGTTACTCCATTGGATGAGGGTAGAGTAGCCAAGGTCGTCCGGCAAGCAGAAGAGTTTGGTAGGGTGCGATCTAGAACAGTATGGCAATCTATACTGAACGTGGCAATGTTAGTTGGGGATTTTAGATTTCCTCGCTTAAATGATAATGTGTGCGGGGAGGATGAATTTCCTCTCCTGATCCTTGCCACTACGATCGTTGAATTTCGGATGCGTCGCAAGGCAACAGTTGCTATAAAATCTCAGATAGAGGAATGGTTGCGTGAAGTATTGGTGAGTAGCGATTTAAATAAATCTATTAAGGATATTGCAGGACGGGCAATCAGCAGCCTTTGTGCGCAGAAGATTCTGAGGAAGATCGGTCATGGCCGATACAGCCTTATCCGAGAAGTTGATTCAGCGGTTTAATGTATTTTTCGATCTATTTTCTGAGAGATATATTTCCTTTCACTGATGAAGCAAGGTTGGACCTGAGCGGGGTGTTCATGAAGAAATCACGAAGGTAGCCAGATAGTTGCATACTATAGAAATATTTTCTATAAAATGCTGGCATGACGACCAAGCAGCGCTTTCGCAACAACAAGTACCGGCTGGAGGTGCGCGAGCGTGACCACGGTCCAGCGCACTGCCACCTGGTCGGCGGCGAGGTGGACGTCATCATTTACTTGGATACCCTGGCTACCGATGGCGCCTGGCCGCGTGGCTTGCGCGCCGAGGTGATGGCCTGGGTCCAGGCCAACCTGGCCGATCTGTGGAAGGAGTGGCACACATGGCACGCATGAAACGCGCCCGCCTGGCGGGCATCGAGGTCCTGGTTGAGTTCAGGATGCGTCTGGCCTTCGTCGATGGCGAGGTCTACACGGTGGATTTCAAGCCGCTGTTCGACGAGTCGCCCGGCCTGGCGCGTCTGCGCGATCCCGAGGTTTTCGCGACCGCGACGCTGATCGAGGGCGAAGGCTGGACGGTCGAATGGCCCGCGCTCGATATCCAGATCGGCGCCGACACGCTGTGGCTCGACGCCCAGGCGCAGAACGCGCCGGACGAGAACACGCGCGTCTTTGCGCAGTGGCGCGCGCGCCACGGCCTGAGCCTGTCGCAGGCCGCTCAGGCGCTTGGCATGACGCCGCGCACCATCAGCGCCTACGGCACCGGCGCGCGGCCCGTGCCGCGCTACATCGCCTTGGCCTGCAAGGGCTGGGAAGCCGAGCATCGCCGCGCTGCCTGAGCGATTGGTTTTCCCTCGGGGTTGCCTTAGGAAACAGATTGCAAAGTGCTTGAAATTGGGGTCTGAGGCGCAATGGAACAGAAAACCGGCTTAAGCCAGCCGGATATAAGAGCCATGGCTTGTCAGTTGGATGAGCTATGACGACTGAGCGCTGAGCCCCATTTTCGGAAGGCTTGGGCAGCACTCCTGGGGACGAAGACCAGTGAGCGACCCGGCCAAGATGGGTATTCAGCGTTCTGTGACTCGGCAGTCACAGTCGGTGGCGCAAGCACCCTAGCGGGCCAGAGGGATGAGGTGCAGTGTCGATGCAGTGTTAGTGCAGTGTTTCTGCAGTGTCAATGCAGTGTGGTGCAGTTTTTATGCAGTGTTAGTGCAGTGTCGTGCAGTGTTCCTGCAGTGACGTTCAGGCGCTGCTGAGCAGATTCCACCAATCACTTGATGCTCAGCGACAGGAACACCCGGAAACTTGACCAAAAACCCGGAAACCGAAGGCATAGGGGAACATAAAGGGGCGCCGACGAACTGGGCAGTTTTCGTCCCCTTTTCTCTCTGAGACAGGGCGCCGACGAACGGCTATTTCGAATCAAAAATGTCGGCGCTTGCGCCGACGCTCTGAATGACCAGATCCATGAACCCGGACGGTTCCGATAACCCGCGTTATCTGGAAGTAGGCGGGTTAGGTCGCAGTCATTAATACGGCTTTGCCGTATAATCTGGCCATGCTGACCGTGATCGAAACCCCCATCTTTCAGCGCATGGTCGTTGACGTGCTCAACGATGCCGAACGCCAGTTGCTCATCAACTGGATCGCCGGCAACCCGCTGGCGGGTGACGTGATCCCCGGCGTCGATGGGTTGCGCAAGGTACGCTGGGGCCGCTCTGGGATGGGAAAGCGCGGCGGCGCTCGGGTGATCTACTTCACCCGGTTGGAAGGCGGCGAGGTCGTGCTGGTGGCCATTTATGCCAAGGCCAAGTTCGACAACATGCCCGCATCGGTTCTGAAGCTCTGGAAGGAGGCCTACGATGCCTGAAATCAAGATGGACGCCGAAATGCAGGCGTTTGCAAACGATGTGCTGGAGTCGATCCGGCAGGCCAAGCGTGGCGAAGGTCGCGCGCATCGGGTCACGCTGTCGGCAGCGGCCGAGGCCCGCACCAAGGTGGGAATGTCCCAGTCGGAGTTCGCTCGACTGCTGGGCGTGTCGATCCGCACGCTGCAAGACTGGGAGCAAGGACGGCGCGAGCCATCGGGCGCCGCCAGGACGTTGTTGCGCATCGCGGTTCGTTCCCCCGAGGTCGTCCGGCTGGCTGCCAGCGCCTGAAGGGGTACGGTGGATGCCGGTGCCCTTGCTGGCTGCGTGACCCCATTTCGCCTGGTTTCTGGGCGGGAAGCGTCGCACTCGGCGCTATAGTGGTTGGCCTGCCGATGGTCGGCAGACGGCACAAAAGAAAAACGCCTCGGACCCTTATCAGCTTGGCGGCAACTAGGGTTACGAGGCGTGTCGGAATGTCCGATGCGCCAAGTATAGCGGTGGCGGCGGACATGGAGGATCACGCATGTCCGCATTGAAGAAAAACAACCCACAACAACCCTTGTTCGAGAGCTGGCTGGAGCCAGCGCACTACCTGCGCTCGGACAGCTCCAGCGCGTACTTCGCCCTGCTCACGCAGGACGCGGGCCGGACCACGAAGCGACAGCGCAGCTTCCCGGTTCATGCGATGGGCTTCGTCATCGATGCCTGTGACAAGTCGATCGACACCTGGATCAGCCAAGCCGAGTTCTGGGCGCCGACGCGGCGCCTGCTGCATTTCATGCGCGTCGGTCTGCTGTTCGTGGACCTGGACACCTACAAGCTGCCCGAGTTCGCGGGCCTGAGCCCGGGGGCGCAGCTGGAGCGCCTGCTGCGCTTGTGCGAGGCCATGGGCCTGCCCGAGCCGTCGCTGGTGGTGTTCTCGGGACGTGGGCTGCAAGCCAAGTGGCTGCTCGAAGCTGGCCTGCCGGCGCGCGCGCTGCCGCGCTGGTCGCTGGTGCAGCACGAGATTGGCCGCCGCCTTGCGGGCCTGGGCGCGGACCCGAACGCCTTGGATGCGTCGCGCGTGCTGCGCCTGGACCAGACCGTCAACAGCAAGAGCGGCGAAGTCGTGCGCGTGGTCCATTTCACCGGCACGCGGTACGACTTCAACCAGCTGGCCGACGCCCTGCTGCCGCTGACGCGCGCCAAGCTCCAGGAACTGCGCCAGGAGCGCGCGGAGCGTGCAGCCGACCCGGCGTACCAGAAACGCTCCGCAACGCGCACCAAGGGCCATCTGACGGCGATCGACACCGGCGCGCTGGGCCATCTGCGCCCGTTCATCGGCGCCCAGCTCGCCTGGGACCGCCTGGCGGACCTGCGGACGCTGGCCCGGATACGTGGTTGGACCCAGGGCGCCCCGGATGGCTCGCGGGATCTGGCGGTGTTCGTTGGGGCCAGCTTCTTGGCACAGGCGGTACCGAACGTGCCGCGCTTCTATGACGAGCTGCGCGTGCTCGGGCGCGAGTTCGCGCCGCACTGGAATTTCCGCGACATCAATGCCTCGGCCTCGGCCGTGGTCGCGCGCATGCGGCGCATGGGCCGGGGGGAAACGGTCGAGTACGCCGGGGTTCAGGTGGACCCGCGCTACCGCTGGCGCAACGACACGCTGATCCAGCGCTTCAGCATCACACCCGACGAGGAGCGGCAGCTGGCGACCATCGTGAGCCGGGGCGAGGCCGCGCGGCGTCATGCCGAGCGCGAGGCCCAGCGTCGCCAAGAGGCTGGTGCAAGTGACCGAGCGGGCTACCTTGAGAGTCACGAGCAAAAGCGGGCAACAGCCCGTCTGATGCGTGCCCAGGGCAAGACTTGGGCCGAGGTCGCTACCGAGCTAGGTTACAAGAATGCTCGGGCAGCTCGGATGTCCTGCACTTGAAGGGTAGGGCAGAAAGTCCGTGCGTATGTATGAAGGTGGCGAAGCCGCACCGCCAACGAGCGGCGGGTAGCCCGTAGGGTTTGGCCCCGCAGGGCAAGGGCCAGGGGATTTCCGGCGTGAGTGTCCCCGCGTTCCCGAAGGGGGTTTCAACGGTATTTCTTGAAACTCACCCGGGGTGGAACGCGCGTAGCGCGTGGAACCTCGGAATAGCGCGTCAACAGGATCTTGGGTGGTAGCGCATCCTGATCCTGAACTACAATTAAGATAGGATTGTTTGGTATTTAGACTATCTTAATTGTAAGTTAGGGGTGGCCGATGGG
>Ga0228699_1000931_pt1 | contig 17471 bp, 15 predicted proteins | sample McNCre217_Aug_MG_FD_178016 | JGI IMG/M metagenome (GOLD analysis project Ga0228699, IMG submission 178016) | Freshwater microbial communities from McNutts Creek, Athens, Georgia, United States - 2-17_Aug_MG | ecosystem: Environmental > Aquatic > Freshwater > Creek | place: USA: Georgia...
GCTCAGCACCGCCTTCTTGTTCGCCGAAACCATCCGTCGCATCACCGATGGCGAATCGGTGACCTCCCTCTTCTCGGAACAGAACAACAACTTCTGATCCGTTTTCCTCGGCCGGTCAACGGGGGCACCCGCCCAACGCATCGGCCATCACCACAGCGCCTGGTCGCGGGCGCTATACCCACTGGAGCACATCCATGAAATTCGTCGCTTTTGAGCGCAACCTGCAGGGGACCGGAGCGAGCCGCCGCCTGCGCATCTCGGGCAAGACGCCCGCCATCGTCTACGGCGCCGGCAAGGCCCCCGTGAACGTTGAAGTCGACCACAACGCGCTGTACCACGCCATGCGCAAGGAAGCCTTCCATTCGTCCGTCCTCGAGATGGAACTGAATGGCCAGGTCGAAAAGGTCCTGCTGCGCGACTTCCAGAAGCACCCGTACAAGCAACTCGTGCTGCACGTGGACTTCCAACGCGTGGACGCCACCACCAAGATCCACAAGAAGGTGCCCCTGCACTTCATCAACGAAGCCGAATCGCCGGCCGTGAAGCTGGACAAGTGCATCATCAACCACGTCACCACCGTGCTGGAAATCGAGTGCCTGGCTGAACAGCTGCCCGAGTTCATCACCGTGGACCTGGCTCAAGTCGTCAAGGGTCAGACCATCCACGTGGAAGACCTGAACCTGGCTTCGCACATCAAGGTGCTGACCCACGGTCGCAAGGCCCCGACCATCGCCACCGTGGTGGAACCGGTGGAAGAAGTGATCGCCGCCCCCGTGGCCGCTGCCGAACCCGCCAAGGGCAAGAAGAAGAAGTGATCTGCCCTTGGGTAGAGCCTTCTGCGCCCCGCGCGTCAAGCCCCGCCTCGGCGGGGCTTTTTCTTGTCTGCACGCAGCGACAATGCCGCTGATTGAGACCGCATCACCATGATTCGACTGTTTGTCGGCCTGGGCAACCCCGGCCCCGAGTACGAAGACACCCGCCACAACGCCGGCTTCTGGTTCATCGATGAACTGGCCCGGCGCTTCAAGGTGTCGCTGCAACCCGATCGCGCCTACCACGGGCTGGTCGCGCGCGCCAACCTGCCGCAAGGCCCGGTCTGGCTGCTGCAGCCCATGACCTACATGAACGTGTCGGGCAAGGCCGTGGCCCCGCTGGCGCGCTTTTTCAAGATCGAGCCCAGCGAAATCCTCGTGGTGCACGACGAGCTCGACATCACGCCCGGCGAGATCAAGCTCAAGCAAGGTGGCGGCAACGGCGGCCACAACGGGCTCAAAGACATCCAGGCCCAGATGGGCTCGGGCGATTTCTGGCGCCTGCGGCTGGGCATTGGCCACCCCGGCGTGAAGAACGAGGTGGCGGCCTACGTGTTGCGCAAGCCGCCCGCGGCCGAGCGCGAAGCCATCTTCAAGTGCATCGACAAGGGCCTGGACAGCATCGACGCCATGCTGGCTGGCGACCTGCCCAAGGCCGTGCGCCAGGTGCATGCCCAACCGGCGCGCCCCAAGCCACCCAAGCCTGCAGCCGCGTCGGGCACCTCATCCCCCGCCCCCAGTGATCCTGCCGGATCGCCCAAGCCCACCCCCTGAGCACCCCCTGAGGACCGCGCAACCATGCTGCCCCACCGCCCTGCCCCAAGCCTGCCCCATCGCGCCTGGATCGTGATGCTGTCGCTCTTGTGCGTTGGCGTGGGCGCACAAGCGGGCACCACGGCTCACCGGTGCACCGACGCGCAGGGGCGTGTCACCTACAGCCAGGCGCCCTGCCACAACGCCCAGTCCGAAGCGACGCTCGACCAGCTCGACGACACGCGCACCGCAGCTCAGCGCCGTCAGGCTGACGAGATGGCCCACCGCGACCACATGCTGGTGCAGCGCATGGCGCGCGATCGCCGGCACCTGGAGCGGCAGGCCGAAGACGCGCACGTTCAGCGCCTGAACCCGGTCGCCACCCGGCAAGTGCAGCAAGCCCACACCCACGGCAGTGGCCAGGCCGATCCACACGCGCCAGTGCCCACCTACCAATGCAAGCCGCCACGCTGCTATGAGGCGCGTTTGCCCAAGCCGCACAAGCACCGCAGCCCGGCAGCGACGGGTGCGGCTTCATCGGCCAGCTGAGGCGCCAAGCGACAAAGGGACGTCGGGACGAAGGGCTGAAAGGATGCGCCGCCGTGGTGTGCTGGGGTTGCCGCCCCACCCGTGCCCCCGCCCGAGCCGTTCAGACCTCAGGCGCGTTGGCCCCACCACCTGGCAAGGCCGTGCCCGCAGGCACCTTGGCAGCGCTGGCAGCACTTCCAGGCTGACTGGGCGCGGCAGCCTGCAGCCTGAAGTATTTGGCCATCAGCTGGTCTTTGCTCTCGATGACGTCTGGGTTGACGGGGATGCACTCCACGGGGCACACCTGGACGCACTGCGGCTCGTCAAAGTGCCCCACGCATTCGGTGCACTTGTTGGGGTCGATCACGTAGATGGTGTCGCCCATCGAGATGGCCTGGTTGGGGCACTCAGGCTCGCACACATCACAGTTGATGCATTCTTCGGTGATGGTCAGGGCCATGGCGGTACAGCGTCATCCAACTCGGTCAGCACAGGCTCAGGCCGTGCGCTCGGCCACCTTGGCCTGCAGGCGCGCCAGCACGCTGGGCGCCACAAACTTTGACACGTCGCCGCCCAGCATGGCGATCTCGCGCACGAAGGTGCCCGAGACAAACTGGTACTGGTCCGACGGCGTCAGGAACACGGTTTCGACATCCGGCATCAGCTGGCGGTTCATGCCCGCCATCTGGAACTCGTACTCGAAGTCGCTCACGGCACGCAGGCCACGCACCACGACGCGCCCGCCGTGCCGCACCACGAAATCCCGCAACAGGCCCGAGAAGGCGATCACCTCGACGTTGGGGTACTCGGCGGCCAGCTCCTTGGCCATGGCCAGGCGCTCGTCGAGCGAGAACATCGTCTTTTTGTGGTGCCCCGCCGCCACGGCGATGATCAGGCGACCAAACAGCTGGCTGGCACGGCGCATCAAATCAGCGTGCCCCAGGGTCATGGGGTCAAAGGTGCCGGGGTAGACGGCGGTCGGGGTCCGGGCGTCGCTCAACGCGGGTCTCCAGCAAACTCAGGATTGAAAAGGGGCGCAGATGCCCGGCAGTGTACCCACCTCGGGCACTCAGGCGGCGGGCTCCGTCGCCTCAACCTTGTCTTGGAGCAGGTGAAAGTGCACGGCACCCGCCTGCCCCTGGCGGTGCACCCGCAACTGCCGCAGGTGGGCCGCGCCGGGCCGATCGGTGGCTGCGGCCAGCAGTTCATCCCAAGGCTGGGGCGACTCCAGGTACAACCAGCCACCGGGCTGCAAGGCCTTGAGCGCCGCCTCCACCGTGTGCAGGAAGTCGGCCGTCTCGAAGGGCGGATCCAGCATCACCAAATCGAAGCGTGCGGGGGCGGCCACCTGCCGCATCCACACCAAGGCATCGGCTTGGTGCACCACCACCGTGGTGGCCTTGAGCTTGCTCACCGTGGCCCGCAGGTGGCGCACCAGGGCGGGCTCGCGCTCGATCAACACCGCTTGCTCGGCCCCGCGCGAGGCGGCCTCCAGCCCCAGGGCCCCGCTGCCCGCGTAGGCATCGAGCACGCGCCAGCCGCTCAGGTCTTGGCCCAACCAGTTGAACAGGGTTTCGCGCACCCGCGACGGGGTGGGCCGCAGGCCCGCCGAGGTGGGCACGGGCAGCGGCGTGCGGCGCCACTGGCCGCCCAGGATGCGCACCTCTTGCGCGGCGGTGCGGGCCACCTGGCGGGCGGCGTCGGCACCGGGCTCGCCCGCAGCGGAAGTCGACCGAGGCTGGGCCCGGCTTTCAGCCCTTGGGGGGCGGCTGCCGGTGGCGTGACGGGGGGAATGCTTGGCGCTCATGGTCGGCATTCTAGAAAGGCCCCCCACTTACAATGCACGCATGTTCAGTTTCATCAAGAAAAAGCTGGGTTGGGGTCAGGACAACACGCCTGCGCCCGCGCCCTCGGCCCCCGCTGCCGAGGCCCCAGCTGCCGCGCCCACCGTGGCCCCGTCGCCGGTGGCGACGCCTGCAGCCCCGAGCGCTGTGGTTACTGCTGCACCGGCAGCGGAACCGGCAGCGGTACAGGCACCGGCACCCGCGCCAGCCCCGGCAGAAGCCGCGCCGCGCCGCTCCTGGCTCGACAAGCTGCGCGCCGGCCTGCGCAAAACCGGCTCCAGCATCGCGCAGGTTTTCACCGGCACGCAGATCGACGACGCTTTGTACGAAGAGCTGGAAGAGGCCTTGCTGATGGCCGACGCCGGCCCCAGCGCCACCGAGCACCTGCTGCAAGACCTCAAGCGCCGTGTCAAAGAGGCCAAGGCCACCGATCCGGCCCAGGTCAAGGGCCTGCTGATGGACGCCATCACCGAGCTGCTGCTGCCACTCGAAGGCAGCCTGCAGGTCGGCGAGCAAACGCCCACGGTCATCATGGTGGCCGGGGTCAATGGCGCGGGCAAAACCACCACGATTGGCAAGCTCACGCGCCACCTGTCGGATGCCAACCAGCGTGTGCTGCTGGCGGCCGCCGACACCTTCCGCGCAGCCGCCCGCGAGCAGCTGCTGGTGTGGGCCGACCGCAACCACGTCGAGATCGTCAGCCAAGAAGGTGGCGACCCGGCGGCCGTCACCTTCGATGCGGTGCAGGCCGGCAAGGCCCGCCACTGCGACGTGGTGATCGCCGACACCGCAGGCCGCCTGGCCACGCAGCTGCACCTGATGGACGAGCTGCGCAAGGTCAAGCGCGTGATCGGCAAGGCCATGGACAGTGCCCCGCACGAGGTGCTGCTGGTGGTCGATGGCAACACGGGCCAAAACGCGCTGTCGCAGGTCAAGGCCTTTGACGAGGCCCTGGGCCTCACCGGTCTGATCGTCACCAAGCTCGATGGCACGGCCAAGGGCGGCGTGCTGGCTGCGATCGCGCTGTGGTCGCGCCAGCGTCATGCCCCGGTGCCGGTGTACTTCATCGGTGTGGGCGAGAAGCTGGAAGACCTGCAAACCTTCCAGGCGCGTGAGTTCGCCCAGGCGTTGCTGAGCTGAGCTGGGTATCGCCCCCCCGGTTGGAACTCAGTGGCTGGCCGGGGTTTTCTCGTCCAGCGGCACGGCCGCCGAGTCCAGGTCGTCAAACCAGGTCGACGGCGGCGGCTCTTTGCGCTCGGCCGCTTCTTGTTCGTCGGTCCAGTCGTCGAGGTTGAAATCCACCCCGGCCTCGTTGACCGACATGCCCGAGATCGGGCCGGTGCGGGTGTTCGTGTTGGTGCGGGTCTGCATGGACGCCACCAATGCCGCGGCCTCTGCCGTGCGGCGGGCCTGGTTCACGTCGTTGTAGCCTGAGCGGCCGGCCGTCTGCAGCGCGGCGCCCAAGATGGTTTCGCGCGCCACGGTGGGGCCAGGCAGTGCCCCTTCCAGCCAGACGTGCACCGGGATGCGCGCGGCCTGCAGCACCTTGTCCATGCGGGCATGGCGGCGCTGGGCGCGTTCGTTTTCTTTGGAGCGCGGCTGACGGATCTCGATCACGGCCACCACCTGCGAGGCGGCATCGCACACCACCAGGTCGGCGCACAGCGAGCCCACGCGGCGCAGCCACTCGCTGTAGGGGTTGTCGGTGGGCACCTTGATGAAACGCGCCACCGGCACCTGCCCCAAGATCATGTGATCGGGCAGGGCCTTGCGCAGCACATGGTAGGCCTCGCGCTCTTGTGAGTTGAGCACCCGGGTGGCCACGGGCTCCCAGTCGGCCAGGGTGTCGAGCGCATCTTCGGGTTTGGCGTTCGCCTTGCGGGCCAGCATGCCGCCCGACTTCGGGGGGCGCGTGGCCTTGCCGGCGCGCTCATCCTGGGCCTCATCTTTGCGTCCAGCCCGGGCGCGGCCACGGGCCAGCGCGGCATCCACGGTGGCGCGGTGCTGCCGGCGCTTCACCAGCACCGCCAAGCCGGCGCTGCCCATCAGCACGGCCAACACGGCAGGCCACAAAGAGGTCCAATCCATCATCCGTCCTTCAACGTGGGTGAGGAACCGGCACTGCGCACCTCACCTTGCTGCGTCGCCCCACCGGCCACACATCGGCACACCAGGTGCCATCTGAAGCCAGTGAAACATCACGACACAGCCTTCGCTCACGCTAACAGGCGGGTGATCAGGGGTCAATCAGGGCTGAAAGACACCTTGGTGACCAAGCGTATCCGCGCTCAGCGGCCCATGCCGGGCAGTCCCTTCATGCCGCCCATGCGCTTCATCATCTTCATCAGGCCGCCGCCCTTCATTTTCTTCATCATCGTCTGCATCTGGTCAAACTGGTTGAGCAGGCGGTTGACGTCCTGGATCTGCACGCCCGCCCCTGCGGCGATGCGGCGCTTGCGGCTCGCCTTGGACTTGTGGTCCATCAGCAGGCTGGGCTGACGGCGCTCTTTCAGGGTCATCGCGTTGATGATGCCCTCCATGCGGCGCACGTCGCGCTCGGCCTTGTCCATGTCGGCCTTGCCGGCCTTGGCGGCCAGCTCGGTGGGCAGCTTGTCGAGCAGGCCCGAGAGGCCGCCCATCTTCTTCATCTGGCTGATCTGGGCCAGAAAATCTTCGAAGTCGAAATCGACGCCCGACTTGAACTTCTCGGCCAGCTTCTGGGCGGCCTGGATGTCGACGCCCTTTTGCACTTCTTCGACCAGGGCCACGATGTCGCCCATGCCCAGCACGCGGCCGGCATGGCGGTCGGCATCGAACACCTCCAGGCCGTCGATCTTTTCAGACACGCCGGCAAACTTGATGGGCACGCCGGTGATCTGCTTGACCGACAGCGCAGCGCCGCCACGCGAGTCGCCATCCAGCTTGGTCAGCACCACACCGGTCAGCGGCAGGGCTTCCTTGAAGGCCTTGGCGGTGTTGACCGCATCCTGGCCCTGCATGGCGTCCACCACGAACAGGGTTTCGATGGGCTTGAGTTGGGCGTGCAAGGCCTTGATTTCGGCCATCAGCGCTTCGTCGATGGCCAGGCGGCCGGCGGTGTCCACCAGCAGCACGTCGAAATAGTGACGGCGGGCGTGGTCAATGGCGGCCGCGGCGATGTCGGCGGGCTTTTGGTCCGGCGCCGAGGGGAACCATTCGGCCCCCGCCTGCGTGGTGACCGTGCGCAGCTGCTCGATGGCGGCCGGGCGGTACACGTCGGCCGAGACGGTGAGCACCTTTTTCTTGCGCTTTTCGATCAGCAGCTTGGCCAGCTTGGCGGTGGTCGTCGTCTTGCCGGCGCCCTGCAGGCCGGCCATCAGGATGACGGCGGGCGGCTGGGTGGCCAGGTTGATGTCGGCGATGCCCTCGCCCATGGTCGCGGCCAGCTCTTTTTGGACGATGCTGACCAGCACCTGGCCCGGCGTCAGCGAGGACACCACCTCGGCGCCCAGGGCCTTGTCTTTGACGCGGGCGATGAAATCGCGCACCACGGGCAGCGCGACGTCGGCCTCCAGCAGCGCCATGCGCACCTCGCGCAACATGTCCTGCACGTTGGCTTCGGTGATGCGGGCCTGGCCGCGCATGGTCTTGACCAGGCGACTCAGACGTTCGGTGAGGTTGGATGCCATGAAAGTGGTGCTCGTGTGACCGTAAACTCGGAACATGATTTTATCGCCCGACTCTCTCGCCCCCTTGATGCTGTGGCCCAGCGGCGTGGCGGTGCTGGCCTACGGCCTGGCCAGCGTGTGGCCCAACCGCCCCATCCAGGCCGGCGAAGCCGACAGCGGTCGCGCCCTGTGGGCCTGGCTGTGCCTGGGCTGGCTGGCGCAAACCGTGGCCATCGCCGCAGACCTGATCGACTGGCAGGCGGGGCACGAACAGGCCCGTTTCGGCTTTGCCACGGCCTTGTCATGCACCACCTGGCTGGTGATCGCGGTCTACGCCGTGGAGCACCGCAGCCTGGGCTGGCCCAGCATCCGCCGCGCGCTGGCCGTGGCGGCTGGCGCCACCTGCCTGCTGGCCTGGCTGTTCCCTGGCCAGACGCACCCCAACAGCAGCTCGCCCTGGGCGCCCGTGCACTGGATGCTGGGCTTTGCCTCGTATGGCCTGTTTGGCGTTGCCTTGCTCCATGCGGCCTTGTTGCGCCGCGCCGAGGCCTCGCTGCGCGCCAAGCCTGGCGCCGGGCGCCCCTTGCCGGGCGCCGCGCAGGTCATGGGCCTGCCCCTGCTTCGCCTGGAAAAGCTCACCCTGCGCTTCGTGGCTGTGGGCTTTGTGATCCTGAGCGCCACGCTCTTGCTGGGCGCATGGTTCGCCAAGCCGTGGCGCTGGGATCACAAAACGGTGTTTTCGGTGCTGTCGTGGATCGTCTTCGCTGTCTTGCTGGTGGGCCGCGCACGTTTTGGCTGGCGTGGACGCCAAGCCATCGGCTGGCTGATGGCCGGCTCCACGCTGCTGCTGCTGGCCTATGTGGGCTCGCGCTTCGTGCTGGAGGTGATCTTGCACCGCCCGGCCACGACGTACTGATCTATACAGGCACCGCACATGGGCGCCCTGCTGAAGTTCCTGCTGCTGGCCCTGGCAGTGGTGTGGTTGTTCCACTCCCCTGCACTGCGTGGCCGGGTGCGCAAGCGCGACGCCTCGGCCGACCTCAAGGATCCCACCCAGCGCCCCCCTCGACCGCCTCCATCCCCGGCACCCATGGTGGCTTGCGCCCACTGCGGCGTGCACCTGCCCGCCGCCGACGCCGTCCCCGCCCCAGACGGGCGCCTGTACTGCAGCCCAGCCCACGTGCGCGCCGCACGCTGATGCGGCCTGCCGATGAAACAACCGGTGCTTGCCACGCAACTCTGCGCACACGGCCTGCGCGCACCGCTTAAGCTCGCGACACAGGCCTGCGGCATCACCCGGCCTGCGCAACCTTGAACGGCTCCCCCCATCCCTCTCCTGCAGCAGACCCGGGCTCGACCCAGCCCTACGACGCCGACGCCAAGGCGTCGTGGTTCGGCACGGGCAGCACGCGCCACAGCCAGCAAGACGACCAGTGGTCACGCGTGGGCCTGGGTGGCTGGGAAGGCCAGCCGCCGGTCGACCTGCCGCCCGAGCCGCTGGAGGGCATGGTCGCGCCCGCAGCCATCCAGCGCACCTACCGCATCTTCCTGAGTGCCCGGGTGGCCTTGGCGCTGGCACTGGTGGCCCTGCTGTTGGGCACCTACCTGTTCGGCTCGCCGCCACCGCCTTGGCTGTTCGCCACCGCAGGGCTGTACCTCGTGGCCACCTTGGCCGCGCGTCTCGCCCGCCTGCCCTGGATCGACCGCGCCTTGCAGCAAGGCCACCTGCGCCTGCGCCACCTCGTGCCCACGGCCGGGGTCGACTTCGCCGTCTTCGCGCTGGTGCACGCCCTGTCGGGCAACAACGTCAATTCGCAAGCCCTGCTGGTGCTGCCGGTGCTGACGGTGGCGGCGCTGTCGCCGCGCATCCTCGCGCTGGGCGCGGCCGCGCTGGCCACGCTCATCTTGCTGGGCAGCGCCTGGTTCCAGGTCGAGACCAGAGAAGCCCTGCCCAACCTGCTCACCCAGGCGGGGCTCACCGGCATGGGCCTGTTCATCATGGCCATCCTCGCCAACGAATTGGCCCAGCGCCTGGCCGACGAAGAGCGCAGCGCACGCGGCAGCCTGGAGTTGGCCCGCCAGCAAGCCGAGCTCAACGGCCTGATGATCGAAGAAATGAGCGAAGGCGTCATGGTCATCGACCGTCGCGGCAAGGTGCGCGCGGCCAACCCGGCGGCCCGTCGCCTCATCGCGGCACAGGGCCTGGGCCCGCAGGCACCGTTCAAGCTGCGGGGAGTGCCCGCCTGGCAAGGCCTGGTGCAGGCCATCGAGCAGGCGCTCAACCACGCGAGCCTGGGCGACAGCGGCCAAGACGTGCGACTGACCTTCGACGACCGCCAAGAGCGCGACATCCGCGTGCGCACCCGCTTCACCCGCAGCCGTCAGCGCCGCAGCGAAGACCTCTGCGTGGTGCTGCTGGAAGACCTGCGTACCGTGCGCGCGCGCCAGCGCCAAGACAAGCTCGCCGCCATGGGGCGCATGTCGGCCGGCATCGCCCACGAGATCCGCAACCCGCTGGCCGCCATCGCCCAGGCCAACAGCCTGCTGGCCGAAGACCTCGGCGACCCCACGCAGCAGCACCTCGCCCGCATGGTGGCCGACAACGTGCAGCGCGTGAACCGCATCATCGACGACATCCTCGTGGTGGCGCCCGGCGTGCGCCCCCCTGCCCCCGTGATCGACCCGATCGAGCGCGTCGTGGCGATCGCCAACGACTGGCGCAGCACCCACCGCCTGAGCGTGGGCGACGACGGCCTGCTCGACATCGACACCAGCGGCTGCCGCCCCGCTGCGGGCCACGCCCCGATCCGGGTGCGCTTCGAGCCCGAGCACCTGCAGCGCATCATCACCAACCTGCTGGACAACGCCTTGCGCCACCAAAGTGGCGAGCCCGGCGCCATCCAGTTGCACCTGAGCTGGATGCCAGGCCTCGATCCCCAGGGCCAGCTGATGGTGTCGGTGGCCAGCGACGGCGAGCCCATCACCGCCGAGACCGAACGCGCCCTCTTCGAGCCCTTCTTCTCGACCCGCAGCCGTGGCACCGGCCTGGGCCTGTATATTTGCCGCGAACTGTGCGAGCGCCATGGCGCCGTCATCGACTACCGCCTGCATCCCCACCCCGTGCGCCACCGCAACGAGTTCTACATCTCCATGCCGATCGAGGCCTCCAGCGCAGGCGCCTGAGCATGAACAGCCCCCATCGACACCGCCTGCTGGTCATCGACGACGAGCCCGACCTGCGCACCCTCTATGAGCTGACGCTGCTGCGCGAGGGCTACCACATCGACACGGCCGGCACGGTGGCCGAGGCCCTGGACGCCCTGCAGGGCCAGCGCTTCAGCCTGGTCATCACCGACATGCGCCTGCCCGATGGCCTGGGGCTGGACGTGCTGCGCTGGCTCGATGCCCACGATCGCCCCGAAAAGGCCATCGTGATCACTGCCTACGGCTCGGCCGACAACGCCGTGGCCGCGCTCAAGGCCGGCGCCTTCGACTACCTCACCAAGCCGGTTGACCTCAAGCAGTTCCGCAGCGTGGTGGCGGCTGGGCTCGCCGGCAGCAGCCCGGCTGACGACGACGAGCCCCGCACCATCCCTGGCGCGCTCGATGAGCCTCCCACGCGCCCCGCCCCGCTGGGCCGCAACGCCACCCGCGCCAGCGCCGGGCCGCACATCAATGCCCTCTCGCGCCTGATCGGCAACAGCCCGGCCATCCAACACACCCGGGTGATGATCGACAAGGTGTCGCGCTCGATGGCGCCGGTGCTGCTGCACGGCGAATCCGGCACCGGCAAAGAGCTGGTGGCGCGCGCCATCCACGACGCCAGCCCGCGCCGAGGCCGCCCCTTCCTCGCGGTCAACTGCGGCGCCATCCCCGAACAGCTGCTCGAAGCCGAGTTCTTTGGCTACCGCAAAGGCGCCTTCACCGGGGCCACCGAAGACCGCGAAGGCTTTTTCCAGGCGGCACAGGGTGGCACGCTGTTCCTCGATGAGATCGGCGACCTGCCCCTGAGCATGCAGTCCAAGCTGCTGCGCGCCATCCAAGAGCGGGCGATTCGCCCCATCGGCGCCACGGCCGAAATGCCCGTGGACGTGCGCCTGCTCAGCGCGACCCACAAAGAGCTGGGTGGCGAAGTCCAGGCGGCTCGCTTCCGGCAAGACCTGTACTACCGGCTCAACGTGATCCGCATCGAGCTGCCCGCGCTGCGCGACCGCCGCGAGGACCTGCCCCTGCTGGCCACCCGCATCATCGACCGCCTCGCCGCCGAGGTGGGCCTGACGCCGCGCCCCACGCTGGGTGCCCAAGCCCTACACAGCCTGCAACGCTACGCCTTCCCGGGCAACGTGCGCGAGCTCGAGAACATGCTGCAGCGCGCGCTCGCCTTGAGCAACCACAGCGAGCTGGGCCCTGAAGACCTGGGCCTGAGCCCGCCGGACGACGCGGACATCCTGCTGCCTCTGCACCCCGCTGATGCCCATGGCGACGCCGACGCACAGCCGATCGCGCAAGCCGACAACGCCACGGCCACACCCAGGCCTGAGCGTGCGGCCACCGCCATCCCGCTGCCCAGCGACCTCGTGGCCCACCTCGACACCATCGAGCGCGACATCCTGGTGCGGGCCCTGCACCAGCACCGACTCAACCGCACGGCCGCGGGCGCCAGCTTGGGCCTGTCGTTGCGCCAGATGCGCTACCGCATGGCCCGCCTGGGCGTGCAGGTCAACGACCAAGGGCTGGTGCTGGGCCCGCCCCAAGCCGACCAGCCCGGTGATGCCGACGATGCCGCCTGAAGCCCCCCCAGCGCCCAAGGCTGGCGAGTGGGCCGACGGCTGGTGGGCCCACGCCCGCGCTTGCCCCTCGCCCAATTTCGGCGCCCGCCCGGCCGACGCTGCCCTCGAGTTGGTGGTGGTGCACTCGATCAGCCTGCCCCCCGGCGAGTACGGGGGGGACGGCATCGAGCGCCTGTTCACCAACACGCTCGACTGGGATGCCCACCCCTACTTCCAGACCATCCGTGGCCTGGAGGTCTCCGCCCACTTCGTCATCCGCCGCGATGGCGCATGCCTGCAGTTCGTTTCGGTGCAAGACCGTGCCTGGCATGCCGGCCGCTCCAGCTGGCTGGGCCGCGACCACTGCAACGACTACAGCATCGGCATCGAGCTCGAAGGCCTGGAAGACACCGCCTTCGACGCGCCCCAGTACGCCACCCTGGTGCGCCTCATTGAGGCCCTCGCACAAGCCTGGCCGATCCGCCACGTGGCGGGCCACGAACACATCGCGCCGGGCCGCAAAAGAGACCCCGGCGCGGCCTTCGACTGGCCCCACCTCGCGTCAACCCTGGGTCCATGTTGGGGCCCCGCCACGACCCTGCCGGGGCCGCTGCACCGCTTGTCTCCAATCGAAACAAGCACTTGCGCAGCTACATCAGAAGTGCCACCTGAGGCTGGCCACTGATCAGCGTTTACCCTGATTTCCACACCTGTTCGCGGGGGTGGGGATTTTTGGCGTTATAGTCGCACCCAGACACTAGATCTAGCGTTTTGAGCAGCGCCAAACACCACAGCTAGTGTCTCAAGCAGTCCGCGGGGCCTTACCACAAGATGGTGCGCCCCGTGCGTTTTTGGCAGCTGGCGCCCCCACCACGCGCCCTGCCCGCCTTGAAGGGAACCTCATGCAAACGTCCACGACCAGCACCTTGTCGCCCTCCTCTGCAGTACTGAGCGGCGCCCCCGGCGACGCCCAACCGGCCCGCCAATCGGCCTACGCCGCCTACCAGATCATCCGACGCAACGGTGCGGTCGTCTCGTTCGAGCCCAGCAAGATCGCTGTGGCCATGATGAAGGCCTTCCTGGCCGTGCACGGCACCCAAGGCGCCGCTTCGGCTTCGGTGCGCGAAACCGTCGACGGCCTGACCGAGGCCGTGGTGCGCGGCCTGCTGCGCTCGCGCCCCAACGGTGGCACCTTCCACATCGAAGACATCCAGGACCAGGTCGAACTGGCCCTGATGCGCAGCAGCCACCACGAAATCGCCCGCGCCTACGTGCTGTACCGCGAGCGCCGCACCCAAGAGCGCGCCAAGCAAGCCGCCGAGCAGCAGGTGCAAGCCCCCACGCTGCACGTCATCGACCGTGGCCAGCGCGTGCCGCTGGACACCGCGGCGCTGAAGGCCCTGATCGAGACCTCGTGCGAAGGCCTGGGCGCCGACGTGCAGCCGGGCCCGATCCTGGCCGAGACCCAGCGCAACCTGTACGACGGCGTCTCCATCGACGAGGTCTACAAGGCCGCCATCCTGGCCTCGCGCACCCGCATCGAACACGACCCGGGCTACACCCGCGCCACCTCGCGCCTGCTGATGCACACCATCCGCCGCGAAATCCTGGGTGAAGAAGTCACCCACGCGGAAATGGCCACCCGCTACGCCGACTACTTCCCCACCTTCATCAAGAAGGGCATCGAAGCCGAACTGCTCGACGAGAAGCTGGGTCAGTACGACCTGGCCCGCCTGGGCGCCGCACTGAAGTACGAGCGCGACCTGAACTTCGACTACCTCGGCCTGCAGACCCTGTACGACCGCTACTTCCTGCACACCGAGGGCAAGCGCATCGAGATGCCGCAAGCCTTCTTCATGCGCGTCGCCATGGGCCTGGCGCTGAACGAAATCGACCGCGAAACCCGCGCCATCGAGTTCTACGAGCTGCTGTCCTCGTTCGACTTCATGTCGTCCACCCCGACGCTGTTCAACGCCGGCACCCGCCGCTCGCAGCTGTCGTCGTGCTACCTGACCACCGTCCCTGACGACCTCGACGGCATCTACGAAGCCATCAAGGAAAACGCCCTGCTGAGCAAGTTCGCCGGCGGCCTGGGCAACGACTGGACCCCAGTGCGCGCCCTGGGCTCGCACATCAAGGGCACCAACGGCAAGTCGCAAGGCGTGGTGCCGTTCCTGAAGGTGGTCAACGACACCGCCGTGGCCGTGAACCAAGGCGGCAAGCGCAAGGGCGCCGTCTGCGCCTACCTGGAATCGTGGCACTTGGACATCGAAGAGTTCCTGGAGCTGCGCAAGAACACCGGTGACGACCGCCGTCGCACCCACGACATGAACACGGCCAACTGGATCCCCGACCTGTTCATGCGTCGCGTGATGGAAGGTGGCGACTGGACGCTGTTCTCGCCCTCGACCTGCATCGACCTGCACGACAAGTACGGCGTGGCGTTCGAAGAGGCTTACACCGCCTACGAAGCCAAGGCTGACCGTGGCGAGATCAAGCCCTTCAAGCGCGTGAAGGCCACCGACCTGTGGCGCCGCATGCTCTCGATGCTGTTCGAGACCGGCCACCCCTGGATCACCTTCAAGGACCCTTGCAACATCCGCTCGCCGCAACAGCACGTGGGCGTGGTGCACTCGTCCAACCTGTGCACCGAGATCACCCTGAACACCAACGGTGGCGAAATCGCCGTGTGCAACCTGGGCTCGGTGAACCTGGCGCAGCACTTGAAAGATGGCGGCGTCGACCACGACAAGCTCAAGAAGACCGTGCGCACCGCCATGCGCATGCTCGACAACGTCATCGACATCAACTACTACGCCGTCAAGAAGGCCCGCGACTCGAACCTGCGCCACCGTCCGGTCGGCCTGGGCCTGATGGGCTTCCAAGACGCGCTGTACCAACTGCGCACCCCGTACGCCTCGCAAGCCGCTGTCGAGTTCGCTGACCGCTCGATGGAAGCGATCTGCTACTACGCCTACCTCGCCTCGACCGAGCTGGCCGAAGAGCGCGGCCGCTACAGCAGCTACCGTGGCTCGCTGTGGGACCGCGGCATCCTGCCGATCGACTCGCTCAAGCTGCTGCTGGAACAACGCGGTGGCTACCTCGATGTCGACACCTCGACCACCCTGGACTGGGACGCCCTGCGTGCCCGCGTCGCCCAGTTCGGCATGCGCAACTCGAACTGCGTGGCCATCGCCCCGACCGCCACGATCTCCAACATCATCGGCGTGGACGCCTCGATCGAGCCGTGCTTCGGCAACCTGTCGGTGAAGTCCAACCTGTCGGGCGAGTTCACCGTGGTCAACGAGTACCTGGTGCGCGACCTCAAGAAGCTCGGCCTGTGGGACGACGTGATGGTCATGGACCTCAAGCACTTCGACGGCTCGCTGCGCCGCATCGACCGCGTGCCTGAAGACCTCAAGGCCCTGTACGCCACGGCCTTCGAAGTCGAACCGGTGTGGCTGGTCGAAGCCGCCTCGCGTCGCCAGAAGTGGATCGACCAGGCCCAATCGCTGAACATCTACATGGCCGGCGCCTCGGGCAAGAAGCTCGATGAGACCTACAAGCTCGCATGGATCCGTGGCCTCAAGACCACCTACTACCTGCGCACCGTGGGCGCCACGCACGCCGAGAAGTCGACCGTGTCGCGCGGTCAACTCAACGCCGTGTCGGCCAATGTGGGCGGTGCGTCGATGGCATCGGCACCTGCGGCCGTTGCCGCCGAGCCCGCGATGAGCGAGCCCGCCACCGACATCAAGTTCTGCTCGATCGACAACCCCGACTGCGAAGCTTGTCAGTGAGTTGAGCGCAAGGGCTGACGCCTCAGAACCCTTTGTTCATCGGGGTTTCAAGGCATCAGCCCTTTTTGATTCAGCTTGACGCATCGCACCACGCGCGCACCTGCCGACCTTCAAGATGCACTTCACCAAGGCCTGAAGACACGTTGACCACTGCTGCATTTCGATGCAACAGAGCAACAACTTCATGCCTTCGATGTCAAGAAGTGCTTGGTGTTTTTCACAACACCCTTTCATAATCCGACTCCATAGGAAGTTCACCATGCTGGTCTGGGAAGACGAACCGTCCAAACCTTCTTCAATGCCCATGCCTGCTGTGCAACCGGTCCACACCGGCACACAGGCTGCAGCCCCGTCGCTGCAAGGCTTTGAAGGCGTGACCGCCTCCGCACCGATCAAGCCCGTGACGACCTCGGCCGCTGCTGCCAGCCGCCGCGTCAACGTGGCCGACAAGCGCATCATCAACGGCCAGACCGACGTCAACCAGCTGGTGCCGTTCAAGTACAAGTGGGCTTGGGAAAAGTACCTCGCCACCTGCGCCAACCACTGGATGCCCCAAGAGGTGAACATGTCTCGCGACATCGCCCTCTGGAAGGACCCCAACGGCCTGAGCGAAGACGAGCGCCGCATCATCAAGCGCAACCTCGGCTTCTTCGTCACCGCCGACTCGCTGGCCGCCAACAACATCACGCTGGGCACCTACCGCCACATCACAGCGCCCGAGTGCCGCCAGTTCCTGCTGCGCCAGGCTTTTGAAGAAGCCATCCACACCCACGCTTACCAGTACATCGTTGAATCGCTGGGCCTGGATGAGTCTGAGATCTTCAACGCCTACAACGAAGTCCAGTCCATCCGCGACAAGGACGAGTTCCTGATCCCGTTCATCGACGCGATCATGGACCCCAACTTCAAAACCGGCACCGCACAGGCCGATCAGACGCTGCTGAAGTCGCTGATCGTGTTCGCCTGCCTGATGGAAGGCCTGTTCTTCTACGTTGGCTTCACGCAGATCCTGGCGCTGGGTCGCCAAAACAAGATGACCGGCGCCGCCGAGCAGTACCAGTACATCCTGCGCGACGAGTCGATGCACTGCAACTTCGGCATCGACCTCATCAACCAGCTCAAGCTCGAGAACCCGCACCTGTGGACCGCCGAATTCAAGGCCGAAATCAAGGCGCTGTTCCTCAAAGCGGTTGAGCTGGAATACCGCTACGCTGAAGACACCATGCCGCGCGGTGTGCTGGGCTTGAACGCCTCGATGTTCAAGGGCTACCTGCGCTACATCGCCAACCGCCGCGCCACCCAGATCGGACTGGAAGAG
>Ga0228699_1000933_pt1 | contig 17429 bp, 13 predicted proteins | sample McNCre217_Aug_MG_FD_178016 | JGI IMG/M metagenome (GOLD analysis project Ga0228699, IMG submission 178016) | Freshwater microbial communities from McNutts Creek, Athens, Georgia, United States - 2-17_Aug_MG | ecosystem: Environmental > Aquatic > Freshwater > Creek | place: USA: Georgia...
CGCCACGCGCCTGGGCGACACCCTGGTGCTGGCCACCTGGCTGGTGGCCGCCGACAAGCTCACGCTGACCCGCCACTTCCAGTACTGGCGGCCCAGCGATGGCCTCACCGTCTTCCGTGCCCGCACCGTCTACGTGTGCGTGGACATCGCGCAAGGCAAGGTGCGCCGCATGCCCGCCAGCTTCCAGCAGGCCTATGGCAGCGCGGTGATCTCGCCGGCCGCGCCCGACACGTCGGCCGCTGCCGCCAGCGGCTCGGTGCCGTCCCCCTGAGAGGGGAAACCGTCGCCCAAGCGGGGGACGTCGGCGGCTGGGCGCTCTGCTGCAGTCAGGGCCCCCGGTACACTGCGGCTCCAGCACGCTCCATCCGCCCATGTCCGCACAACTGTCGCACCTGAACGCCACCGGCCCGGCCGGCTCCGAAGGCCCGGTGCCCGCGCCAGCTGGCGGCGATGCGGACCCGTTGCACATCCTGAGAGAAGTCTTTGGCTACGGCGCCTTCCGGGGGCACCAGCACGCCATCGTCGACCACGTCAGCCAGGGCGGCGATGCGCTGGTGCTGATGCCCACGGGCGGCGGCAAGAGCCTGTGCTACCAGGTGCCCGCCATCGCGCGGCACCGCCAGGGCAAGGGCGTCACCATCGTGGTCTCGCCGCTGATCGCGCTGATGCACGACCAGGTGGGCGCGCTCGAAGAGGCCGGTGTGCACGCCGCCTTCCTCAACAGCTCGCTGAGCAGCGAAGACGCCCAGCGCGTTGAGCGCGAAATGATGTCGGGCCGCCTGGTGTTGCTGTACGCCGCACCCGAGCGCATCACCAACCTGCGCTTCCAGGCGCAGCTCGCCAGCCTGCACGAGCGCGGCCTGCTCAGCCTCTTCGCCATCGACGAGGCGCACTGCGTCAGCCAGTGGGGCCATGATTTCCGCGAAGACTACCTGCAGCTCAGCCTGCTGCACGAGCGCTTCCCCGATGTGCCCCGCGTGGCGCTCACCGCCACCGCCGATGCCCACACCCGCGTCGACATGGTCGAGCGCCTGGCGCTGCAAGACGCCCAGGTCTTCATCAGCAGCTTCGACCGGCCCAACATCCGCTACACCCTGGTTGAGAAAGACAACCCGCGCCAACAACTGCTGCGCTTCATCCGCGACCAGCACGAGGGCGAGGCCGGCATCGTCTACTGCCAAAGCCGCCGCAAGGTGGAAGAAACCGCCACCTGGCTCAGCGAGCAGGGCATCCCCGCCTTGCCGTACCACGCGGGCATGGACGCCGGTTTGCGCCAGCGCCACCAAGACCGCTTCTTGCGCGAAGACGGCCTGGTGATGGTGGCCACCGTGGCCTTCGGCATGGGCATCGACAAGCCCGACGTGCGTTTCGTGGCCCACCTCGATCTGCCCAAGAACATCGAAGGCTATTACCAAGAGACGGGCCGTGCCGGCCGCGACGGCGGTGATTCGGAGGCCTGGCTGACCTACGGCCTGGCCGATGTGGTCAACCAGCGCCGCATGATCGACGAGAGCCCGGCGGCCGACGACTTCAAGCGCATCCAGCGTGGCAAGCTCGATGCCCTGCTGGCGCTGGCCGAGGCGCACGACTGCCGCCGCGTGCGCCTGCTGTCGTACTTTGGCGAAGAGGTGGACGGCGCCGGCCCCGATGCCGACGAGCGCGCACCCCGCTACAGCTGCGGCAACTGCGACAACTGCATCAGCCCACCCGCCACCTGGGACGGCACCGAGCCCGCCCGCATGCTGCTGAGCTGCATCTACCGCTTCTGGCAGCACGGCCGCCAGCGTTTCGGTGCCGGCCACCTGATCGACGTGCTGCGCGGCCGCCAGACCGACAAGGTGACGCAGTACGGCCACCAGCAGCTCTCCACCTTTGGCGTGGGCGCGGCCCTGTCTGAACACCAGTGGCGCGCGGTGCTGCGCCAGCTCGTGGCGCTGGGCCATGTGGTCGCCGAGGGCGAGTTCAACACCCTCACCCTGACCGACACCGCCCGCGCCGTGCTCAAGGGCGAGGTGCAGCTCACCCTGCGCGAGGCCCGCGAGGCACCGGCCAAAGGCCGCGGCGGGCGATCGGGCCGCACCGGCGCAGCTGCGGCCGCCGTGCCCGCTGACCTGGACGAGGCCGCCCAGGCCCGCTACACCGCCCTGCGCCAGTGGCGAGCCCAGGTGGCGCGCTCGCACAACCTGCCGGCCTACGTGGTTTTTCACGATGCGGTATTGGCCGACATGGCGCGCATCGCACCGGGCACGATGGGCGAGCTCGGCGAGATCAGCGGCGTGGGCGCCAAAAAGCTCCAGGCGTATGGTCAGGAGATCCTGGCGGTGCTCGGCCCGTGAGGGCTTTGCACCAAAATGGCGCACCTGATCGCGGCACGGCTGGACCGGATTCGGGTGCTTGCACAGTACTGGTGCGTACCACGGGCAGGGTCTTTCCTTCGGGTTTGCCCGGTCAGATTGGGGCTTTGGGCCGTCGCAATGTCCGAAAATGCGGCGTAAAAATGCCTTGTTGTTGGTGCTGTGCAACGAAATGGGCTCCAACCCCCCCCTCAAACCTGTCACGGTTCTTGCTAACTCACTCCGCAGTGGGGATTCCGTCCCACAATGATTTTCGAGGTTGGGCCCGGCGTTCGGGACCCGCCCGGATCGAAATCCGTCCATCCCATTGCTAGGAGAACTCTTGATGATCGCTAAGAAGAACCTGGTGGCTGCTGCCGCCCTGATGGCTGTGGCTGCTGCTGCTCAGGCAGACGTGAAGCTGTACGGTACGCTGGATTACTCGGTGGGCTCGTTCGAAGCTGCGCACAGCAAGACCGACATGACCGATCCCAACCGCCGCACCACGGCTGTGTCGAGCGGTTCGATGATGACCAGCTTCATCGGCTTCTCGGGCTCGGAAGACCTGGGTGGCGGCCTGAAGGCTGAATTCGCACTGGAGTCCTTCATCGCCGGTGACTCGGGCAAGACCCTGGCCAACAACTACGGTGGTTTCTGGGGCCGCACCTCGAACGTCGCCCTGAGCGGTGGCTTCGGTAAGGTCGCCATCGGCCAGTACGACAACCCGCTGTTCACCTCGGGCTACACCTACAACCCGTTCGGCTCGTCGATGACCTTCTCGACGACGATGCGCCACCTGGGCTACATCGGCCAAACCGGCATCGGTGGCGTGGGCTTCGACACCGGCTGGGTCAACTCGTTGACCTATGAGTCGCCCATCATGTCGGGCCTGCAAGGCTTCCTGCAGTACGCTCCCAAGGAATCGACCACCTCGGGCACCAGCAACAACTACACCGCCGCAGCCCAGTACAACGCTGGCCCGCTGAGCGCCATGGTGACCTACGTGAAGTCGGGCAAGTCTGACACCTCGTGCGCCACCAAGACCGTGGCCAACGGTGGCTACTGCGCTTGGACCGCTGACGAGAAGACCTTCAACATCGGCGCCAGCTATGACTTCGGCGTGGCCAAGGGCTTCCTGCAGTACACCAACATCAAGGACACCACCAACGCCAACAAGGACAAGATCTACCAAGTCGGCGTGAGCGTGCCCCTGAACGAGAAGGCCACCGTGATGGCTTCGTACGGCGAACTCAAGGACACCCTGAACGCCGGCGGCAAGGCTTCGGACAAGGTGTTCTCGGTCGGCTACGACTACATGCTCAGCAAGCGCACCGACGTGTACGGCGCCTTCATGAGCAACAGCCAAACGACCAAGGAATCGGGTCAGACCCTGGCCGTGGGCATCAAGCACAACTTCTGATCGTCGCCTGACGCTCTCAAGTGAAAACCGCCCCTCGGGGCGGTTTTTTCATGGGCGCTTGGCGGGGCCGGTCTCAGCGGATCTGGCCGGCAGCGCCTCAGCCCCGCTCGAACTTGAACACCGCCGTGGCGGCCAACAGGTTGGGCCAGCGGTGCACGACCTCGCTGCCCCGGCCTTCCGTGTTCAGGCCGAACGAGCTCAGCACGCGCAGGCCATTGCGGTGGGCCAGCACCTCGAAGTCGGCGAAGGTGGCCACGCGGATGTTGGGTGTGTCGTACCACTGGTAGGGCAGGGTGCGGCTCACCGGCATGCGGCCGCGCAGCACGCTCACGCGGTGCGGCCAGTGCGCGAAGTTGGGAAAGCTCACCACGCCCTGGCGGCCCACGCGGGCGGTTTCGCGCAGCATGGCCTCGGTGTTGCGCAGGTGTTGCAGCGTGTCGAGCTGCAGCACGATGTCGAAGCTGTTGTCCTCGAACAGGCTCAGGCCCTCTTCCAGGTTCAGCTGGATCACGTTGACGCCGCGCTGTGTGCAGGCGTGCACCTTGGCGTCGTCCAGCTCGATGCCGTAGCCCGTGCAGCCCCGGGCGTCGCGCAGGTAGGCCAAGAAGGCGCCATCGCCACAACCGAGGTCAAGCACGCGCGAGCCGGGTGGCACCAGCTCGGCAAACACTTCGTGCAGGGTGCGCTCACTCATGGCGGCTCCTTCAGGTCGCGAAGTTCACGTCGGCCGCAGCCCGTGTGGCCAGGCGATCAGCTTGCAGGCCCTGCGCGATGCGGCCAAAGTAGGCGCGCACCACGTCGTGGTAGCGGGCGTCGTCCAGCAAGAAGGCATCGTGGCCGTGTGGCGCGTCGATCTCTGCGTAGCTCACGTCGTGGCGGTTGTCCACCAGCGCCTTGACGATCTCGCGCGAACGCGCCGGCGAGAAGCGCCAGTCGGTGGTGAAGCTGATGACCAGGAACTTGGACACGGCCTTGGCCAGAGCAGCCGCCAGGTCGCCCCCATGCAGGCGCGCCGGGTCGAAGTAATCCAGCGCGCGGGTGATCAGCAAGTAGGTGTTGGCGTCGAAGTAGTCGCTGAACTTGTCGCCCTGGTGGCGCAGGTAGCTTTCCACCTGGAACTCGAGGTCTTGCGTGCTGTAGCGCGGGGCGTCCAGCACCCCGCGGCCCACCAGCTCGCGGCCGAACTTCTGCTCCATCACGTCATCACTGAGGTAGGTGATGTGGCCGATCATGCGTGCCACGCGCAGGCCGCGCCGGGGCACCACGCCGTGGGCGTAGAAGTGGCCGCCGTGGAAGTCGGGGTCGGTGATGATGGCCTGGCGGGCCACCTCGTTGAAGGCGATGTTCTGGGCCGACAGCTTGGGCGCCGTGGCCACGGCCACACAGTGCTTGACGCGATCGGGGTGCTGCAGCGTCCAGCTCAGGGCCTGCATGCCACCCAGGCTGCCACCCAGCACGGCGGCCAGCTGCTGGATGCCGAGGCGGTCGAGCACGCGGGCCTGCGCGTTCACCCAGTCTTCCACGGTCACCACGGGGAAGTCGGCGCCGTAGATGCGGCCGGTGGCCGGGTTGGTGTGCATGGGGCCGGTCGAGCCGAAGCACGAGCCCGGGTTGTTCACGCAGATGACGAAGAACTGGTTGGTGTCCAGCGGCTTGCCCGGGCCGATCATGTTGTCCCACCAGCCGGCGCTTTTGGGCAGGGGCTGGCCTTGGGCATCGGCATGCAGGCCAGCCACATGGTGCGAGGCGTTGAGCGCGTGGCACACCAGCACCGCGTTGCTGCGGTCGGCGTTGAGCTGGCCGTAGGTTTCGTAGACCAGGGTGTAGTCGCGCAACTCGGCGCCGCTGCTCAGGCGCAGGGGCTCGGTGAAGTGCAGGGTTTGAGGGGTGACGACCCCGATGGACGACATGACGCTGTACTGGGTGTGAGACAACAAAAAACCGGCCACGCATGAAAGCAGGGGCCGGTTGAGCAGCGCCCTCTTTAGCGGAATTTCTTGAGCGCCCGCAATCCGGACAAATCGGCGCTGTGGCCCCAAGTGTAGCGCCAAACCGCCCGCGCTCAAGCGTGAGAAAGGGGCGAACTGGCCCGGGCTGGCCATGCAGCTTGGTGCACCGCAGGTCGCCACTCGGCGCTAGCATCGGGCATGGCGGCGTCATGGGCGAGCCGGTGAGTGGCCCGAGGCGGCGCGTGCCGCAGGCGGCTCCCGGCGCCCGTGCGCCGCCGCCACCCATGCACAAGGAGACCGCCATGCCGCGTTGGCTGCAGCAACTCAATGAGCGCATGCCCATCCGATTCTGGGCGCTGGGCGCCTCGGTGGCCTTGCTGGCGATGGGGGTGGCCGAGCTGCTGCTGTGGCAGCGGACCCTGATCCACGCCTGGGCCTTGGTCGCGGTGGGCGGGGCGCTGACCTGGCTGGGCATCAAAGACCTGCGCCAGTCGGCCAAGGCCGTGTTGCGCAACTACCCCGTGATCGGGCACCTGCGCTACCTGCTCGAATTCATCCGCCCCGAGATGCGCCAGTACTTCATTGAGGGCGACAACGAGGCGGCGCCGTTCTCGCGTCAGCAGCGCTCGCTGGTGTACCAGCGCGCCAAGGGCCAGTCCGACAAGCGCCCCTTTGGCACCCAGCGCGATGTGCGAGCTGACGGCTACGAGTGGATCAGCCACTCGGTGCGCCCCACCCACATCCCCTCGTGCGATTTCCGCGTCACCATCGGTGCGGGCGGCAGCTCGTGCACCCAGCCGTACGCGGCCAGCATCTTCAACGTGTCGGCCATGAGCTTCGGGGCGCTGAGCGCCAACGCCGTGCTGGCGCTCAACACCGGCGCGCGGCGCGGCGGCTTTGCGCACGACACGGGCGAGGGCTCGATCAGCAAGTACCACCGCGAGCCCGGGGGCGACCTGATCTGGGAGATCGGCTCGGGCTACTTTGGCTGCCGCGACGAGCACGGCCGCTTCGATGCCGAAAAGTTCGCCTGCAACGCCCGCGACCACCAGGTCAAGATGATCGAGCTCAAGCTCAGCCAAGGCGCCAAGCCTGGCCACGGCGGCGTGCTGCCAGGCCCCAAGGTGACGATCGAGATCGCCGAGGCGCGTGGCGTGCCGGTGGGCAAGGATTGCGTCTCACCCGCTGCGCACAGCGCCTTCAACACGCCGCTGGAGATGGTGCAGTTCATCGAGCAGCTGCGCCGCCTGTCAGACGGCAAGCCCGTGGGCTTCAAGCTGTGCATCGGCCACGCCTGGGAGTGGTTCGCCATGGTCAAGGCCATGCGCGAAACCGGCCTGTGGCCTGATTTCATCGTGGTCGATGGGGCCGAAGGGGGCACGGGCGCAGCGCCGCTGGAGTTCACCGACCACGTGGGGGCGCCGCTGCAAGAGGGGCTCTTGCTGGTGCACAACACCCTGGTGGGGCTCAATGAGCGCCACCGCGTCAAGATCGGCTGCGCGGGCAAGGTGATCAGCGCCTTCGACATCGCCCGCATGATGGCGCTGGGCGCCGACTGGTGCAATTCGGCGCGGGGCTTCATGTTCGCGCTGGGCTGCATCCAGGCGCAGAGCTGCCACACGGGGCATTGCCCCACGGGCGTCACGGCGCAAGACCCGTGGCGTCAGCGCGGCCTGGTGGTGCCCGACAAGGCCGAGCGGGTTTACCGCTACCACCAGAACACGCTGCATGCGCTGCAAGAGCTGGTGCAGGCTGCAGGCCTCGATCACCCCAACCAGATCACCGCCGATCACATCCTGCGGCGCGTGTCGGGCACCGAGGTCGGGCGCTTGTCCAACCAGCTGAAGTTCATGCGGCCCGGCGCCTTGCTGGCGGCCGAGCGGGGCGAGGGGCCCTGGCTCACGCCCACGTACGAGCAGTATTGGCTGCGGGCCAAGTCGCACACCTTCGAGCTGCCCGACGGGCTGCCCCATGTGCCGCACGAGATGCACGAGGCGCACCCGGCGTGAGGCCTGGCTGATAACGGACTGGTGCTGAAGCCGGCTCAGGCCTGCGGCGGCGCGGTGTCCTGGAAGCTTTGGCGCTGCGAGAGCTTCTCGTAGAGCTTGGCCAGGTTGGGGTGGTCGTCGCGCCAGGCGATCTGCGGGAAGCGGAAATCGAGGTAGCCCAGCGCGCAGCCCACGGCGATGTCGGCCAGGCTGTGGTGGATGCCGGTGCACCAGGCGCGGTCACCCAGGCCCAGGCTCATGGCCTTGAGGCTGGCGTTGACCTTGTCGATCTGGCGATCGACCCAGGCCGGCGAGCGCTGCGCATCGGTGCGGCCCACCCAGGTTTGCTCCATGCGGGCCAAGATGGCGGCATCGAGCAGGCCATCGGCCAGCGCTTCCCAGGTCTTGACCTCGACGCGCTCGCGGCCGCTCAAGGGGATGAGCTTGCCCACGGGCGACAGGGTGTCGACGTACTCCACGATCACACGCGAATCGAAGATGGCCTCGCCACCTTCCATCACCAGGCAGGGCACCTTGCCCAGCGGATTGGATTCGCCGATCCGGGTGTCCGCCGCCCAGACATCTTCCACTTCGAATTTGTAATCCAGCTTCTTTTCGGCCAGCACAACGCGGACCTTGCGGACAAAGGGGCTGGTCAGGGATCCGATCAGTTTCATTCTGTGAGAGCGTGTGTGTTTGGTTTGATTTTAGCCGCCACGACTGAAGCCGGCCGTCCATCTCCCCGGTTGGCCTCAGGATTGCTCGCAGCAGGGCTTGACGACGCAGAGCGGATCATGCCTTGCCCTCCATACGAGGGTGTCCATGCCGGGATGAAATGATGACTTGGTTACATATGATGCGTGCATGAACAATTCCCGCGCCCCAAACAAGGTGCGGGTCATCCGACTGGACGACTGGCCTGCCTCGGCACAGGGGAGATCAGCCCCGGCGCCGATGGCCCCTGCTGCTGCGCCCGCGACCCCTGTGACTTGGCCCCGGCCGATCGGCTCGGGCGCGGCAGCGTTGTCGCCGTCCCCATCGCCATCGCCTGCTGGATCACACCCAACTGGCGCCCCGGTCACCCCCACCTTGCGCGTGGTCGAGCCGCCGCCTGTGGTGGCGCCTGGTGAGCCCGCGCTGCAGCGCCTGCCGCGTGGCGAGGTCAAGGCCTGGCCGGTGCGTGTGGGCAGCGCGGCGGGCATCCATGCCCGCAAGGGGGTGTGGTGGTCGCTCCAGGTGCTGCTGACCGGGGGGCTGTACTTGCCCTGGGCTTTCACTGCAGCCCGGCGTGCCCTGTGGCGCCACACCCGCGTGGCGGGCCTCAGCATGGACGACCACCAGCCTGCCGCCGCCCAGCTGTTGCACTGGTTGCTGATGCTGGGCTTGGCGGGCGGGGTGGCCTTGGCCTGGCGCAGTGGCCCCGGCCTGGGCTTGGTTGCGGCGTCACTGGCGGTGCTGGCCTGGCCGGTGCTGGTTTTCTTGCAGGCGAGGCGGCGGGCGCACCACCTGAGTTGGGCGCGCCGCCGCATGGGGTTTGAGGGGCGCTGTGCGCAGGTCTACCGCGAGGTGTGGCCGCTGGTGGCGGGCGCCCTGGTGGTGATGTGGGGGCTGGCCGCCGCAGCCCGCTGGGGGCGGCCCGAGGGCTGGTGCGTCTGGGGGCTGGTGTCGGCGGGCTGGGCGATGGCGTTGCCGCTGGCGGCCTGGGGCTGGCTCGATTGGCGCCAGCGCCACCTGCGCCTGGGCCCCTGGTCGCTGTGGTGGAGCGTGCCGCGCGAGGGGCTGGTGAGCGTGTTTTGGCGCACCGTGGTGTGGGCCAGCCTGGCTGGGCTGTTCATGGCCGGGCTGACCACGGTGGTGTGGTCGCTGTTGCGCTGGTGCCAGGTGCCGCTGGGCTGGTGGGGTCACCTGGCGTTGCTGGCGGTGCCGGTCTACCTGGTCTATGTGGCGGCGCGCGCCTATGTGCAGGCGCGCCTGCAGAACCTCGTCTGGGGCAAAACGGGCAACCGCGTGGTGCGCTTGCAAAGTCGGCTGAACGTGGCCGACTACGTGCAGCAGCAATGTGGCCACGCCGTGCTCATGCTGTGCACGCTGGGGCTGTACTGGCCGTGGGCCCAGCTCGCGACCCACCGCATGCGCCTGCAGGCGGTGACGGTCTGGTCGCGCGTCGAGGCCGACGCGTTGCGTGCGAACTGGCCGGTGTCCGCCACGGACGTGCGCTCGCCGTAAAATGGCGGGTTGCCCCGCCTGAACCCTGAGCCGGAACCCGAGCCATGAACCTGTCTGCCCTGTCTGCCCTGTCGCCCCTGGATGGCCGTTACGCCGCCAAGGTGTCGGCCCTGCGCCCCCTGCTGTCTGAATTCGGCCTGATGCACCGCCGCGTGCAGGTGGAAGTCGAGTGGTTCATCGCCCTGTCGGACGCCGGCCTGCCCGAGTTCGCCCCGCTGTCCGAGGCCTCGCGCGGCTACCTGCGTGGCCTGGTGGCCCGCTTCTCCGAAGCCGATGCCCAGGCCATCAAGGACATCGAAAAGACCACCAACCACGACGTCAAGGCCGTCGAGTACTGGATCAAGGCCCGCTTCACTGGCCACGCTGAACTCGAAAAGGCCAGCGAGTTCGTGCACTTCGCCTGCACCTCGGAGGACATCAACAACACCAGCCATGGCCTGATGCTCAAGGGCGCCCGCGAGCAGGTCATGCTGCCCGCGCTCGACGGCATCATCGCCACGCTGAGCACCATGGCCAAGACCCTGGCCGCCCAGCCCATGCTGAGCCGCACCCACGGCCAGACCGCCAGCCCCACCACCGTGGGCAAAGAGATCGCCAACGTGGTGGCCCGCCTGCAGCACGCCCGCACCCGCATCGCCGATGTGAAGCTGCTGGCCAAGATGAACGGCGCCGTGGGCAACTACAACGCCCACCTGTCGGCCTACCCCGAGCAAGACTGGGAAGCGTTCAGCAAGTCGGTCATCGAAAGCCAGCTGGGCCTGACCTTCAACCCCTACACCATCCAGATCGAGCCGCACGACTACATGGCCGAGATGTTTGACGCCTTCACCCGCGCCAACACCATCTTGATCGACTGGTCGCGCGACGTGTGGGGCTACATCAGCCTGGGCTACTTCAAGCAAAAGACCAAGGCCGGCGAGATCGGCTCCAGCACGATGCCGCACAAGGTCAACCCGATTGACTTCGAGAACGCCGAAGGCAACCTGGGCCTGGCCAACGCCATGCTGACCCACCTGAGCCAGAAGCTGCCCATCAGCCGCTGGCAGCGTGACCTGACGGACTCCACCGTGCTGCGCAACATGGGCGTGGGCCTGGGCTACACCCTGCTGGCTTATGACAGCCTGGCGCGCGGGTTGGCCAAGCTGGAAGTCAACCCCGGCGCCCTGGATGCCGACCTCGACAGCGCCTGGGAAGTGCTGGCCGAGCCCATCCAGACCGTGATGCGCCGCCATGGCCTGCCCAACCCGTACGAGCGCCTCAAGGAGCTGACCCGCGGCAAGACCATCAACCGCGAGTCCATCCAGGCCTTCATCGCCACGCTGGAGTTGCCGGAAGAAGAGAAGGCCCGCCTGATGGCCATGACCCCGGGTAACTACACGGGCAAGGCCGAGGCGTTGGCTCAGCGCATTTGAGCTCGTGGCCCCTCCTCCGGACTTACCCCATCGGGGGAGCCTGTTTGTGGGGGGCAACGTGGTACCGCATGGTCCGGGCGCATATAGTCCAGGGTCTTGGCTTTGCGAACCAGGCTTGAGTGAGGTTTGGCGCGCAAAGCGGATGTACGAAGCTATTGCCGCTCAAAACTATGATTTCTTGGAGGATGTGGGGGTCACTCCGCACATGGGGTTGGCTGGGCCTGCTGTTGCCGGTCTTGCTGGCCTGTTGGCTGCTCGACGGTTTGTCGCTGCAGTTGCTGACCTTCCATGGTACCGATGAGACCCTGTACCACCTGCCAGCCATCCGGCACATGGCGGCCGAATGGCCTCATCCGAACCTGAGCGATTACTCATCGGCCACCACGCCGTTGTTTCACCTGGCCTATGCGGCGTTCGAGCGGGTCTGGGGTGAGCACCTGCCCTGGATGCGCGCGCTGAACGTGCTGACCTCGCTGGTCGCGTCTGTGCTGTTTGCGCGCTTGCTGCAGGTCTACGCCGACATGGATGCGACACTGGCCACGGGGTTCGGGGTCGCGTTCGGTTTGTCGCCCTATTTCTTTGGCGCGTCGTTCATCCTGTTGACAGACAACCTCGGCTGGATGCTTGCGTTGGCCGCCTTGCTGGCGGCCCGGCACGGCGCCTCCGACTTGCGACGCTGGTTGCTGGCTTGTGCTTGCCTGACGCTGGCCCTGTTGACCCGACAGACCCACGTCTGGTTGTTGCCCTGTTTCCTGTGGCTGGTCTGGCGAACCCCTGATGCCTTGGTGTCTGGCAAGGTCTGGGCCTCGGCCCTGGTCGGTGCCACGGTGCTGCCTTTGCTGGCGCTGTTTCACTTGTGGGGTGGGGTGGTGCCGCCTGGTTTCCAGTACCAGCACGAAGCCGCACATTGGCTCAACCTGCGGGCCATGCAGTTCATGTTGTGCACCACCGGCTTTTACTGGTTGATGCTGGTGGCTCCCGTGCGCGGCCTGCAGGGCCTGCACAAATTCGAGGTGGCGGCAGCCGCAGCGGTGGGCCTGCTCTGGATGGCGTGGCACCCACTCGCGCCGGGCTATGGCACGGATGGCTTCCTGTGGCAGGCCGCACGAAGTGGGCGGGCGTGGCCGACGGGCATCTGGCTGTTTTGGGTGCTCATGCCCTTGGGGGCGGTGGCGGTTTGGCAAATGGTCCGCGCGGACCCTTGGCGACTGGGCGTGGTCGGCTGGCTGGCCTACGCATTGGTGATGTCCCGCTCAGAGTTGCTCTACCAAAAGTATTTCGACCCCATGGTGCCCATGCTGCTGCTGTGCGGCACCACCTGGGCAGGTTTGCCAACCTGGCGGGCTGTGCTGGGCCTGGGCACTTGGGCCGTGCTGGGTGTGGTCTACACCATCGAGGTTTTGATCCGAGGGGTGGTTCGCTGACGATGTCGCGTTCGAGAAGGGTAGTCCCTGTCTCTTTCGCCTCAAGTCGTCTGCGGCCGTGACGTTATCCTGATCCAGAACCTTGCTGGCCTGACAGGTCGGCACACAGAGACAAATCGCAGCAGGAGCATGTGGATGACAGTGCGGTCCATGGTCAGTGGGATGGTGGCCAGTGGCCTGTTGATGGCCGGTGGCCTGGCCTGTGCCCAGGAGTGGAGCGGCTCGGCCTATGGCACGGTGGGCTACACCGTTTCAGACCGCAGCTACCGCTACCTGCGTTTCATCGACGACCAGGGCACGGTGCGCAAGGACTCGGTCTTGGGTGGGCAGGTCGATGTGCGCTTCAACCCGCAGTGGGCGGCCACGGTGCAGGTCAAGGTTGCGCCGTCCATGGCCGACGAGGCCAAGTGGGGCGTGAACGTGCCATGGGCCTTCGTCTCCTGGCGACCGGGCAACGACTGGCTGGTGCGCGCCGGACGGCAGCGCTTGCCGCTCTACCTGAACTCGGAGAGCGTGGACGTGGGCCAGACCTATGACTTCGCGCGCTTGCCTCAGCACTTCTATGGCTTGATGCCGTCCAATGAATTTGGGGGGCTGTATGCCTCGCGCAGCTGGACGCAGGGCAACGACGAACTCAGCGTGGATGCATACGGTGGCGAGTCGTCGCTGCCGCTGCGGGCCTACACCCGCGACGGTGGCATCGACCACTTCAGCGATGACGGTCGCTACAGCGGACTGGCGTTGACCTTGCGTCAGCCCACCGCCACCTGGCGCGTGGGGGCCCACCGGTTCCTCATCCTCAAAAAGGACCGCACCGACATGGGGGCCAACTTCCCCTATGTGGACACGGGCTTCGGCACGGGCTACTACAAGGTGGACGACCGCATGCCAGGGCCTGACATCGGGCGCGCGTCGCACAAGACCATCCATGTGTTCACGCTGGGGGCCGATGTCGAGTTGGCGCCAGCCTGGCGCATGGTCAGCGAGATCGTCCGCTCGCAGTCACCGGGGCATGCCGATGCCAACTGGAGCACCATCTCGGGCTACCTGGCGCTGTTCCACCGCATGGAGCGCTTCACCCCGTACGTGAGCTTCAGCCGGCTGAAGTCCATGGGCACCATGGCGCGCCTGAGCGAAGCGCTGGACAACGTGAACTACCCGGCCTACATGCCCTCGTCGGCCCTGGTCAACCAGGCGCAGCGGGTGGCGGCCGATTACGTGGGGGCGATGGACGAAACCGCCTGGGCCGTGGGCACCTCGCTGGCGATCACCTCGCAAAGCAAGCTGAAGTTCGAGTGGATGCGCACCGAGATCGGCAAGCGCTCGGCCTATGTGGATTCGCCGGGCCTGCAGGCGGTGCGGCAGCAGCACATCAATGTGCTGACGGCCAACTTCAGTTTCGTGTACTGAGGGGATCGCCATGACACGACGATCCCTGTGGTGTTCACTGATCTTCCTGTTGATGCAGCTGGCGCCGTGGTGTGCGGCCTGGGCTGGCGCGGTGGTGGTGGTGGGCCATGCGAATGTGCACAAGATCGATGCCAGCACAGTGCAGCGCATCTACACGGGCAAGGTCATCGAGGTCGATGGCGTGCCAGTGCAGCCGGTCAACCTCAAACCCGGGCAGGTGCTGCGCCAGCGCTTCCTCAACGATCACCTGCAGCAGACCGAAGACGCCTACACCGGCTACTGGACCGTGCGCCGCTACATCGGCAAGGGCGCGCCGCCGCGTGAGCTGGGCACGGTGGCCGAGGTGCTGCAGTTTGTGCAAAGCACGCCGGGCGCCGTGGCCTACCTGGACGAGGCCGACGTGCCGCCCTCGGCCAACGTGGTCTACAAGAAGTGAAGGGGAGGGGCGGGGATCGGTAAAATCCCGCCCATGATCTTCACCGAGCAACTCCTGCGCGCCCAAGCCCTCAACCAGTCTTTGCTGTGTGTGGGGCTGGATCCTGAACCCGCCAAGTTCCCGGGCGCCTGGAAGGGCCAAAGCGATCGCATCTTCGACTTCTGCGCCGCCATGGTCGACGCCACCAAAGACCTGGTGTGCGCCTTCAAGCCGCAGATCGCCTACTTCGCGGCGCACCGCGCCGAAGACCAGCTCGAGCGCCTGATGGCCCACATGCGCCGCGTGGCGCCACACGTGCCGGTGATCCTCGATGCCAAGCGTGGCGACATCGGCAGCACCGCCGAGCAATACGCCCACGAGGCCTTCAGCCGCTACCAAGCCGACGCCGTGACGCTGTCGCCCTTCATGGGCTTTGACACCATGGAGCCCTTCTTGAAGTACCCGGGCAAGGGCGTGATCCTGCTGTGCCGCACCTCCAACCCCGGTGGCTCTGACCTGCAGAACCTGCGCCTGGCCGACATCGACGGCCAGCCGCGTGTGTACGAGCACATCGCAAGCCAAGCCCAGGGCCCCTGGAACACCAATGGCCAGATGGGCCTGGTGGTGGGCGCCACCTTCCCTGAAGAAATCGCCCGCGTGCGCGAACTGGCCCCCACGCTGCCCCTGCTGATCCCCGGCGTGGGCGCACAAGGTGGCGATGCGGCCGCCACCGTCAAGGCAGGGCTGAAGACCGATGCCCAGGGCAACGTGACGGGCACCATCATCGTCAACAGCTCGCGCGCGGTGCTGTACGCCAGCAGCGGCGATGACTTTGCCTCGGCCGGCCGCGCCGTGGCCCAGGCCACCCGATTGGCGCTGCAAGCCGCGCGCTGAGCCGGCTGTTGCGCCTTTTGTGCGACGCAGGGCGTGGGGCACCCGCCCGGCTCTGCCATCATGGTGGGCCATGTTCACCCTGCGTCTGCTGCTCAAGAATGCTTTTCGCCAGCGCGTGCGCGCGGGCCTGACCCTGGTCGGCCTGATCGTGGCGGTGTCGGCCTTCGGCCTGCTGCGCACCATCGTCGATGCCTGGTACGCGGGCGTGGACGCCACCTCCAGCACGCGGCTGGTCACGCGCAACGCCATCTCGCTGACCTTCCCGCTGCCACCGCACTATGCCGAGCGCATCCGCGCGGTCGAGGGTGTGAGCCGCATCACCTGGGCCAACTGGTTCGGTGGCGTCTACATCGACGAGCGCAACTTCTTCGCGCAGTTCGCGGTCGATGCGCCCAGCTACTTCGCGCTCTACCCCGAGTTCAAGGTGCCGCCTGCGCAGTACCAGGCCTTCTTGCGTGACCGCACCGGCGCCATCGTGGGCCGCAAGCTGGCCAAGCAGTTCGGCTGGAAGCTGGGCGACACCATCACCCTGCGCGGCACCAGCTACCCGGGCAACTGGGACTTCGTGGTGCGCGGCATCTACGAAGGCGCCGACCAGCGCACCGACGAGCAGCAGATGTTCTTCCACTGGCAGCGCCTGGTCGACACGCTGCGCACCCGCTGGCCCAAGGGCTCGCGCTACGACCACGTGGGCGTGTTCATCGTGGGCATCACCCACCCCGATGAGGCGCCCGAGGTGGCGCAGCGCATCGATGCCGAGTTCCGCAACTCGCTGGGCGAGACGCTGACCGAAACCGAGAAGGCCTTCCAGCTGGGCTTCGTGTCGATGAGCGAGGCCATCCTGATGGCCGTGCAGGCCGTGAGCTTCATCATCATGGCCATCATCCTGGCGGTCATGGCCAACACGATGACGATGACGGCGCGCGAGCGCCTGGGCGAGTACGCCACGCTCAAGGTGCTGGGTTTTCGGCCGGGCTTTGTGGTGCGGCTGCTGCTGGGCGAAAGCCTGTTCATCACGGCCGTGGGTGGGGCCGTGGGCATCGCGCTGACCTGGCCGCTGGCCCACACCTTCCGTGCCCACACCGGCACCTTGTTCCCGGTGTTCAACGTGTCGGCCACCACCGTGGCACTGCAGGTGCTGGCCTGTGTGCTGGTGGGCCTGCTGGCGGCGGCTTGGCCCGCGTGGAAGATGTCGCGCATCGACATCGTGCAAGGTTTGCGGCATGTGGCTTGAGCGCTCCATCCCCCTGAGCTACATCGCACGCAACCTCTGGGTGCGGCGCGTCACCACCTTGCTCACCGCCATCGGCATGGGCCTGGTGGTGTACGTGTTCGCCACGGTGCTGATGATGAGCGAGGGCATCCGCGAAACGCTGGTGGCCACCGGCAGCACCGACAACGTGATCGTGCTGCGCAAGGGGGCCGGGGCCGAGATCAATTCGGGCATCGCGCGTGAGCAGGCCGATGTGATCGGCAGCCTGCCGCAGATCGCCACCGATGCCCAGGGCCATGTGTTGGTCAGCGACGAGGTGGTGGTGCTCAACACCCTGCCCAAGCGCGGCAGTGGCAAGCCGGCCAACGTCACCATCCGGGGCACCTCGGCCCAGGGGCTGGCGCTGCGCCCGCAGATCAAGCTGGTGGCGGGGCGCATGTTCACGCCGGGCACCAGCGAGATCATCGCGGGCCGCTCGATCGCCAAGGGCTTTGCGCACGCGGGCCTGGGCGAGACCATGAAGTTCGCCGGCCGCGAGTGGAAGGTGGTGGGCCTGTTTGATGCCCACCGCAGCGGCTTTGACTCCGAGATCTGGGGCGATGGCGACCAGATGCTGCAGGCCTTCCGCCGGGTGGATTTCTCGGTGGTGGTGTTCAAGCTGCGCGATGCCGCGCTGTACCGCGAGGTCAAGGCCCGCATCGAGGGCGACCCTCGGTTGACGATGGAGGCCAAGATCGAGACGGCG
>Ga0228699_1000934_pt1 | contig 17423 bp, 19 predicted proteins | sample McNCre217_Aug_MG_FD_178016 | JGI IMG/M metagenome (GOLD analysis project Ga0228699, IMG submission 178016) | Freshwater microbial communities from McNutts Creek, Athens, Georgia, United States - 2-17_Aug_MG | ecosystem: Environmental > Aquatic > Freshwater > Creek | place: USA: Georgia...
AGCAGCGGCTCGATCTCTGCAAACTTCTCCCGGCTGATGTCGCTTGCGTAGGCTCTTCTCTTCATCCCGACATTTTCAGGGATGGCGAGATCGTCAACACGTTCTGAAACACCTGTGTCGCCAAGTCAATCCATACCGTTACAGCCTTCATGGTAGACACTCCTGCTCGGTTCAAGTGGATGTGCTGACGACTCCACTCTCGCACAACCTCGGCCAGTCAGGGTGGGGGCGTCCATCCCATTGAAAAAGCCGTCGAGAGGAACCGTCAATTCGGTGATCACCGCCCGGGTATCGGGTCGCACACCGCGCCACCACAGGAATGCTTCTGCGGCCTGCTCGGCGAGCATGCCCACGCCATCGGCGAGACGCGACACACCAGCGTTCTGCGCCAGCTTGAGGAAGGGCGTCAGGCCTTTGCCGTAGGCGAGTTCATAGGCCAGGCCGCTGGGCGAGAACACCCCGGGCGACACGGGTGGCATTTCGGCAAACAAGCTCGCGGAAGTGGCATTCACGACCAGATCGAAGGGCCCGGTGCCGATCTCGTCATAGCTTCCACCACGCACCACCCCACGACCTTGTCCTGCAGCCGCCAGCAACATCGCCGTTTCCGGATGGCGGTTGGCGATCACGAGTTCTGCTGGGCGCGCATCCAGAAACGGCAGCAAGGCACCACGTGCGGCACCGCCCGCGCCCAGCATCAGCACGCGCTTGCCCGCCATCGTGAACCCCAGGTTGCGCTGGATGTCGTTGACCAGGCCGATGCCATCGAAGTTGTCGGCCAGCATGCGGCCGTTCTCGAACTTCAAGGCGTTGACTGCACCCGCGAGGTTCGCGCGCTCCGAGCGCTCATCGGCCAGCGCGAAGGCCTGCATCTTGAACGGTGCCGTGACGTTCATGCCCTTGCCACCAGCATCCCGAAAGGCGCGTACGTCCGCGGCGAAATCGGTGAGTGAGCCCTCGATGGCGCCGTAGTCGATGTCCTGGTTCGTGGCCTTGGCGAAGCTGGCGTGGATGAACGGTGATTTGGTTTGCCTGATCGGATGGCCGATCACAGCGTATCTGTCGGTCATGTCTGTGGTCCTCATTTCGAATACAGCACACCATCCGCCTGCATGGCGGCGATCTCTTCGCTGCTGAATCCCAGCGTGGTGGCCACCTCGGCATTGTGCTGGCCGAGATCCGGTGCCACTTGCCGGATGGTGGTGTCGCAGTCCGAAAACCGGAACGGCAGGTCGGGCATGTGCAGGGTGCCGAACTTCGGATGTTGCTGCTCGACCACCATGCCACGCGCCTGGATCTGCGGATCGGCCAGCACCTCGTCGATGCGCTGCACCTTGGCGCAGGGCACGTCGATCTCGTCGAGCAAGGCCAGTACCACAGCCACCGGGCGAGTGGCGACCCAGGTCTTGACGACACCCAGGATCTCGACGCGATGCTGGTTGCGGCCGCTCAGGCTGTGAAAACGGGGGTCCGCACCGAAGCCTGCCGGGCCGCCGTGGGCCTCGACCATCGCGGCGAAGCGCTTCCAGGACTCGTCCACCTGGGCGGCGATCACGAGGTCACCGTCTTGCGCCCGGAACACGCCATAGAGCGTGGACGTGGGCATGTCGTGGCCAGTCTGCTCGGGCACGACGGTGCCGCCCGACAAGGTGTGGCACTGCACGGCGTACTCGTGCATCGACACCAGACAGTCGTACAAGGCCATGTCGATATGCTGGCCTCGCCCCGAGGTGACACGTCCGAGCAGCGCTGCATTGATGGCGGCGACCGCGTGGATGCCGGTGTACATGTCGCCCAGCGAGATGCGCAGCAGCGGCGGTGGCTCTCCCGGCACGCCCACCATCTGCATGATGCCGCTCTTGGCCTCGGCGATCAGGCCGAAGCCGGCGCGGTGCGAATCCGGACCGGTGTGGCCGTAGGCCGAGATGGAGCAATAGACCAGCCTGGGATTGCGCGCTGACAGCTCCGCATGGCCCAGCCCCAGCTTGTCCAGCGCACCGGGGCGGTAGTTCTCGATGAACACGTCGGCGCTGTCGCAGAGCTTTTGCATGAAGTCCTTGCCGCGCGCATCCTTCATGTTGACGCTCACCCCTTGCTTGCCCATGTTGAGTTGCAGGAAGTAGCCACTGGTCTTGTCGTCCAGGACATGCGCGTGCTGGCGCCCTGCGTCACCCGAGCCAGGACGCTCGACCTTGATGACCTCGGCGCCCAGAGCAGCGAGGCAGCGGCCCACATAGGGCCCGGCCAGGAAGTGCGAATAGTCGATGACGCGAATGCCCGCGAGCGGAAGTGCCTGTGCCATGTGTCAATGTCCTCGTTCAGTAGGTGCCGGGACGGCGGGGGACCATCAGCCGGTGTTCGCCGCGCTGCACGACCTCGCCATGCTGGTTGATCAACTCGGAGGGCAGGATGACGATGCCCCAGCCCGGCTTGCTCCGGGACGCGCGCAGGATCGACACGCGGAACTTGACGTGCAGCACATCGTTGACCTTGATCGGCAGCACGAAGTCCCAGGTCCAGCCCAGCGACATGCCAGGCAGGAAGCGGTAGTCGCTTTGCGTCTTCAGACCGTCGGCGATGCTCAGGCCGAACAGCCCGTGCGCCACGATGCACCCGAAGTGGCTGGCGTTGGCGTAGGCCTCGTCCACATGCACAGGCGTGTGGTCACCCGTCAGGTCGGCATACGCCAGGATGCGCTCCCTGGTCACGGTGTAGGTCGGGCTGGTGCAGGTGTCGCCATCTTGGGCGTCATCCCAGTACTTGTCGGGGCTCATGCGCTGGTGTCTCCTTGAATTGCGGGTATCACGCCTCGGCGCGCGGATTGATCGCCAGTGCCGCTGCGACACAGCTCGCCGGTTTCGCCTGGATGAACTCCACCGCCAAACCGTCCGGCAGACGCAACCAGTTGCGCCCTTGCGGCATCTCGGTCACGCCAAAGGATTGCGCTGCGGCCAGCGTCGCTTCCAGGTCTTCACACATGACACCGAGGTGGCCCAGGCGCCCCTCCGGCGCATCGAAGTCCGGCTTGGCCATGAACTGCAGGCCACCGAGCGTCCAGTACTGGACGGGCTCCTGCACCGTGCCCTGCACTTCGCGCATCGCCATGCCGCACACGTCGTGGAAGAAACGGATATGCCAGTGGATGTCGCGCACCCAGATGGCGACGTGCTCCAGGTAGGTCTTGGCTGTCATGTGTGTGCTCCTTGGGTGTTGATGGCCTCGTCAGGCACGTGGTAGGCCAGTGCCTTCTCGATGCCCTTGATGCAGGCCACCAGCGTGGTGTTCACCGGGGTCGGTATGCCGTGGCGCGTGCCAGCACGGACGACCGCCCCATGGATGAAGTCCACCTCGGTCACCGAGCCCTTTTCCAGGCTTTGCAACATGCTGGCCTTGAAGGCGGCGGGCAGGCCTTCGGCAGCGCGGATCCAGGCTTGCTCGGGGGCGGTGAAGGACAGCCGCACCCCTGCCGCACGGGCCACGGCCATGGCCTCGGCCACGGCAGCGATGGCGGTGTCGCGCACCTCCGGGACGTCGTACAAGCCGCCATAGGGCAGTCGCGTGATGCCGCTCAGCGCGCTGGTGGCCACATTGACCAGCAGCTTGTCCCACATCGTGCCGAGGATGTTGTCACTGACCGTGGTGGCCAGTCCGGCCCGGTTGAACTCGGCCGCAATGGCCTGCGCGCGCTCACTCATGCGGCCGGCCAGTTCACCGAGGTAGGTGTGCTTGCCCACGGTGCCGGCAATGATGCGACCGGGCGCGAGCATCACGCCGCCCAGGTAGGTCTTGCCCGCCATCACGCGCTCGCGGCCGACGGCATCGGCCAGGATGTCCTCATGACCCAGCCCGTTCTGCAGCGAAAGCACGACCGTGTCCGGACCGATCACGGGCTTTGCGCCCTCGATGGCGGCCTGTGTGTGGAAGGACTTCACCAGCACGATCACCAGATCGGCGACTGGCAGCCCTGCGCAGTGCAGGGCTGCGTTGACGGCGACGACCCGTTCACCCTCCGGCGTCACCACCCGAAGACCGCGGGCCTGCATGGCCGCCACATGCGCGGGCGTTCGGTTGATCAGCCATACGGCGGACCCCGCCTCGCTCAAGGCGGCGCCGATGGCGCAACCAAGCGCGCCAGCGCCGACGATGCAGATGTTCAAGGCAGACTCCTGGGGTTGTTCAAGCCAAGAACGATAGCGAGCGCTTCTTGTATTGTCGATGCAATGAACACAATGCAGTCATTGCGTTTCACAATACAGCGTCCGTCACCCAAGGCCTTGCGATGCCGCCCTCTCTGCCAGACCTGAACCCCGACGCGCTGCCGGAACTCAAGTTGCTGCGCCTCTTCGATGTGCTCTACACCACCCACAGCGTGACGCGTGCAGCCGAGCAACTCGGCCAGAGCCAGCCCACGGTGAGCATCTGGCTGGGTCGCCTGCGCGCGCAGTTGCGTGATCCGCTGTTCGTGCGCACGCCTGCGGGCATGCAGCCGACACCCCGTGCAGACGCCCTGATCGGCCCCACCCGCGCCATCCTGGAGTCGCTGCGTCGCCTGTCGTCCTGGGAAGGCGAATTCGATCCCGCCAAGGCGCAGCGGCGTTTCCGGATCTGCATGACCGACGCCAGCCACATCACGCTGCTGCCGCGCCTGCTCGCACGCGTGCGCGCCGAAGCGCCGGGCGTGCAGCTCGCCGCCGCGCGCATGGACGGCCACACCGCGCAGGCGCTGGAATCGGGCGAGGCCGATCTGGCAGTCGGCTATGCGCCGTGGCTGGAATCCGGCATCTACCAGCAGACGCTTTACCCGCAAGACTGGGTGTGTCTGTGCAGCCAGAACCACCCGCGCCTGGGTCAGCGCAAGACCATGGGTCAAGCGAACTACCAGGCCGAAGCCCACGTCACGATCGCGGCCGGTACCGGCGCCCATTTGCTGGAAGCCGCACTGAACCGCGCCCACGTCGACCGCAGCATCCAGCTCGAACTCCCCAGCTTTCTGGGGCTGGCCCCCATCATCTCGGCGACCGACCTGCTGGTCACGCTGCCTCGTCAGATCGGCGAGACCCTCGCTTCAATGGGAGGACTGAAGGTGTTCACCTGCCCGGTGCCGGTGCCCGGCTTCGACGTCAAGCAGCACTGGCACGCGCGCTATCACCAGGATGCCGGCAGCCGCTGGCTGCGCGGCGTCATGAAGGACCTGTTCCTGCGCGCAGAACGAGCACGTTGAGCGGGGTCGTTCACCGCGCGCCACCTTGCAGGTGATGGGTGGTTTGACTCGGCGATTGTCGTCAGCCTCGCTCTCGACGTGGTGATCGAGTGAACGCAGTGTCCACGTGTGGGCCTGGGTCGCAACGACTCAGGACAGCGGACTTTGTCGGTGCCAGGCCTTGTCGAATGCCGCCGCCCGCGCGCCAACCTCCTCGGCGGTCATGCCCGGTGCGTAGAGCGCCGAGCCGAGTCCGAAACCAGTGGCACCAGCCTTGCGGTAGGCCGGCATGCGCTCGGGCGTGATGCCACCGACCGGGAACAGCGCGGTGGTCTGCGGCAACACCGCGCGCATGGCCTTGAGGATCTCCGGGGTCAGCAGTTCGGCTGGAAAGAGCTTCAGCGCATCTGCACCGGCAGCGAGCGCTGCAAAGGCTTCGGTCGGTGTCACCACTCCGGGCATGCACAGCATTCCAGCCGCCTTCGCGGCGCGGATCACCACGGTGTCGGCATGCGGCATCACGATGAGTTCGCCACCCGCCATCCGGACCTGCGCGACGGCTTCCACGCTCGACACGGTGCCGGCACCGACCAGCGCGTCGCGGGGCAGCGTGCGACGGATCGTTTCGATGCTGGTGTACGGATCCGGCGAATTCAGCGGCACCTCGATCAGCCTGAATCCAGCGTCGTAGAGCGCATGGGCGACGGGTTGCGCCTCGATGGGCGTCAGGCCGCGCAGGATCGCCACCAGTGGCAACGAACCAGCCGCGGCCGCGTAGCGGCTGGCGAGGGGCAGGGACAGGGGGGTATTCATCTCGGGGCGGGGCATGCCGTTCCTTGTCTGCGTCACGCTGCGAGCCATCCGGCCGCACCGGCCAGTGCCCACAGGCCTTGCGGCGCCGTGTTGCCGAGCACGGCATCGGCCGGTCGACCGAAGTGCGCCAGAGCACAGGCGTAGCGCCGGCACAGCGCCGGCTCGCCGACGAGGACCAGCGGGTGCGTGTCGGCGTCGGTCGTGCGGGCCAGCGCCGAAACCAGTTCATGGCCGATCAGCAGGCCCGACAGGTAGTCTGCCAGCGCGTCATGTGGCAGCCGCCCGGTCAGGCCGAGCGTGCGTGCCGCGAACAGGTGGTGCAGCAGATCGCCAGGGCTGTGGTGCGCGGTCTCCAGGCCGCGCACGAAGGCCGCCGTGTCGCTGTCGCCACCAGCGTCTGCCGCCGCGCGCATCAGTCGGCCGAGGACCGAATGCGCCTTCAGCACCGCGAACGTCTCGCCGGTCAGGTGCGTGGCCAGCCGGACGATCTGGCCGTTGTCCACATCGACCCATTTCGAGTGGGTGCCAGGCAGCACGATGCGCGCGCGCGCCGACCACGCCGGCTCGTGCAGCAGCGCACCGGCCACCTGGATTTCCTCGCCGCGCATGACATCCGGCGTGCCGTCGACCGGATCGAACAGCACACCGGGGGCGATCAGGATGCGGGGCCCTGACCCGCTCGCGACCGCCACGGCGTTGGTGGCCAGGGCCCGCACATCGGCCGGGCAGCGCACGTACGGTGCCTCGCGCCAGCCTTGTACGCTGCCGACCATGCCGCAGGCGACCACCGGCAACGTGGGCCATGACTGCAGCCAGTCGCCGGCGATGGCGGCGAAGGCGCGTTCGAAGCCTGGCACACCGGCTGTTCCGATGTGCTGGAGGCCTTCGGGTGATTGCCGGGTGTCGAGCACGGCGCCATCGCGCATCAGGAATGCCCGCAGGCTGGAGGTGCCCCAGTCCAGACCGATCAGCACGGGACGGTCCATCGTGTTCACCATTCGGCCACGCTGCCGTCGGCATGTCGCCACGACGGGTTGTGCCAGTCGGGCGCCTGCAGGCTGGCGTGGATGACACGCTCCTCGTCGACCTCGACACCCAGGCCCGGTCTGGTCAGCGCATGGATGTAGCCGTCCACGACGCGGAAGTCTTCCTTGTTGAGGACGTAATCGAGCAGTTCGGCGCCACGGTTGTAGTGGATGCCCATGCTCTGCTCCTGGAGCATCGCGTTGTACGACACCAGATCGACCTGCAGGCAGGCGGCCAGCGCCACCGGCCCGAGTGGGCAATGCGGCGCCAGGGCGACGTCATGGGCCTCGGCCATGGCGGCAATCTTGTGGCACTCGGTGATGCCACCGGCATGTGACAGATCGGGCTGCAGGATGGCGATTCCCCCACCTTCGAGCACGCGCTTGAACTCGAAGCGCGAATACATGCGCTCGCCCGCGGCCAGCGGGATCGAGGTGCAGTCGGCCAGTCGGGCGTAGTACTCGGCCTGTTCGGCCAGCACGGGCTCTTCGACGAACAAGGGCCGCAACGGCTCCAGCTCCTTCAGCAGCACCTTGGCCATCGGCATCGCCACGCGGCCGTGGAAGTCCAGACCGAAGTCCACCTGGTTGCCGAACGCCGCCCGCACGCCAGCGGCCACGGCAACCGCCGCGTCGACCGCGCGGTTGGAGGCCAGCATCGGCATTTCTTCGCAGCCATTGAGCTTGAAGGTGTCGAACCCGCCGGCCATCAGGCGCTGGATGTTCTCGATCACGTCACCGGGCCGGTCACCGCCGACCCAGCTGTAGACCTTCATCCGGTCGCGCACCCGACCACCGAGCAGTTCGTGCACCGGCACGCCGAGCGCCTTGCCCTTGATGTCCCACAGGGCCTGGTCGATGCCAGCAATGGCGCTCATCAGGACCGCACCGCCGCGGTAGAAATGGCTGCGGTACATCGACTGCCAGAGGTCGTTGATGCGTCGCGGATCCTGGCCGATCAGTGTCTGGCCGAACTCTCGCACGGCGGTCTCGACCGTGCGTGCGCGGCCTTCGAGCACCGGCTCACCCCAGCCGGAAATGCCCGCGTCGGTCTCGATCTTCAGGAACATCCAGCGGGGTGCGACGCGGTAGGTCGCGAGTGAGGTGATCTTCATGGATTTTGCGGGACTGATTTCCGCAGGCGCAAGCGGTCCTGCAGATCGGCTTCAGCGTGTTCGATCAGCACCAGCGCCGCCCGCTCGGCAGCGACCGGATCACCCGCTTCGATGGCTTGGCAGACGGCCTCGTGCATGCCCAGCGAGGATGCGGGTCCGCCCGGCTTTTCCGAGACGATCTTGAACATGGCGTGCAACAGGGAGGACATGGCCTCATGCATCTGGCGCACGTACTGGTTGCCGCAGGCCGAGAGGATGGTGGCGTGGAAGGCCACGTCTGCCTTGACGTAGTCGCCTTTGCCGTTGACTGCGCGCTCCATCGCCATGTAGGCCGCGCGCAGGGCCCGGCGTTCGTCGTCGCTGGCTCGGGCAGCCGCCAGGCGCACGGCTGCAGGCTCGACGATGCGCCGCAACTCCACCAGGTCGCGCGACATCACGGGATCCACCTCGGCGGCGTCGGCCCGCCAGGCAATGATGTCCGGATCGAACAGGTTCCAGCGCGTCGTTTCAAGCACCAGCGTGCCCACCCGGCGCCGCACTTCCAGCATGCCTTTGGCGGACAGGGACTTGATCGCTTCACGGATAACGATGCGGCTGAAGTTGAACCGCTCGCACAGTTCGCCCTCCGAGGGCAGTACTTGGCCGGGCCGGTAGCGACCCGAGCAGATGTCTTTGCCCAGTTGGTCCAGGACCTGTTCCTGGAAGGTGGCACGGGGCCCAGCGGGTTCTGATTTCATGGCTGTTCTTGTATCACGTATGACCAGAAATCCCTAAGCCAGATCATCGGAAACAGAGCCTGCGTGAAGCAATATCAAGTGCAGAAAGGGGTAACCCCATGTCGACACAAACATCATACGTGATACAAATAAGCGACTTTGGAGACAGGCATGGGTAGCAAATTGTTTGACCTCACCGGGCGCACCGCCCTCATCACCGGATCGGCCCGCGGCATCGGTCTGGCCCTGGCACAAGGACTCGGTGAATCTGGTGCCACGGTGGTGGTCAACAGCCGCCAGCAGATCGCCGTCGATGAAGCCGTGGCCAGGCTGAGCGGCCTCGGGCTCCAGGCACGGGGCGCCGTCTTCGATGTGGCCGACGAAGCCTCGGTGCTGGCGGCGTTCGAGCGCTTCGACGCACAGGGCCTGCAGATCGACATCCTGATCAACAACGCGGGCATCCAGCACCGGGCGCCGATGCTGGAACTCGATCTGAAGGACTGGCAACGGGTGATCGATACCAATCTCACGGCCGCCTTCCTCGTTGGCAAGCAGGCCGCCCAGCGGATGGTGGCGCGTGGTCAGGGCGGCAAGATCATCAACATCGGCTCGCTCACCAGCGAGGCAGGGCGCGCCACAGTGGCGCCTTACACGGTGGCCAAGGGCGGCATCAAGCTGCTGTCGAAGGCGATGGCGGCGGAGTGGGCCCAGTTCGACATCCAGGCCAACTCGATCGGGCCGGGCTACATCCTGACCGACATGAACACGGCCCTGATCAACAACCCGCAGTTCGACGCCTGGGTCAAGGCCAGCAATCCGGCACAGCGCTGGGGCAAGCCCGAGGAGCTGGTCGGCACGGCGGTATTCCTGGCCTCGGCCGCCTCGAACTACATCAACGGCCAGATCATCTATGTCGATGGCGGCTGGCTGTCGGTGCTCTGAAGACCTGAAGAAGACGCCCTGCACATGCCCACCACCATCACCGACGTCCAGGTCATCCTGACCGCCCCCGAGGGCATCAACCTCCTCGTGGTCAAGGTCGTGACCAACCAGCCCGGCTTGTACGGTCTGGGCTGCGCCACCTTTGCCTACCGGCACCTGGCGGTCAAATGCCTGATCGAGGAGTACCTGCGTCCGCTGTTGATCGGCCGCGATGCCGAGGCGATCGAGGAAGCCTGGCAACTGATGCACCAGAACGCCTACTGGCGCAACGGGCCGATCGAGAACAACGCGATCTCGGGCATCGACATGGCCTTGTGGGACATCAAGGGCAAGCTGGCAGGCATGCCCTTGTTCCAGTTGTTCGGCGGCAAGGTCCGCGAAGGCGTGCCGATCTACCGCCACGCCGACGGCCGCGACCTGAGCGAGCTCTGCGACAACATCCAGAAGTACCGCGAACAGGGCATCACGCACATCCGCTGCCAGAACGGTGGCTATGGCGGCGGTGGCTACGGCGCAGCACCCGGCCATGCGCCCGAAGGGGCGCCCAAGGGCGTCTACCTGGACGCCCGCAAATACATGCGCGACACGGTCAAGATGTTCGACGACATCCGCAGCCGGGTCGGCTTCGATGTGGAGCTCTGCCACGATGTGCACGAGCGCCTGAAGCCGATCGACGCGATCCGCTTCGCTGGCGCCCTGGAGCGCTTCGACCTCTTCTTCCTGGAGGATGCGATTGCGCTCGAAGAAGGCGAGTGGCTTCGGCAACTGCGCGCCAAGACCAGCATCCCGCTGGCGCAGGGCGAGCTGTTCAATCACCCGTTCGAGTGGCGCACGCTGATCACGGAGCGTCTGATCGACTTCATCCGCGTCCACCTGAGCCAGATCGGCGGCATCACGCCGGGTCGCAAGCTGCAGATCCTTGCCGAACAGTTCGGCGTGCGCACCGCCTGGCACGGCCCCGGCGACATGTCGCCGCTGGCGCATGCAGCCAACATCCACATCGATCTGGCGTCCAGGAATTTCGGCGTGCAGGAGTGGTCGGGCACCGAGCCGCCGAACTTCGTGATCCAGCAGCTGAAGGGGCCGCGCGAGGCGCTGCTCGACGTCTTCCCCGGCTTGCCCGAGTTCCGCAAGGGCTACGTCTATGCGAATGACCGGCCCGGTCTCGGTGTCGACATCAACGAGACCGAAGCCGCGAAATACCCCTGCGACAGCGGCGTGACGACGTGGACGCAGACCCGTCTGATCGATGGCAGCTTGCAGACGCCCTGACCGGACGACTCACGCGCAATGCGCTCGGCCATGCAGGAACTTGGGTCTGCAGACCGCAGGTACACCACCCCCCAAGACGGAGACACGACCATGACCTTCAAGACCCGCATCACCCTGGCCGCCCTGGTGGCACTCGCACTGACCTCGACTGCGGCACTGGCCGAGGTCAAGGCCAAGATCGGCCACGCGATGCCCGAGAGCCATCCGCAGGCCGTGGCCATGAACAAGTTTGCCGAACTGGCCAGCACCTACACCAAGGGCGATGTCAAGGTGACGGTCTACCACAGTGGGGTGCTGGGCAGCGACGAGAAGCAGCTGCAGGCGGTGCAGGCCGGCACGCAGGAACTCTACATCGGCACGCTGGCGCCGCTGTCGACCCGCGTCAAGGAAGTGCAGGTCTGGGACCTGCCTTTCATGTTCCAGAACGAGCGCGAGGTCTACACCGTGCTCGACGGTGCCTCGTCGAAGAAGATCTTCGAGAAGATCGAACCGGCGGGACTGGTGGGCCTGACCTGGACCGGCATGGGCTTTCGCAACCTGTCCAACAGCAAGCGCAGCGTCAACAAGCTCGAAGACGTGTCGGGCCTGAAGATCCGTGTCATGGCCAACCCGGTGGCGCTGGAAACCTGGAAGACCATCGGCGCCAACGCCGTTCCGATGGCCTTCGCCGAGGTGTTCCCCGCGCTGGAGATCAAGGCACTCGACGGCCAGGAAAACCCGCTCGTGCACATGTACTCCAACAAGATGCAGGAAGTGCAGAAGTTCATCTCGGTGACCAATCACGTGTACACGCCCGTGGCGCTGGTGGCCTCGAAGAAGTTCTGGGACACGCTGTCACCCGCTGAAAAGACCGGCCTGCAGAAGGCGGCCACCGAGGCCGGCCTGCTGCAGCGCAAGCTGCTGGATGAAGGCGATGCCGACGTGGTGGCCAAGTTCAAGGCCGCTGGCGTGACGATGAACACGGTGAGCCCGGCCGAGCTGGCGCGCATCCAGGAGAAGGTCAAGCCGGTGGTGGCGAAGTTCGCACCCATCATCGGTGAAGACTTCGTCAAGGGCTTCTACGCCGAGATCGACAAGGCGCGCGCCGCCAGGTAAATCGGCTTCGCGCGCAATGCCGCGCCCGCTGGCTGCCAAGGCCGCCGGGTGCCAGGACGCCACTCAACCTTGGACTGCCATGGGCAAGACACTGACGGCACTCGCCGATGCGCTGACACGCGCACTAGAAATTGTCATGGTGGCCTGTCTGGCCGTGATGCTGGTCATGGTGTTCGGCAACGTCGTGCTGCGGCTGTTTTTCAACACCGGCATCGACCTGTCCGAAGAAATTCCGCGTTTCGCATTCGTCTGGATGACCTTTCTGGGGGCCATTGTCGGCATGCGCAAACGTGCCCACCTCGGCGTGGACATGCTGGTACAGGCGCTGCCGGTGTTCGGGCGCAAGGTCTGCTGGGGCATCAGCCAGGCGGTGATGCTGGTCTGCTGCCTCTACATCGTCTACGGCACCTGGCTGCAGCACGAGATCATCCAGGGCAACGCCTCCCCCGTGGCCCAGCTCAGCATGCTCTGGGTGTTCGGCGTCAGCTATCTGACCGGTTCGGCCATTGCGCTGATCTGCGCCGCCAACCTGTTCCGTCTGTTCACCGGCCAGGTGCGTGAAGACGAACTGATTGACGTACATGAAGAAGGCATGGCCGATGCCCTCGAAGCCGAACAGGCCATGACTGCACAAGCCGCCCAGGTGAAACCATGACCATTTTTGTCTTCATTGCTTCGCTGCTCGGCCTCATGGCGCTGGGCATGCCCGTGGCCTTCGCCTTGATCGGTTGCGGCATCACCATGATGTTCTACCTGGGCATCACCGACCCCCAGATCGTGATCCAGAACATGTGGGACGGTGCCAACAGCTTCCCGCTGCTCGCAGTGCCGTTCTTCATGCTGGCCGGCGAGTTCATGAACGCTGGCGGCATGACGCGACGCATCATCCTGATGGCCATGTCCTGGGTGGGCCACATCCGGGGCGGCCTGGGCTACGTGGCTGTAGTGGCCGCTGTGATCATGGCCTCGCTGTCAGGCTCTGCGGTGGCCGACACCGCCGCGCTGGCAGCGGTGCTGGTGCCGATGATGCGCAAGGCCGGCTACGACGTGAACCGCTCCTGCGGGCTGATCGCCTGCGGCGGCATCATCGCGCCGGTGATTCCACCATCGATCGCGATGATTCTGTATGGCGTGACTGGTGGTGTCTCGATCACCAAACTGTTCATGGCGGGCATCGTGCCGGGCGTGCTGATGGGCGTTGCCATCATGCTGGCCTGGCGCTGGGCGATCGGTCATGACAACGTGCAGGCCGAGCCCAAGCGCACCATGCCCGAGCGCATGAAGGCCACGCGCGAATCGCTGTGGGCTCTGGCGCTGCCGCTGGTGATCGTCGGCGGGCTGAAGTTCGGTGTCTTCACGCCCACCGAAGCGGCCGTGATGGCGGCGGTCTACTCGCTCGTTGTCGGGCTGGTGGTCTACCGCGAGATCCAGCCTTCGCAGGTGTTCCACCTCTTCTACCGCGCCGCCGAAACCACTGCCGTCATCATGTTCCTGGTGTCGGCCGCGGGCGTATCGGCCTGGCTCATCACCACCGCCAACATCCCGCAGCAACTGGCCGAACTGGTGCAGCCGATGATGGACAACAAGATGCTGCTCACCTTCACGCTGATGGTGCTGGTGTTGCTGGTCGGTACGGCGCTCGACTTCACGCCCACGGTGCTGATCATGACGCCGGTGCTGATGCCGGTGCTCAAGCAGGCCGGCATCGACCCGGTCTACTTCGGCGTGCTGTTCATCATGAACAACGCCATCGGCCTGGTGACACCCCCGGTGGGCACCGTGCTCAACGTGGTCTGCGGCGTGGCCAAGATTCCGATGAGCGGCGCGATCCGGGGTGTCATGCCCTTCATGGTCGCCCAGACCATCGTCATGTTCCTGCTGGTGCTGTTCCCGCAGATCGTGATGTGGCCGCTGCAGATGATGCTGCGCTGACACGGCCACCTCCGGCTCGCCTCCTGCAACCTACCTCGACTTCACCATGGACGCACTCGTCATACATGCCCCAGGCGACCTTCGGGTCGAGCAGTTCCCGACCCCGGCCGTTGGCGCCACGGAGGTCCGTGTGCGCGTGCGCGCCGGCGGTATCTGCGGCTCGGATCTGCACTATTTCAACCACGGCGGCTTCGGCACCATCCGCCTCCAGCAGCCGATGGTCCTGGGCCACGAGGTGGCCGGCGTCATCGAGGAGGTCGGCCAGGACGTGGTAGGACACAGCGTCGGCGAGCGCATTGCCGTCAACCCCAGTCACGCCTGCGGACGCTGCCGCTATTGCCAGCTCGGCGTGCAGAACCATTGCCTGGACATGCGCTACTACGGCAGCGCGATGCGCATGCCGCACGTGCAGGGCGCGTTCCGGCAGGAGCTGGTGATCGATGCCAGGCAGGCGCACCAGCTGGCCGCGGGCGTCAGCGACGCCGAAGGCGCGATGGCCGAGCCGCTCGCCGTGGCGCTGCATGCCGTGAACCGTGCCGGGCCGCTGCTGGGCAAGACCGTGCTGGTGACCGGCTGCGGGCCGATCGGCGCGATGGTGGTCATCGCCGCGCGCCGGGCCGGCGCCACGCGCATCGTGGCCACCGATGTGGTCGCGCAGCCCTTGCGCAAGGCTGCCCAGGTCGGCGCCGACGAGACGATCAACATCGTCGAGCAGCCTGACGCCCTGGCGCGCTACTCGGCCGAGAAGGGTCAGTTCGACGTGCTGTTCGAAGCCAGTGGCAATGAGCGGGCCCTGCGTGCGGCCTTCGATGTCGTGCGTTCGCGCGGCGTGATCGTGCAACTCGGGCTGTCGGGCAGCGAGATGACCTTGCCGTTCAACATGGTGGTGGCCAAGGAGTTCGATCTGCGCGGCGCCTTCCGCTTCCACGAGGAATTCGGCGTGGCCGTGAACCTCATCAACCAGGGTCTGGTCGACCTGAAGCCGCTGATCTCGGCGACGCTGCCCTACCGCGACGCCGGTCGCGCCTTCACGCTCGCGGCCGACCGTTCGCAGGCCATGAAGGTGCTGCTGAGCTTCGAGTGACAGGCGCCGTCATGTCACTCGATGTCATCACCCCGGGCGAGGCCATGGTGCTGTTCGCCGCGCAGCAAGCCGGGCCGCTCGACCAGGTGGCCAGCTTCGCGAAAACCACGGCGGGTGCCGAACTCAACGTGGCGATCGGACTGGCCCGTCTGGGCCTGCGCGTGGGCTACATCAGCCGCCTGGGTGCAGACTCGTTCGGTCGCTTCATCGCCGCGGCACTGGACCGCGAGGGCATCGATCGGCACCAGGTCGCCGTCGATGCCGACCACCCCACCGGCTTCATGCTCAAGTCGCGCAGCGACGACGGCAGCGACCCGAGGACCGAGTACTTCCGGCGGGGCTCGGCGGCCAGTCGACTGGGGGCAGCCGACAACCCGCGGGCCTATTGCGCCACGTCGCGGCACCTGCATCTGACAGGCATCTTCCCGGCGGTCTCTTCCGACACGCGCGCACTGGCGTTCGATCTGGCGGCTGACGCCCGAGCGGCCGGGCGCACGGTGTCGTTCGACCCCAACCTGCGGCCGAGCCTGTGGCGGTCTCAGGGCGACATGGTGGCGTGTCTGAATCGGCTGGCAGCGCTCAGCGACTGGGTGTTGCCGGGTCTGGCCGAAGGTCAACTGCTGACCGGCCACGACAACCCGGCCGCCATCGCCGACTTCTACCTCGGCCAGGGCGCCCGCGTTGTCGTCATCAAGCTGGGCGCTGCCGGGGCCTATTACGCCAGCGCCACGGAACGGGGGCTGGCGCCAGGCCTGCCGGTCGCTCGTGTCGTCGACACGGTCGGTGCTGGCGACGGCTTTGCGGTCGGCGTCATCTCGGGGTTGCTGGAGGGCTTGCGCCTGGCCGCCGCCGCCGCCGCCGCCCGTGGCAACGCGATCGGCGCCCGCGTCGTGCAGTTTCCCGGCGACTGCGACGGGCTGCCGACACGCCAGGAACTCGATGCCTTCGCTTCCTGAGCCCGGATGTCCGAGGCGTCCGTCCCATGGGTCGCGCGTGTCCATTCCTGTCTTGCATCCACATCGAGGAGCACACCATGAAGATCTCATCCCGTCGGCTGATGGCCAAGACGATCGCCGTGGCGGTCGGTGGCGCCGCCCTGTTCGGCTGCCTCTCGTCAGCCTCCGCGCAGGAGGTCAAACGCGCCAAGCTCGGACATTCGTTCACCGATGCGCATCCACGTGCCGTGGCGATGAAGCAGTTTGCTGCGGCCGTCGAGAAGGCGACCGGTGGCAAGGTGGCCATCGATGTCTACGGCAGTGCCGCACTCGGCTCCGAGGAGAAGATGCTGCTGGCCGTGCAGAGTGGTGTGCAGGACCTCTACCTGGGGGCCTTGTCGCCGATCTCGGCACGCAAGAAGGAACTGCAGATCTTCGATTTCCCCTTCCTGTTCGGCACCGACGCCGAAGCGACCTACGTGCTCGACGGGCCGGTCGGTCGCAAGATGCTCGATGGCCTCGGCGACATGAACCTGTACGGTCTGGTCTGGGCGGGCGGGGCGTTTCGCAACATGTCCAACAGCAAGCGTCCGCTCAACACGATGGCCGACATGAAGGGCCTCAAGGTGCGCGTGATGCAGAGTCCGATGGCCTTGGCAAGCTTCAATGCGATGGGCATGAATGCGGTGCCGATGGCGTTCACCGAGGTCTACCCGGCGCTGGAAATCAAGGCGCTGGACGGCTACGAACATCCGGTGGTGGACATGTACGCGAACAAGATGTTCGAGGTGCAGAAGTACCTCACCATCACCAACCATGTGTACACGCCGGTCGCGCTGCTGGCGTCGAAGAAATGGTGGTCCAGCCTCACCGCCGAACAGCAGACGGCTGTCCAGCGGGTGGCCGAGGAGACCCGTGCCTTCGAGCGCAACGAGGAGTTGCGCCAGGCCACCGATGTGGTCGGACAGCTCAAGGCCAAGGGCATGACCGTCACGGAAATGCCGCTGGCGGAACTCGAGAAGATCCGGGCTTCGGTGCAACCGATCATCGAGAAGAATTCCGAAACCATCGGCGCGGAATTCGTTCAATCGTTCTACGGAGAATTGAAAAAGTTCCGCGCCGCTCGCCGTCCCTGAACATATTGGGGTGATGAGAAGAGCCTACGCGAGCGCAGTGCTTTCAAGGTGACCCTGACAGGCTGAAAGCGGAATGCAGTACCGACCCGAGAGCCGCGGCGAGATGAGCCAGACTGGAGGGCATGACGATAGAACCGAACCCGATCGTGCGGCGGTTT
>Ga0228699_1000939_pt1 | contig 17348 bp, 17 predicted proteins | sample McNCre217_Aug_MG_FD_178016 | JGI IMG/M metagenome (GOLD analysis project Ga0228699, IMG submission 178016) | Freshwater microbial communities from McNutts Creek, Athens, Georgia, United States - 2-17_Aug_MG | ecosystem: Environmental > Aquatic > Freshwater > Creek | place: USA: Georgia...
GCCTCGTTTTCGACATCCGCCAATGTGATGCAGTTCACACATGACAACTGCAACGACTCCAATACATACTTCGTTTGGTCATCCATGCAGAGCACATGAATTTTCATGTTCGGACAATGACGCGACAAACTGCGGATCATTGCCAAACCTTTTAGCAGGTAGCCGCAATCGAAGAGCGTACAAAAATTGTATGGATTCATTATTTTTTCTTTCGGCACACATAGGTTCGGCTGGCATGCCCTTGAGCCCGGGACCGATCCGTGCATTCTTCGCTTAGCGTATAGGTGGCAATCAATTCAAGTTGGTTACTAGCTAGTAAAGCCAAGAACTCAGGTTCATTGAAATGAATCTCGACCGTCTCAACACCATATGCCTGCTTGCGATACCACTGATTTGGCTGCCCCCACACTACCGGCGTACGATGCAAAACGACGTAACCACGGGCAACACGTACCGTCTCTTCAACAGCTTTTATGTACTCCGGAATATGCAAGAGACAGCAACCCGACACTACGATATCGAAGCTTTCATCACCGAAGTGCAGCGCTGTCGCGTCTGCCACGGAGAAATCAATTGATGGATACTTCTCTTTTGCCATACGGATGAAAGCATCTGAATAATCGCAACCCGAATAATTGATGCACAGGCCTGCGATATCTACAACCTCAGAATAAAACCCGCTCGAACACCCAATCTCAAGAAGAGATGCACGCGAAGACTGAAGCGGCAAAGCTCTCAATGCAGTGACGAATACATCAAACACATCAATACTTGAGCCAACCCGATATTGTTGCAATTGCTGCTCTACTAACTTGCGTTGCTTATGTGGCAGATCGTCGTCTTGCCATGAATTACGTAAGCGCTGCCCCTCTGCATCTGCTTCTGCAGCCTTGAGGCGAACGTAACCCCTTAACGCACGTTTTAATTTCGGAAACCGATTCACTATTGAAGCGAGGGTACGTCTCATTCCTACACCATGTGGCGTTTTAATATAGGCACCAGCTCCTGCATGCGCTGCGCATAGGTGTGGTCACGCAGGGTGCGAGCCTGGCCCGCCTCCGCAATTCTTTCCGCTTCTTTTGGATGTTCTAGATAATGCCGAACAAGTTCCACCGCCTCTTCTTTACTTGAATAAGCGACGACCTCTTTGCCAATTTCAAATAAATCTTGTAGATTGTCTTTGCGATCAGTTAACAACATAGCACCAACACCTGTGGCCTCATAAAGCCGCATATTATTGGCATTATTTTCGGCAACATTAATATGACGATTCAAGGTAATTTTGCTGCGCGCCAATGCTCGATACATATCCATACCCCACACCTCCCCCCCATGACGTTCACGTATAGGCGAAGTATTTGTCAGGCTATCAGCCCCGTAACCGAATATGCGAATATCGGTTTGCTCAGTTAGATACTCCAGTAAAGGTAGCGCACCGCCGTGGTGACGACTGATTCCGCCGACAAAACTAAACCCAATGTCCTTCTTTACTTCACCTAGAAGTGCTAGAACGCGCTCATCAAAACCGATTTTGAAATATTCAGAGGAAACACCAATACTACGCAAACGATCTACAAAATGCGGAAATGACGTGAGAATCAAGTCATAACCTTTAAGAAAAGATTCTGGGGGTAGAGGACAAGCGATTTGCCCCACTATCAGACGAACGTACTTCTTAAGGTCCTTCAGCACCTCGCTTGGAAAGAAAGACAGATCTTGGCAATATAAAACATCAGGCTTGGTTCTCTTTATTTGAGCGACTGCAACATCCATTAACCCAGGCAAATCGGCCAGCATTTTCCCTAAAACCGGCAAACGAAATAATCTGTGCGGAACCTTGAGCGCCAGTTGGGACAGCGGCACGCTATTTGCCGCAGCCCAAGACTGTTGAAGCGGCACACAATTTACTACCAAATCCTGCGCTTCGCACCCCAACTCGTTCAGATGACGACTATAAAAATCAGAAGTACCAAAACAAGCATTTAAAAGAGCATCAAGTTGGCTCTGATAATTTTCATCAGAAAGCCCAACTTGCCCAGCATAGAAGCGAGCTAAAAAAGCGGGGTAATAAGTATCAACAATAAGAATTTTCATACTTGAGATTTGCGCAAACGAGGAAAAAAAATAAATAGAAATAACCGCAATGGAAGGGTTAACCTTTGCAGCCAGTTGCTGACCTCCCACCAAAACACCAACAATGCCGGCAAGTAAAGCGGGGAGCGCACAGAGAACAATTTATCGCGCAATGAGGATGCGCGCCGTGTGCTGCCGTATTCCTCCTCAGAATACACCGCTGCAGCAGGCGTAACCAAGAGTCGCCAGCCAGCCTTGCGCACTCGCACTGACACCTCGTAATCTGCCAAATAATGGGGAAGCGCGCGTGGTCTCATACCCCGCACCGCCGTCAGGCTAGCAATGGGAAACAAAACGCCTCGGCCCGATAAGGCATCAACCTCCACGACAGAATCTAACTCCTGATGCAGTTGCGCCCCCTCCAAAAGATCGCGAGTTAGCAAACGCCAAGGATCAATGTGCACACCTATAGATAAAAGGCGATCACGATTGACCTCATCACGGATCACACTACCAACCGCTGCGGGGGCATACTTTTTCGCGGCGTCCAACAACCGCTGCACAAAGTTTTCGTCAATGGTTGTGTCATTGTTAATTAGCAGCACCCAATCGTCAACTGCAACTTTTACCTGCAAATGACGCAGCGCTACATCTATCGCGCCCCCCCAAAACAACGTACCATCCCCATTTACAACCTCAATATCGCCCTGCTGCGCGAGCCAATCAGCTGTTCCATCAGTTGAACCGTCATTGATAACCAGTATATGTAGCCCCTCATTCAGTCTCTGCCTGCGAATACAGGCGACTAAAGACTGCGTCAGCTTTAAACGATTCAAAACTGGAATTACTGTATAGATAGTCATGATTGATAAACGTTACCAACAATTCGGGCTGGATTTCCCGCCAATATTGATCCCTTAATATATTCCCCTGCCACCACAATAGCGCCTGCGGCTACTACGCAATCATCACCGATATTTACACCTTTAAGAATAATAGCCGCGGAACCTATAAACACATTATTGCCAATATAAACCGGAGCAATACCTATGCAGTGCTCATCATCACTAAATCGCCTATTTTCAGGAAGGATAGGATGAAAGTCCGTATCAACCACCAATACATTAGCGCCAATCAAAACCTCTGAGCCGATGACGATTTCTCGGGCACAAACAATGCATGAGCCACTCAGCCCCACATCGTTACCTATGCTAATTCGTGCGTTTGCACGAATTGTAGAAATTTTCACCGGATGATTTAAAGCTAGTGCAGTATAGTTTGAATCTGAGCAAAGAACGATCCGATCACCCAATCTGATTTCGCTCGCGGGGTGTCGCGACATTTTAGGAAGCCCATAAAATGTCGGCTGATGCCCAATGGCTATTCCTGCACCTCGAAGTAACATCGCAATTAAAGGCTGCGAAATCAGATGAAACGCCGTTCGTAGTTTTTTAAAAAAACGCACTGCAGTAAAAACCTTATATAACTGCATCAGACTTATCTCTATCACGAGATTTCAGTTGATTGATTTTTGAGATATCCAACACTTCGTCAACCAAGTTAATGATATTTGCATCGTGAGTTACGAAGACAAGAGTCCTGTCCTGATATGCATCCTTGAGATTTGCGACAACTCGGGAACGAGTATCTGAATCTAGCGCGCTGGTGCTTTCATCCAACAACAGTACGGGCGCGTGTCGCAGGAGCGCACGAGCCAACCCAATACGCTGACGTTGTCCGCCAGACAAATTTGTCCCTCGATAGTCCAACCTTGCATCAAGACCATGAGGCAAGTCAGCGACTAAGTCGTCGATGCAGGCGATTTGGCACGCACGCATAACTTCAGCATCTGAGGCTTCAATTCCAAATCGAATGTTGTTTGCGACTGTGTCGTTAAAAATTGTCGTTTCTTGTGCCACAAGGAGAATGCGTTGACGCACCTCCCACTCGCTGACATCACTTACGCTATCACCATCGAGAAGAATCTCCCCAGATTCAGGCTCGTAGAACCGCAGCAACAAATCCATGACCGTGGATTTTCCCGATCCCGATCGTCCGATAAACGCATACGACTTGCCTCTTTGCAAGCGAATATTGACATCACGAAGAACAGGATTATCTTGTCTATAAGAAAAACAGACATCGCGCATATAGACCTCATCTACACGAAGAGTCTTCATCGTTGTTATCGACGCAGAATAAGAACACTGTTTGCTCACTAACTCTGTGACATCTCTACCAGCTCGCGCATCTGCAATTACCCTCTGTGCAATACCTACGGTCTGACCGACTACTGGAAAGAATCGCATAAGTAGCAGCACCACAGTCACACCAAATGCAAAGTCAGATGCACTACCCATCGCGACTGGCGCTTGATAGGTGTAGACAGCGGCACCAGCGAAGAGTAGGAGCGCGGGTGCTATTCGCGTTAACAAGCCAACAATATCGATCCGCACGAGTGTTCGAACATAATCTCCCAGCTGATTACTATATTTTTTATCGACAAAGCTCTCTGCCCCGTAAGCCCTCACTGTTCGCAAGCCATTTAGCGCGTCAAGAAACAGAGATGAGGCCTCCCTAGATTGCTCGACTTGAATGTGACCGAGTTGATGGATGACACGAAACGCGCGAAGCATCAACATAAACGTAACAGATAAAAAAATCGAAACAGCGAACGCCACCACCCCAGAAAACGTCCAAATCGCAATGAAATACAACCCTGCCAGAAGGACGTTACCGACTAACTGGCTCATTTGCCCAATCAAACTACTTGCCCGAAATGCTTCATCGCCTGCCAATGCTATGTAAGACCCAATACTGGACTGCTCCACCTCTCTAATAGGAATCACACCAAGTAGGTTATGAAAAGCACGTGTACTCATTTGTGCAAACAATCGCTTACTAAGAAACACTACTAGAGCCTGGCTTGCGAACTGTGTAAGCAATCGGAGCATGAACAAAAATATGAATAGCAATATTAGGCCCCTCGCATCAGGAATCAACCCCATGAAGCCTAGAGCTCGATTTAGCAAGGCCTGACTCTGCAATGGTTGTCCCGATGCAACTGCAGCCAGCGGGATCAAACTTGTCATCGCCGCTATTTCAAGCAAAACTGAGAATGCCGAAACCAATAGCGCCACATATAGAAGTGGATTCTTCTCAAAAGCAAAAGCCAACAGCTTTTTTAAATAAAGAAAATGTTTCAAATGCAAGCGCTCCTAGCATATTAAATCGAATGGATACTTTTCACCCTAAAACAGCACGGTCAATATATTTCCTTACAAACCGAACTTATGAGGTATACGCTACATAACCCACGCCTCGCAAATAATAAGTGTATTATGTGGGGCATTTTGTTTTATTTCTAATTTATTAGTTTGACGCACAGCATCGGAGAGAGGTAGCACAATTTCATGGAACGAATCAGAAACAGAATATTTTTTCTCCTCCCAAATAATGCAACACTCATTTTGCGTTAGCGTTTTTACAACCAAATGCAGTTCATTAGCCACTGAATAATTAAGGCTAATAGAAAAATCACCTAGAGCAGCAATACCGCCATATTTTGAATATTTCTCTATTTCAGCTTGTTTTAACTGAAATCCCGCATGGAAATAAGGCCAATCCTTTTCATTTGAATAATTTATTCGAATTGGCGGCAAATACTCTAGCCGACGTCTGAGTAACTTTGCGGGAGCTCCTGCAATCACGGCATAAGGTGGCACGTCAGTATTAACCACTGAGTTAGCACCGATAATAGCCCCCCGCCCGACCTGAACTCCAGCCATAATTACAGTGTTGGTACCTATCCAGCAGTCATCATCTATGGTTACGGTTTTGCTATGCTGTTCTCGCATATTCTTGTCAAGGGCAACAGCATTGTCTTGGTCTCTGATCAGCCACGAGGGATAAAGATCAAAATAATGCTGGCCAGAGGACACATAGACATTTGATCCAAATAGACAGTGTCGTCCGACAGAAACACTACCCAGAATAGTGCACCTATCCTGTAGAGATGTGTCTGCCCCTATCTTGATATCATGCGATGGACAAATCTCTACATTTCTTCCAATATAGCAACCGTCACCAAGGGTCAGACTCGCGTCACCTGGAATAAATACTGCACTAGCAACACCGATTCCACAACCTTGCCCATAGGTCAATGTCCCGAATACCTCGAGAGAAACACCATCAGCAATTCCTAGACCAGGAAATCGCCGCGAATTCTTCCATCGCAAAAACAACTGACTACGAACAAGCAGATTGGATATCCGCTTAAAAAATCTAAAGGGACTATGTGCCATCAATTTCTTATTTACGCCTTATTAATAATGGCAGGAGTTAGATGTACTGTTGATAAATCTCGGGCTCAACATCTAAAAGCGTCTTTAATTTTGGATTCGTGATTTTGCGCATTTTTGAAGTAGGGGTTTCAGCACCGAATAGGCAATTGCTAAATTGGAGCTGTAACAACAAACGAGACTTGCCGCCAGGTTGAACTGCCGTTCCCTTGTGCAAACCTCGTGTATCTTCGAGGATGATTGTTCCCCTAGGCGCGACAAAACTGACCTCTTGTAATTTTCCGTAGTGAGATTCAACTTCCTCATCACTGAGACGCACATAACCTCTGTCTAGAAAGTGGGCAGGTATGCCATCCAATTTATGCGACCCTGAAATGAAAGCATGAGGTCCATCTGCAGGACCAACATCCGTCAGGTATATAAAAATCTTCAACCACTTGAGGCGATCCATATCGAAGTGGTAAAACTGCGCCGATTCACTGTCGGGCTGCGAATGAAAGTTGGTGTGCCACCACATCGACAAAATATCAGCCTTTGGTGTCGTGCCAAGATACTGCCTAGCAACGGTTAGCAGCGTTTCGTCCGCAAGCAACGCCTGCACATCCTCGCAATCCAAAAGATCTTGGGTAGCGTAGTCGTATCGAACTGCCAACGGGTTTGTTGAATCGTATAAAACAGGCCCATTGGCTCTTGCATTTTGCTCATCATCCATTCTGCGTACATGCGCCTTCGTCGCCATCGCAAACTGCATTAATCGATCACATTGCACAGGCGAAAGCGCTGAAGGAAAAACAAGATACCCCTTAGCCTTAAGCTCTGTGAGTTTTGCGTTCATTGCGCTTCGATCGAAACTACCAAGGACTCCGTTTACTTCTCTAGGTACCGGCGAGGCCGAGCCACGGGCAATTAATGCAGAGACAAGGTCATTGAAACGGCCACGAGTCGCACAAAAAAGATAAATCATCGACTGATAGGCAGATGCGGGCGTAGCTCCAGTCCGCTGATACACCCACCAACCATAGATAAACCTCAACCAAGCCCGTACAAAACGCGCTTTTCGTTTTAGCCAGTTCATGTTTAAACCTTCAAAATTATTCAACAGATTAAACCTTCTCGCCATCCACCAAAACAGTTCGAACGAATTCGCCAAAGGCCGGCTCTTGGGTGAGCCTCTCCATTGCTGAAACTATCTTTTTCGCGTTCTGTTCTGACGAGTTACATGCCCTCCAGAGTTCTGCAATACAGCCGATTGCATTTGGTCGATCGGATAAAAGATCAATGTTATGCATAGCATAAAACATCAACACCTGCTTCCGAACGATATCGACATCGCCTAATGACAGTTGATTTGCTTGCTTCAGCAACCCTGCATATTCCTCGACTGATCTCGCCGTATGACAGAAATCGAAAGCGATATGGGGGTGGCGCGCACATGAAATCGATGGAACACCTAAATATGCAACCTCATGAGCTATAGTACCGTATACCGTAACGGCGCAAGCCATCCCTCCTGTAACTAATTGACGAGTCGTCACCCCATCAGGGACGAATAATACGGATGGGTATTTCTTTTTCAATTCAGAGACGACCCCAGCGCTCAAATCAACTTGGTTAGGGTGGCGCTTCAGATAGAAAGGTACCCTAGCTGCTTGTAGCGTCTCAATCGTGAAACAAATCCAGATCCAAAAATCCGTAAAAACAAGGTCGGCGTAAATATGGGGGCTGTCAAAGAAATCATGTAAATAAACGACGACCGTACCGCGAACATCTGGACAATCACCAACACTCTCGGCATAGGCGGAGGTAGTCATGTAGCTAGTCGCAACATCAATACCACCCGAAAGACGGGACTCCAATTGTGCTCGTGCTAACTCTAAGAGTTGCTCTTGGTCCTTGCGTTTTGCAAAATCATGCTTATAGCCCACCGGATTCTTCGTATGAAAGACATCCTTGACACTTAGCTCTTTACCGAGTTGTTGAAGGTTTCCAAACGTCACAACTTTCGTGCCGTAACCCAGCGCAACGCGCACAGCAATGCCATGCTGAATGTAGGTTGAATACGAGCTAAGAAAAAGCTTTGGTCTTGCTCTATTGAAATAGCGTTTGGCTCGGACAATATCGCGATAAGCTTGCCAAATTAGATCTCGCAAAAATGGATCCAACAAATCTACCGTTTTAGCGGGACGAAAGCGCAAATAGGTATCAATAATCAGATCGCCACAATGAATACCATCTAAGCTGAGAGCCTCAAGTGCCCGTACACTGTAAAGTTTTTTCCATAATTTAGTCGATCTAAAGTAGGCCATCGCATCCTCTACTGGATGCGCCCAAGATACGCTTCTGTATCCAACCCGAGGAGCAACCCCTTCATACATGCGCAGCCACTGTCTTCTAGTAAGCCAAAGATAGAGAAAAGAGCGCTTAAGTGAAGCCCTTATTCCGACGCCAAATTCGACATTAACTGAAGTGAAAACGAATAACTCTGCGCTTACTTTAGTGTGCTTCACCATTTGTTGAAGTAACACACTAAAAAGAGCTATGTAATATGGGTCTTGTACAGCCTGAACAAGTACACGAGCCCCCTCTTGTGACGGCTGCACCTGTATGACTGGTAACTTATCTTTCAACCTTCGCATGACTAGATCATCAGGCAACCGTCGTAGAGACTCCTTCAGCAATGAATACAGCCACATAGCTTAGTATTTTAAAATTGTTGAAACCATCAGCAGATCCAGTGAATGAATGCAGTAACTACAACGACAGCAACACCATTCCCTTTTACTCAAACCGCAGACAATGGCAGCGAGGTGGATGTCATTAGATGTAGTCATGAGCTAACAAATGAATCTCATCAATCAACCGTGGCAACTTTAAACTCATGCGAGTTTCAAACTTCTCGCATTGCATGCGCATATCGTTGGGACGACGAGCGACCAAATTTGGGGCGGTGCTGACATTGTTTCGTACGAGGTTCGTCGTAGGCGCCCCTATCGCAGCAGCGAAAGCAAAAGCAAAATCAGCCTTGCTCATGCCATCGTGCGAACCAAGGTTAAATACACCAAGTGGCTGATCACTGATTACGCGCTCAATGCAAGAGCATAAGGTATGACTCCTTAAAGGACTGAACATCACATCATCAAATACATTGATTGCCTCCCCGCCACGCAAGGCTCCATATAGCCAGTCGGTAAAACTCTTGCGCCCTTCGCGCAGACTACGACCAACAAAATTGGTACGTAAAGCTGTACTGGGGACGGCTTCTGCTGCCAATTCGGCAGCAAGTTTAGACATCGCGTATTGATTTCGGATAGTTAGCTCGACCTCCGAATGAGGCCCCATGCCGTCATATACCTGATCCGAAGAGATTTGAATCAAATGGCAAGGCTGGTCCGCAGCCAACATCCAAGCTCGCAAATTTTCCACTGGCTTAACATTTTGCAAATAGGCCTCATGCGGGTGGGTTTCACAACGATCCACATTTGTTAACGCCATTAGGTTTATTATGACTTCTGGTCTTGCTTGATCGAGCGCACGCGCCGTCTCCTCATAGTTAGACAGATCAGGATTAAAATCAGCAGCTAATGTGCGTCCTAATCTTGTGACATTATGTCCACACCTCTTGAGCAGAGGAACCAATTCGCCACCTAATAAGCCAGTCGCACCTGTAACAAGTACATTGGTCATAATTATTATGCTAATCTTCCCGCTCAATATGAGCCTCAGTAATTATTAACCTTTTACCATCCGCAGTTAAAATATAAGCACTCGGATACGGAGCTGCCAGCATCCTTATCTTGTTATATAAATACTCAGCGGACTGGCTGACCAACTCTTCGAATGTGATTTGACTATCACTTGGCGTTCGACGCTTGCAGTAAGTTGCAATCGAATGATCTTGCGGCATCCGCTGTAAGCCATGCTGAAATATACGCATTGTTAGTTCAACACCTGCATCTTCAATGCGCTTAAAAATATCGGACAGTGCACCAGTAAGACTTAAGTCCATTTGCCCAACTAAGTCACCAGCGTCGAGTTCGTCCGTCATAACAAACAACGTCACTTTCGAAGTAGTTTCGCCAGCAATAATTTGATTTTGTATGGGACTACCACCACGATAGCGCGGCAGAGGAGATGGATGAAGCATCAGACATGTATGACGCTTCAACAAATCCGACGTTATTAGCCAGCTCCACCCATAAAACAGAACCAAGTCCGGTCTGAAGTCATCGAGCGCCTCGATGCTAAATTGGGCCTTGGATCGAAAAATCAAAAAAGTATGGTCCGTGCTTTTAGCTAGTTTGTCATAAATATTCAGTGCCCATTCGCGATATCCTACGCATGCAATTCTCATTCTCTAAACTCCCGAATCACATAAAACGCTTCGGCCAGCGAAACACCGGCTTGCATTCCTCTACTCATCGCAAGTGCTCGAAGTCCCTGTTCGGAGCGAGGAAAGGGATATGGTTTTACCTCAGTCTCATAAGCTGCAAGGGCTTGCCATTTGAGATTCAAATCCTGCTCTTCAATCTGTTCAAAACAGTTTGGGGCAAATGTTTCGCTAAAAGCCCATTCACTCGACGACAACACCTCATACGAGAGCACTCTCGCCACTCTGTTTTGAGCGCCAGGACGGGTTGCCATGATAGTTGCGCGACACACAATCTTATGGTCGTTGTTAGCATCGGAACTCGCATGTGTGAAAACAGTATCAGGATCGAATTTACGAATAACCTGCTCAATAGCTTTATTGATTTCGATAATAGGCATCTGATCTAAACGACCACAAGGCAAATCGCCAAACTGATAGTCTTCAATTCCGAGCAGGTCAAGTGCATTGACAGCTTGCTTAGTTCGTGAGGCGATGGCTGCTACGCTATCAACAGATGCTGGGTCAGCATAGCGACACGAAGATCCTTCAGCAACAAATAGAACCATGAATTGCCCCCCCTGACGAGAATACTTGGATATGGTGGCACCACAACCCAGCACTTCGTCATCAGGATGAGCAGCAATCACTAACGCACGCCTCATGTTATTTCCTTCGGCAAAACTAACTTGTAAGGGTGATATTGATTTGTTCTGAATGGCCCTAGGGTATTGCGCTCAAACAAGGCTCGCCCATAAGCTACGATGCCAGCTGTTCGTGTTTTGGACATATTAATTTGATGACGCCGATATTGAAACAGGGGCTCCGCAACATGGAGCCCTTTTACTCCTGCAGTAATTAGCTTGATGATCAGCTCGTAATTTTCCAAACCACTGTTTCGAGTTTGAGTGTTATAACCGCCATGTAAACGCAACAACTCCGCAGAATACATCGTACCTGTGGCCAGGAAGTCGCCTCTTGCTATCACCTCCAGCACATCGAAATCGGGCAAACGAACGACTTCTTGCGGAATACTATCGGTATCAATGATAGAGTAGTCAGGGTAGTAAAAACCGAAACCTCGATTTAACACAGACTCCATGCGCGCCAAGTAGTCTGGAGCTAAAGAATCATCAGCATCGACGCGCACTATGTAGCGACCACGTGCAACGGCAAAACCCTGATTGGCGGCCACTTCAATGCCACTGTTATCAATTCGCAGCACACGGAGACATGAGCAACTGCGACGTTCCAACAACACTGGCGTATTGTCAGTACTGCCATCGTCGATAACAATTACCTCGTAGTCAAGGCCTGTACCTAACTGATACAGACACGAATCCAAGCACTCTTCAATGTAGCGCTCATAGTTATAAGCCGTGACGACAATCGAGACATCCATCCCGCATCCTTACTCTATATCAGCAGCACGCAGATAGTCTCCGGCCGCGATAGCACGACGAAGCGTGCGGCCTACAATTTTCTGGATTTCCATAGGAGTTAACGCATCGACTGGGCAAGGGCGCAAGGCAGCAAAATCGCCAGCTTTGATAATGTGAGACTTGGATAAATCCACGCTAGCTCGCAGCGAACGTCGCTGTACGACGATAGTTTCTTTTTCATTGTCTTCGACTTTTTTAATACCATTTCCCAATGCGTTTTCTAGTTCACGTGTCCGATCAACCATCTCACGCCAAGTTCGTGCATCCATCGAAAACGCATGGTCTGGACCAGTGCGATTCACATCATCTGTAAAATGCTTTTCAACCATACGGGCGCCTATAGCCACAGCACCTAAAACTGTTGCATGTCCTGGAGTGTGATCAGACAAGCCCAACACCATGTTTGGATACATGGCACGATACGTCTTAAGCACATTAAGCTGGATATATTTAAAATTCTCCAGACTGGCAGTGTAATTAGTATTGCACTGCATAAGGGCAAATTGAGGATTAATGGCCAACGCAGCAGCCACAGCGCGCTGCACCTCATCCGTTGTCGCCGCTCCCGTTGCCAAAAAGTAAGGCTTTTGTTTAGAAGCAACACGTTCTATCATTTCCAACCACGTAATGTCTCCCGATCCAATCTTGTAAGCAGGCACATGCGCATCCATGAAATCGACCACATCCAATGCATACGGGGTAGTAAAGAAAGGAACACCCGCTTTTTGGCAGGTTTCTTTTAGAGTTTCCGTCCACTCCAAATTAACGCTAGCAGCCTTATACACATCGAATACTGAGTCTTTCCACTTTGCTTGATGTGACTGTTGGGTCTTTAAGCTTCTAAACCCAAAGTCGCTGACAATTGTTGCAGCTTGAAAATGCTGAAACTTTGCAGCATCAGCCCCAGCTTCGGAAGCCAAATAAATTAAATCCTTGGCACGCTCAAGATCTCCGTCATGGTTAGCAGCGATATCAGCAATGAAATAGGTTGGGTGGTGTTCGCCAATTTTTCTGCCTTGAACTTCTAGGGTAGGTAGCGGAGAGTGCATAGGTCGATCTTTCTGTGTAAGTAGAGTTGGTGTTAGCGCTTAAGCAGTTCATAAAGTAGTTCGGCACGTTTCCAGTCGTCTAGATTATCGATATCGACCACGCGCCAATTTGGCACGGCCATACCGACACCCGCAGTGTGCATTTTCAATTGAGACTTCCACGCGCTGGCAGTGCCCCAGTAAAACTGTCCAGCATCGTGATAGCTCTTTTCCAAATCCTGAGTACGAGTCAGCTCATGCTCGGGCTGAAATAGCTGCATTTGCCCAGTGGATAGGCGACGCATAGCACGCTGAATCGGGTGGGCATATTCAGTCACCGGGTATGCGAAATGCGCATTACTTTCTTTCAAGAGTGAAAACGCTTCCACTAGGTCAGAGGTTTGAAGGAAAGGCACACAGGGATAAATACAACAGGCGTACTCAATACTCCACCCTATTGCCTCACAGGCTTCAACCGCATGTGCAATAACAGGGACAGTTGGGGTGAAATCATCAGCTAAGAGAGCAGGACGAACAAACGGTGTTTCCGCACCTGCATCACACGCCACTTGTGCAATATGCTCATCGTCTGTGGAAACAATGACTTTATCGAACATTTGCGAATTTAGAGCACAGTCAATAGCCCACGTAATCATCGGTTTGCCACAGAACATCCTCCAGTTTTTGCCTGGAATCCGTTTACTTCCACCGCGCGCTGGGATAATTGCAATGTTCATTTGCGAATCTAATTGAAAGTTATTTCAATCAAATGGTGCCAATTTTTTCACGGTTGGCGCTGATCCAAGCATGCAACTGTGCGTCACTCATCCATTCGGCGTTGTTATCACTGGCATAAACAAATCCTTCTGGTACTTTTTTGCCGTCTTTGATTCGCTCAGGGCTGCTCCCCCAGTTGTTGATGGTAGGCAAGATTTTGAAGTGTTCGGGGTATTCGTAGGTGTAGTACGAGTCTTCTGCGCCAATCATTTGTTCATGCAGTTTTTCGCCGGGGCGAATGCCTACAACTTCTTGTTTGCACTCTGGGGCCACCACACGGGCCAAGTCGGTCACCTTCATCGATGGGATTTTTTTGACGTAAATTTCGCCGCCCACCATGTCTTCAAAGGCGTGCCACACGAGTTCAACGCCTTGTTCTAACGAGATCATGAAGCGGGTCATGCGGTCGTCTGTGATGGGAAGCACGCCTTTTTCGCGAATGGACATGAAGAACGGAATAACCGAACCACGCGAGCCCATGACGTTGCCGTAGCGCACAACTCCAAATCTTGTGTCGTGGCTGCCCGAGTACGAGTTGCCAGCCACAAAGAGTTTGTCTGACGCAAGCTTGGTTGCGCCGTATAGATTGACGGGGCTAGAGGCCTTGTCGGTTGACAAGGCAACCACACGCTTGATGCCTCGGTCAATGCAGGCGTCAATCAGGTTCATGGCCCCGTTGATATTGGTTTTGATGCATTCAAACGGGTTGTATTCAGCGGTAGGCACAATTTTGGTTGCTGCTGCGTGAACAACGTAGTTGACACCATCTAGCGCACGGTACAAGCGTTCGCGATCGCGAACGTCACCAATGAAAAAACGCACGCGTGGATCATCTTTGTATAGCTTGGCCATTTCCCACTGTTTCATTTCGTCTCGCGAGTAGATGATGATTTTTCGTGGGTTGTGTTTGGCAAGCGTCATAGGCACAAAGGTGTTCCCAAAAGACCCTGTGCCGCCTGTAATAAGAATGGTTTGCTGTGACAACATGACTAATTAGCTTTTAAATTGTTGAATGACTTGGCAGACTTGCTGAATATCCTCTTTGGTATGCCCGTACGAGATGGGCAGGCTCAGCTCGGTGTCGTGTAAAACTTGGGCGATGGGATATTGCCCCGAGAGCACGCCTTGCATGGCACGTTGTTTGTGCGGCGCAATGGGGTAATGAATTTCGGTTTTGACGTTGTGTGCTAACAAAAACTCTTTAAGTTCGTTTCGCTTCGGGCTGCGTATGCCGTAGATGTGAAAGACATCAAATTCGTCGGCATTGACCACGGGCTTTTGAACGCTGCTTGGAAGTTCGTCAAAGTAAATTTGGGCCAGTGCTCTTTTGTGCTCTGTCATCGCGCCCAAGTGTTTGAGCTTGACGCGAAGCATGGCTGCTTGTATTTCATCTAAACGTGAATTAACACCCACATACTCATTTACATATTTCTGTTTAGAACCATAGTTGCGCAGATGGCGCAACCTGTCGGCGAGTTCATCGTCATTGGTCATGATGGCGCCAGCGTCACCCACGGCACCTAAGTTTTTGGTGGGGTAAAAACTAAAGCAGCCTGCGTCACCAAAGGTGCCTGTCATCTTGCCAGCCAACTTAGCTCCATGAGATTGGGCGCAGTCTTCAATCACCTTTAAACCATGAGCTTTGGCGAATGCGCCAATGGCATCCATGCGGCATGCTTTGCCAAACAAATGCGTAACGCAAATGGCTCGCGTATTAGACGTTAGCGCAGCAGGCAGCAGTGCGGGGTCCATGTTGAAGGTTTCAAGCACAGGCTCGACCAGCACTGGCTGATGTCCCGCCCTAAGGATGGCCAAAATGGTAGCGATGTACGTGTTGGATGCCACCAAAATCTCGCTACCCTTAGGCAAGTTCAAGGCCTCAATCGACAAGATGAGGGCATCTAAACCATTGGCTACGCTGATGCAGTGCTTGGCCCCCACGTATTGGGCAAACTCTTGTTCAAACGCGCTGACCTCTTGCCCCAACACATACCAGCCACTGCGAATCACGCGTGAGGCGGCAGCTTCCAGCTCTGAAAAATAGGCCGCATTTGAATTGGCTAGGCTTTCGTATTCAATCATTATGCGTTCTCATAAGGGGTGTCGATGTATTCGCTTCTGTCATACGGATGCGATGACATGACTAACAACACAGAGCCCTTGCCAAACGTCATGGCGTGCCAGTCTTTGGGCTCAACAATCAAGCATTGGCTGGGCTTAGTCAATTGAATGGTTTCGACGGTGATGCCGTCGTTCATGTAAATAGACACCTCGCCACTGAGGGCGATCAAGGCTTGCCGAGTGTAAGTATGCCGATGGCCTCCGCGGGTTTGGCCATCTGCACCATAAATCCAATAGGTGCGCACCACGGTGAATGGCAACGCATTTTCCAAAACAGTCAAAACCCCACGCGAGTCGCCAAACGTAGGAAGATTGAGGGTGGTGAAGTGGTTTGCCATGGTGCGTTAGTCTTTGCCAAATAAATCTCGTGTGTACACCTTGTCTGCCACGTCTTGCAAGTCGGCTTGCATACGGTTCGCAATGATGACATCGGCTTTGCGTTTGAATGCCTCAAGGTCTCGGTAGACCGGTGAGCGGAAGAACTCGTCTTCAGTCAACACTGGCTCATACAAAATAACCTCGACCCCCTTGGCTTTGATGCGCTTCATCACCCCTTGAATGCTGGAGGCTCTGAAATTGTCTGAGCCCGCCTTCATGATGAGTCGATAAATACCAACAGTTTTGGGTTGTCGCCGCAACACATCTTCAGCCACAAAGTCTTTACGCGTGGCGTTAGATGCCACGATGGCATTGATGAGGTTTTGTGGAACGTCTTGGTAGTTTGCTAACAGTTGCTTGGTGTCTTTAGGCAAACAATAACCGCCGTAACCAAAGCTGGGGTTGTTGTAGTGGCTACCGATGCGGGGGTCTAAACCAACACCATCAATGATTTGTCGCGTGTCCAAGCCATGCATTGACGCATACGAATCAAGCTCATTGAAGTAGGCCACACGCATGGCCAGGTAAGTATTGGCAAATAGCTTGATGGCTTCAGCCTCGGTGCTGTCGGTAAACAGCACCGGCACGTTTTGCTTGATAGCCCCCTCTTGCAAAAGAGCGGCAAAGCGTTGTGCTCTCGCAGACTTTTCACCTACCACGATACGGCTGGGGTGAAGGTTGTCGTAAAGCGCTTTACCCTCTCTCAAGAATTCGGGGGAAAAAATGAGATTGGACGCATTGAGTTCTTCACGCGCTTTTGCCGTGTACCCCACTGGGACAGTTGATTTGACAACCATCACCGCATTCGGGTTGATGGCTTGTACATCACGGATGACCGCCTCTATGGAGCGGGTGTCGAAAT
>Ga0228699_1000940_pt1 | contig 17342 bp, 24 predicted proteins | sample McNCre217_Aug_MG_FD_178016 | JGI IMG/M metagenome (GOLD analysis project Ga0228699, IMG submission 178016) | Freshwater microbial communities from McNutts Creek, Athens, Georgia, United States - 2-17_Aug_MG | ecosystem: Environmental > Aquatic > Freshwater > Creek | place: USA: Georgia...
TTCAATACGAGTTTCTGCAGGCTCATATTGACCAAATCGCATTGATGTCACCATATGCATGTGCTGGTTCAATTCATACTTGCCTAGATATTTCTTCTTCACTGTAATCAATGAAGAATGACTATGCGCCAAATCCCGGGTATGATCAATTAATTCGCCTAGCCGAGCGATATCTTCTTCACTATAGAAGTCATTCAATTCCTTCGAGTACTCACCTTTTTTGATATTGTACTGAACAATCTCATAGAAGCTTTTACCACGAAGCTTAAAATCGGCCCAATATTGCATAGCCAACGCACGACCCGCCACATTGACCCACTTTGGTTGGCGAGGGGTAGCCAATTGTAGGGCATGTCGGATCACATTTTCTTGAATCTCGGAAGTCTTCACGTTATTTTTAATAACATGATCTAATGTCGCTTCAAGGTGTAGCGGATTCACGCCTTGCCCATCCACCGCAAATTCAATTGATTTTTTGATTTTGCTTACATCATATGGCTCTTTGCTGCCATCTCTCTTAATAACATTAATTTGTTTTGACATTGTAAAAATATCGCCCCTCTCTGTGTGTGTATTTTAACTTTTTGACTCTATAAACCGCCAAATTTTCCTTGGCGACAATGAATCAGTACCTCATTCGACCAATGAAGATAATTCTGTTTCTGTGAAGATATTTAGGATTTCTAGAACCTCAGTATCCTCTGCAGACATAACTTTATTGTACGTTAAAGCTGTGGCAGAGTCAATGATTAATGCCATGCAATTGCACTTTTGTTCGATGTCGTTGACGATGGATAGCTGAAATCGTGACTGGTCAATGCCAGCCAAAACTAGTGTGTAATATGCACCAAGAATAATGCTATTGGAGCATTGCTCTTCTTGGTATAGTAGGTTCCATGGATTGGGCCATGTTTCAATTTTCCATGGATCAAATGTACGACGAACTGCCGGACTTGTTCTCCACCATTGATATGATTCTTGAATGGCTAGTTCGGGTGACATTGTCGCAATGCGTGCCCGCAATTCTCGCCATAGTTTAAGACGCTCGGATAGTCCGATGGTCCACTTGGTTAGACTGTTTTCCACGTTTTGTTACTGTAGTATAGGGTTGCTGGAGAAGATGATGTATTGGTGAAATCAATGCTGATGACACCATTCGAGATAGATGCAGTCAATTCGACTGGACTTTCTCCACCAATGCGCAGAGAGTTGGCTGCGTATTCAATACCACCGTTTCCTGAAATGCAATAAAATGTGCCGACTTGTTTGAATCCTGCACCGGCAATACTGTATTCAATAATGCCCGTATCCGTGGCTGATTCAATCATCGTAATACCGGTTGGTTGGGCAGTAGGAACATTTGCGGCCAATGGGATAGATTGCATACCGAATGCACCACTACCTTTAAATTGCAATTCATGATTGACCCGAATTTCCACAATGGAGTTTACATTTGGAACAAACGGTAGAACCACTGTTCCGCCAGTTGGAAGCCAATTCGTAGTAACAATCTCTGGTGCATTGTCCACTGTTACGTAAACTTTGCTACCATATTGGATGTATACTGGATCGATTGCGAATGTTGCAGTATTGCCGTTCGCCACGATTCGTTGTGGAAGTGATCCGATGTATAGACGATTAGTGTCTTCAGCCAACCCGAATTCACCGGTTGATAATCCGGTTAGGTCTGCCTGAGCACCAGTTCTAACGATAAGGGTTGCTTTTTGAATTGTCATTTTAATCTCTGTATCTGTCTATTCTATCAAATCTGCCAACGAAAATCAACAGGAATTTACCAAGCAACGACCCACGAGAAAGTGTTCCCCGTGGCTGAATTAGTCTTTCGTAGCACGCTATACCCAAGTTTAGTGAAGTTCGCGATAACTTGATCCATTTGATCACGCAGTACTGGATTTGGCATATCGCCCTTCCAGTCGGCATAGTAGAGCAAGCTTGCATCGCCACTGGTCATGAAACTGGTGCTCACAGTGCAATCCAATAATCCGTTAGTGGCGGCAACTAGAATTGCCAACTCAATGGCTTTTACTTCATTGTAGACATTGATGTCATTTCGTGCTCGCATTCTTGCCTGTTCTGCCGTCAACATATCACTTATTCCGATTCATTTGTTTTTTAGCCATGGCTGCGACCTTGCTTTTATTCTTTTCTTGCTGTCGTGCCTGAGCATCAGCGGCCATACTACTTGCTTTTTGATCTTTGTTAATGCCAGTATCAATATCAATGGAGTCTTGGCTGATATTCGTGACGATTGGGTTGCCTTTTAGCAAGTCAATCAAATCATGAACATCCACCATATAGCCTTCACGGGCCAGATCATCCACCAAATCTTTCGTGGAAATTGAGTCTTTACCTTCCGCGCTTGATGTATAAATCAAGTCAATGATGGTGTCCGTCAATTCCCCAATATACTGGCTTTTAAGTTCAAAAAGGCGCATTATTTCATTTCCCGACCAGTTGGCTGATCGATTGGACCACTCGCTGCGGGTGCACCGGCAATACCGGGTTCTTGTTCTGGCTCTTCATCTTGTTCTGCCTCGGGTGCTTCGATATCTGAGAAATCTTCTTGATTGGCTGATGGGGATTCCATACCAGTAAATGATGCGCCCTCTTCACCAGCCACCACGGAGGCAGCATTGCTCAAATCATCGTGAGTCTTCTTCAAGGTGTCGAGTAGAACTTGCAATGATGCCTCAACTGAGTCATTAAACTGTTTTGCTAAGTCAGTGCCATGGGTGGTTTTCATAGTGTCAACCAATGCCATCAAGGTCTCAACTTGCATTTTGGCGATTTTTTCAGCCATACCTTTGACATCTTCTGCCATGGATTTAGCAGCCAATGCGACCTCGGCTTGCTCCAAGTTTTGCTCTAGAAGAACGCGAAGACGATTAGCACTTTCGCTGACTTGTTTCTTGGTTGCTTGCTTATCAGCTTTTGGGGCACTTTGGGCAATAAGTCGGAGGCTTTCAGACATCATGACGCTTTTTGCATATTGTGCGTTATTTTGATAGTCCTTGACTTCGCAGCTAATGTCCCACTGCTGATTGCGTAGATGCTCCATTGCACGCGCAATTTTAGGTTGATCCAACTTGGATGCATCTAGTGTGTAGCCAAAGTTTTCCTTTAGGTAATTATTGACATCACGCATTCTGCGAGCAGGGCTGATTGAAAGGTCTGAAAGTTTCATATAGGTATTCCAAAAGTATTATGATATATTTATCTTTTTCAAAAGTTTTTGAGGATGCTGCGCTTGGCTTCTTTAGCGAGACCAATGTTTCGAGAATATTTGCTCTCGTGAATTGCGCGGCGCTCACTATCCGTGGCAGACTGAATTCGCACCTTATGCGAAGCAGCCTCATGCAAATTCTTTGAATAATCGGCATCCAATTGAGCAATTAGGTCGCATCGCTTGAATGCGGTTTCGGATGGCTTCAATAGGTTCTTGGTGATAGCCATGACGCTCTCATACAAGGCCAAATCAGTGTACATGACTTTGCCGGTACTGGCTTCTGTCACGCCATATGTATTGCGAGTGCGGCCATTGATTTCAGTTTCCGTGATATCCACAATGTAGTTTGCGATACGGACACCTTTTTCAGTTTCCTCGGTATATGCAAGCTGTTTGCTGTGAATGTCATTGCTTTCTGCAATAGCTTCACGGGTTTGATCACTCACGGCGTTGAGTCGAGACAAAACCTCGAACATAGCCTGTGAATCGGGATCACTTAATTTTCTACCAGTCGCGAACGATGATGGATTTGAAGATGTCAACGCAGATGGACGGGACCCATTTGATAGTGGGGCTGAACTTTCGTTGATTGAGCTTAGGTTGCTCATTAGACGCTTCATTGCATCAACTTCTTGTGGGCTTGGCATTGTCATAGAAAAACTCCTGAGTTATATCTGTATATATCTTTTTTTATTTGACGAGATTCACGAAGACTTTTGAATTCACGATCACATAACCAATAATTGTCAATAGTCCTGCAATAACTGTACCTGCCGATCCAACTAGAATCTTGAAACGATCATGGTTCGCAGCATTCATGGCTTCTAGGATTTCCTTATGACTTTTGTCCAACTTGTCATCCAACTTAATGAAGTCATCCTGCAATACATTTAGGTTAGACCGAACGGTTTCGAACTTTTCTTCGAGGCGCTTATAACGCTCTGCACACAAGTCCACATGTGCCTCTAAATTGTGTCGTTCCAAGTTGCTCATCGGGGTGTTCCTATTTTGGGGCACGAATTCATGAATTTTCTTATTATTTTCATTCATTTATTCACCCACTATATTCTCTATTTATTAAAAATCGTCATTTTTCCTGATTTTTGCATCACAGCGTGTCATGCTGGATGAAGTAAATGTTTCGGTCAGTCTCGCTAAATGTATCTAGAACTGCTGACTTGAATGTCACGGTTTCATCCAACCCTGTAATGATTGGCAAGCCTTCACCATCTTGGCGCAACTTTTCTGCCGTTGTGTAGCCGACTCTCTCCGTGGCAAATTTCAAGACCCAGATTGTCTGTTGGCCTTTAAAATTTGAGCCAAAATTGTAGTCAGCCATGTCTTCGTCGGGATATTTGTCCACTTGTACCATGACTGGCTGAATTCGCAGGCTCACGAGTTGAACCATGCTGTTCAAATTTTGAGCTTGAAAGTATTGAGTTTGTGGAGTGATTCTTGGATCACTCACGCCTGTATCAGTGATATCCACAAGAGAATACACTGTGAAAAAGTCCATGTTTCCACTGAAAAATTCACCTGATCTGGCGGTTCCGTTTGTTTTTTCCATAGTTATAAAATTCCAATTATATAGGATATTTATCAAGACTTCAATTAAAAAATCCCGCCGAAGCGGGATTTAAATCGATGCAACGATTTATTTCTGATTAGAAACCAGCCACTGCAGACACAGTGTAACCAGCAACAGCAGTCACGTCCTTACCGGAAATAACCATGTTAACGCCAGTGCTAGAACCAGCCACGAAAGCGCCTAGAACTTCGATGCTTGAAGTCATTTGCACAGCGTGCACTAGAGCTTCTAGATCGGCTTGGGCCATAGCGGCACCCATGTCAAAGTGCTTAACGAAAACGTCGCGGCCAATTGCCTCGAATGGGGCTGCAAAACCTTTAGTTGCGAATGTCATAATATTTTTCTCCTAAAAATGTGAGTCGTTTTTGACTCTATGTTTATTTAGCATTATTGCAAAATAATGTCTAATTATACCTCAGAACCAAGGGATTTAGCAAGGGTTTTAATCATGGGAAGGATATCCATGCTACCTGCGTGCGTTTCGATCCATGATGCAATCCGAGTCACTGTATAAACCTTCTTGGAATGTGACAATTGATACCATTCTTGCACATTTCTGCGCAATTCTCGCATGGTTGAATCGTTCACATAAAGTCCAGTCTCTAAATTGAAAAGTGCCCTAGAAATATATCCCCGAGTATCCAAACTCAAGGTAGACATATCCGAGAACAGCTTCTTAGTCAAGGTCTGATTGATGGATACTTTGCCCCACACCGTTTCAGAATTTGAATTGGGACGAAGTTTACCTGCAATCATGCTTGTATTACGATTGGTCAATCCATGGAAAACCAAATACAAATCATTCGCATTGATCCTTTTTGCAGAAAAGTTGTGATTGATGTTGTAAAAATCAACAACCTTGCTGGCATAATTTCCTGCCTCTGCCCGGGTCAATGCTTGATAGTAGCATATGTAAAGGCCCAAAGTTGACATAAATGCCAAGTCTGCCAATTCCCGAACAGTCAACTGCTTGATACTGGCATCGGACTGAAATAGTCTACTTTCCATGTACATGGAATGAATATCTGCGCTTGCCAATTGTTCTAATAGATTTTTGTCCATATGTTAGTTCCAATTCTTGGGAAGAAGAAAGTTGAATCTACTGAATTCCAATCGGTTTACCAGTTTAATTGCCTTTCCAAATTGATCCACCACCACATAACCTTCCGAAGACGTTGGGGTGAATGACCCATCAGTATGCTGGATGAATGTGTCTAGCAACTTGACCGAACGTAGATAAGACAATAGGGAGATTTTGATTCGGATAATTGCCAAATACAAATTATACAATGATGCCAGCTTCTTTGGGTCAATCGTTACTGGATTTGATCTGGCCTGTGCCCATCCCATAAAGTTGTTCACAAATTTAGACAAATCCTGCTCGAATCGCCCAGTCTCCTTGATCATGTAATTGATAAAGGTCTTTAACTCTTGGATAGAGCCATCATCCAAATTCAATGCATCATTTTCCATTGAATTAGCCACTTTGGATAAGACTTGGATAGAGCTGAAAATCTTATTAGATGACAGTTGATCAATTTTTACATTCTTCAGTTGACCGTTGATATTGGCATCTGTAATCCACAAAGCAGAAGGAGATGCCAATTCAGTGGCATTGAACCCGTAATTTGCCTTCATGGTGGACAAATCAATACCACCCGTGTATTTTGTATGGAATACCATTCCTGCCTCAGAATTGACAATTTTTTGAGCTAATTCTGAATCGACCGGCACTGCATAGGTGATGGTATTTGGTCGGAAAATGATATACTGACGACCATTGATGGAAGCTTGTTTCAAATCTGACTTGGTATACATCAAATCACCCTGAATCACATCATCTAGATTCAGACTTGCCAATAGTGGAAACACGGTTGACAGCTTGTTTCTCAATCCCTGATAAGTCTTCACTTGGCCGTTGATTTCTTTGTCTGGCTTGATATTTGCAATATCTTGCAGAGAGAAGATTTTGTTATTGCTTCTGGTACTGAAAATGCCCTTATCACCCATGACAAAATTGCCAGTTTCCGGGTCTTTTCCGCAAATGATAGCAGGTGCACCATCCCATTTTTCTGAGATGGAATAGCCAGTGTCTTCTTTTCCGGATAGCATGGAATGCACTGCCGTTAGAGTCTCTATGACAGATTTCAGGCCGGGTAGTCCGGAATTGATGATTTCATCCTCAAGATGTTCAATGTGTTTATTCTTACCAATAGAAGAGTTCTCCACGATTGAATCATTCTTATTTGATTCGTTTTGAACTTTTCTGAATGGGCGGGCACTCTCATGTAGAGAGAAAACGCCACCCATAGAAATCTCAGAAATCTTCATTTTTGTGCAGTTTTGGCAAGAGCATTTACCGCATTAATTGCAGCTTGTCGTTGTTCATGTGTCCAATGGCCGAATTGTGCCACAAAGTCAGATTCAGGCTTGCTCATTGATGCATCGGGGGAATGAAATGCAGTGCCCCCTTTGCTTGTATCTATTGGACGTTCACCCGCCATTGCCGCCACAAAATTACCCATTTTATTCAATGGATTATTGGCTGGATTTGACTTGAGTTTACCGGAATCATATCCAATCCGCACTACTTCTGCCCACAACGATGCAATCTTTCCGTTATCTAAGATTGCACCTTCTACGATAATCGAATTCTTATTCGCAATTGATTCCACAGTTTTCATGGCAGTTGACAGAATATCCTTCAATACTCCGCGAAATTGTGGAGTATACTTTCCACCAGCCGCCACATAGTCTTCCCATGAATGACGCAATGCGGCAGGATCGTGGAATGCAGTATTTCCAGACAGTGGGGTGGATGTATGTGGTTGTTCCTGTTGTGCAGTATTTTGCTGAGCCTGTCCCGGCTGTTCTTGTGCGGCAGCTTGTGGCTGAGCCGCTGTTGGGGATGTCGCTCCCGGTTGGGCAGCAGGAGCAGCAGGAGCAGCGGGAGTTGCAGCAGGAGTTGCTGGCGTTGCTGGCGTTGCTGGCGTTGCTGGTGCAGAAGCAGCTTGTTGCTGTTTTGCCCTAGCCAACCCGGGAATCGGCTTTTGTGGGCCAGATTTTACTGGCAAGGCCTCGCTGATAACATAATTCTTACCGGTTCGATCAGACTGGAATCCCAATGATTCCAATGTCATTCCAACTGATTCCAACATACTGTTAATAGAGTACATTTCTTTGCTAGTAAGCATTCTGCCAGAGCGAAGAACTGATTCTAATTTAGTGCCACCAGTACGCATCCACATCGTCTTCAATACATTCAATAGGTCTTCATGTACTGCCCATTTAAAGTTAGAATTTTGGGAAAGAAACTTTTCCCATTCTGCTTTAAATCCTTCAGGTGTGAATAGTGGATTATTTTGTGGTAATGGCTTTTCAGGCGTTGCCTCAGGTGCGGCGGGTTGTGCTGGCTGAGCTGGCTGCGGAATTCCAAGGTCTTTGTAAATCAATGAAATCTGCTGTGCATTGAAGTGCATTAGTGTCGTCAAAAATTTCACAATAACATCAATATCAGCCGGATTGGTACCTTTGGGCTGAGTCTGATTGACCCATCGTGCATATTGAGTTTGATACTGTTTAATATATTGATTCTTTTCCCCAGTGCCACTGGCATCTGTGACTTTATCAACTGCACTAGCCATTGCCCCCTTCAGTGCATCAAAAGGGCCTTCATTTACTTGGGACATCTTGCTGGCTTTTAGTTCATTTAATCTCATTTTTTCTTCGCATCCTTCAAAATTCTGATTCCCCGGACAAACTTTCGCTCATCGCCAGTCTTCATACTGTTGAATAGACGTTTAACCAATTCCACGCTATCTTCTTCGGAATAGCTAGATTCAATCAAATTAATGAGATTCGATACACTTGCAATAACTTGCTGTGCACGGCTTTCCACAACACTATGAACATCCTTGGATGGAATAATGCTGTTGATTTCTTCTAAAAGGCTTCTTGTTGTTTTTTTCATGTCAGGGAACGGGCCGAAAAATTAGCCCATACCTTATTTATTCAAATTTGAAAATTTCGTTACTTTCGAAGCAGGTTGCGCAATTGCTCACTGCGATTAACCACACTTTGTGATAGGTCAGGCTTTTCCAGCGATGCTTGCCCACTTGGTTGACCTGTTCGTTCCTGAACACTTCGACGCTGGAGTTGACTGAACATTGCACTGGCGGAAATTGGCTTAGTTTCGTCATCATCTTCGGCCAGATTCGTGATTCTCAGTGTATTTGGACACATTGCCAACTCCACTTTACTGCCAACACCGCTACTGTTACGAGTTTTCAAGAACTGAACTTGTACTCTGCCCTTTTCTCGCATGGATGGATTACTGAAAATGCCCATCACGTTGTCGGATGTTTGGATTTTAGAGATGCCACCCGAGATGTGACTGTGGTCAAATTCTACAGCATCAGTTGCCCCCCGATTCAATTGCACGGCGCTAACCCCGATGATATTACTCTCAATGGCAAAATTGCGCAATTCTTCCGAGACCAATTTGTCTTTAATGAACAAATCAGCCAGATTGATTTTCTGTCCTGCTGGCATCATCAAATCCATGTAATCGATCAAAACTGCATCAAATTTCGTGCCGGTCTGAATTTGGAATTCTTTCATCCAAGCCTTGATATCATTCGTCGTGATACCGTTTGGCAGTTGAACAATCTGTAGTTTACCGGCTTTTTTACCGGCCATTCTGACTTTTAGGTCAACATCAGAAAGATTCTTATAAATTTCACGGGTGGGAGTCGCCGTAATCATTGCATCCATACGCATGGAGCATAGACCCTCTGATAGTTCTAGGCTGATATATGCGACATTTAGGCCAGCCAAAGACCAGTTTAGGGCCAAATTTTGCAAGAATAGACTCTTACCGCCCCCGGATGGCGCTGCGAAAAGATTCAATGTACCTCGATCAAACCCGCCGTATAATTTCTGGTCTACTACCTCCCATCCAGTTGGAGTAGAGGCATTTCGATTGCGTAGTTCATTCAATCGACCTTCTGGATCAGAAAAGTAATCTGTGCCAAATGTTTTGGCTAGACCAATTTCAACAGCTTCTTTGATAATTTTTTCAACTTTGCCGTATTCCTGATTTTCCAATAGGTCTGCACTCTTGACAATGGCTCTTTCCAATGCCTTGTACTTGCAAAATTGCTCAAATTCATCTAGGAACCATTTACCATGCTCTTCCCCAATTTCGGCAAGTTCCCGCAATTGAATGGTCGTCGTGGCTGCAATTTGATCTACCTTTGGAACGGCATTGTAATCATTGTAGTATTGAATGACAAACTTTACTGCGGGGCGAATAGATACATCGAAATATTCAGGCGCAATAATGTTTGTAGTTCTGCTCAGTAGTGTCCCGTCATTGACCAAGAATTCCAAAAATAGCTTTTGTAGTTCTGCATTGTAATCCTTCGCTTCAGACATAGTAATATTTTCCCATAACTTTCAATTTTATCTTATTTGACTCCCTATTTGCAATGATATTCTTCAAAACAAATAGGCTCCCGTATGCTTCAACAGCTTTGGATACATCCTTGATACCATCGTCCCATTTCGGGTAGCTGACATAATATCCATGCATGATTGCATCCTCTTCCAATTCTTTGCCCGCCTTGTCCCTATCCGGAACGACAATAACCTCTTTTCCAAGAGCATTGATCACATCAGCCTGATTTTGTGAAATCCTGTTTGATCCAACTGATATTCCACTGATAGCCAATGCATCATACTCACCCTCGGTCACGATTACGAATTTTCTATCCTCGTTTTGGTTATCCAATCCGCTGATAAAGTCAGTATCATGTTTCTTGATGATTTTACTTTTTGCATCCGTGATCACATGTTCGGCCAATCTGGCGTGCCATCCCATGAGTTGACCCTTGTATGTCAATGGCAAGATTGCACGGTTGTATAGCTGGTATTCTTTATTCTTGGACCACATCCAGTCGGCTTTGTCTAATAGATTTCTTGAATCCAGATATTGGGCCACCTTGATGGCTCTATGATCATGCAGACATTCCGCCAATGGCAACGAATTTTCCGGAAATGTAACTGGTTTCCAATCTGGGGTATAAATCTTTTTCGGTGGAATCAATGGTGTGATGAATGATTTATGTTCATGCTCACGCATCACTTCCAGTGTCATTCGATAGATTTCAAATTCCGGGATATTAATCCCTTTGAGCAATTGTTTGAATTTGAGTGAAAAATGATCACCAGATGCCCATTTAGTATGGAACTTGCAATTGAAACAATGATACCTAACAGAATCGTCCGTGAATTGCATCCCGCCCCGTCGCTTGGTATCAGGGCGTGGTTGTCCATTTTCAACGCATAGAGGACAGTTGAAGCTAATCCAACCGTTACCCCCTATTCGCTGACTGGGAATGTATGTTCTTATAATGTCTAAAACGAGACTCATATTGCAATTCTACCATTCTCATGCGCAAATTGCAAGACATTTCAGAATTGCTTAGCTTCGATAAATGATCTTATCTACCTGCCCAGAGTCTTTGGTATCGGGCTTCCATGCAAATCGGACCCAGCTAACATCTTCCTCAAATGTATAACCAATGGTCTGTGTTGCATTAGTGAATGAGATTGCCGGTAGATTTGGCTCCAGATTCACAATTTTCCAGTCGGCATTTGACAAATTAACATCAAGAGTTCTTTCTGCCTTGATTTGACCCGTGAACCCGAACATCCGATAGCTCACGGTATGGATGCCCACGTTACCGGGGCGTGGCTGGAAACTGTCAGTATAATACCAACCATCTTGGGCAATCGTGAAACGCATGGTTTCATTCAACTGCGAAGATTCCATGAACATGCCGGTTTTGATTTCAATCGTAATGCCAACCTCAGATGCCAGATTACTGTAAAGATACGTTTCTTCGCCTTCTGGATCGACCACGCTGAATGTCATCGTGTATAGACCATCCTCGAAGTCACCAATATCGGCATCATTCATTTCCACGACCATTTTACCCTTACTTTGGTCGATAATGGTGCATGGCCCCAATGCAACTGCGCCGAAATTGCGCTGAACAATGTGCCAGAATACGTCCTTCTGGGCCAAGTTAATAGGCTTTCTGTCAACATTGAATACTTTGACTTCAAATCGGTTCAAAATGCCTTTGTGTAGGGTAATTTTTCGTTCATTCATGGGTGTATTTTGTGTGGCTCCAGCGCCCCCGGCTATCAGAGTGATGGAAGGGAGGAAAGAATATAGGGTCGTCATCCCGTATTTATGCTTTTTTCAAAAAACTAAATATATTTAATTATGGAACCCACTATGCAAGAACTTTTAGAACGATTCCCCTTTTTGAGCCTATGCAAGGCCGGAAACGAGGAATATGTCGGCATCGTCCAAAACTGCGATGTCATGGTTGCATCCGTTTATGTGTATAACAACCTGAACTGTATGGAGCACAAATCACTATTCCTGACCCTTGGCGATGAATGGTGGTGGGACAGCAACCGACAACTTCCCATCAATTTGATTATTGGTGACAGATTTAAGCCATTGAGCTACAGCCTGTGCACATTCAATGCCAAGATTTTCACAATTATCAAAGGACCCAGCGTTAGCCTAAACAGCATCATCACCAAACGTATCAAGCGCAGACAGATTCAATTGGTCAAGAAAATTTGATAGGGCGAATAGAGAACAAAAGAGGCGGCTTCCGCCACCTCACCCAAGAATCAGGTGGTCATAGGCCCCGCGAGCCCCGAAGCTGACGTGCGAGTTCGTGGCAGAGTCGCCCCAACTCGAGGCACGCGAGCCGGAGCCCGACCCGTTGTTCCAACCGGCACCAAAAAGCGCGGCATCTTGTCCCCAAATCCACATATTTCCAGTGGATAACATCACTCCCCATTTAGATGTGAATTCCTTCCTGAGAATTGTATCCACTGGATCGGTATTACCGGAAATATTTTCAGTAGTGCCATACGCCAATTGAGCAAATTCCGACTCGGTTACCATTCGCTTGCCATGACTTTCCAGAATTTCCAATGCCTGATAGTAGTTCAATCCATCATAACGGGATTTGCCATCACCGCCGTTCTGGGATGGAATCACTGGACATCCAGATTCGTCATATTTCCCGTCGGCGATTCGAGTATTATATTTCGAGGTGCCATTCTCGATATGATCGATATTGAGCAAATAAATATCCACCCAGAATGAATCATTCACCAATGTCATTCCACGAGGATCATTTCCATCCGGACGGAAATTCAAATCCCAAAAACTATATTCGTTGATGGATGGAGTATCGTCACCACCAACCCGACGATCATCTGCATTGCCACCCGGAGCATAATGAAATCCACCAAGTTTCAAATATGAATCATGGACCAATGTATTGACGGGGTACGCCATCAAAGTTCGTGCAGAGTGATTATACCAGATAGTATAATCTTCCCCGATCATTGAGTTCACGTATGGCATGTTCACGTATGCGCCTTCTTTAATCGACACCTTGCCAGCAGGGGTTACCACTTCGATGGGCATTGCAGTGGTAATCTGGAAATCACCAGTTTTCCTCCATGCAACTTTATTCTTATCAGATTTAAACAAACCTGTGGGACTATCAGACTCGATGCTGGTCAAATCAGAAGGGGTCACCAAATTAGGCTCAAACTTAGCTTTCAGCCGTTCATATTGTTTGCGTTCACGATCTTCTTTCAATCGGGCCTTCATTTCAGCATCCGTTTCCACCACATATGAAATCAATTTAGCATGTCCATCCACTGAATCCACCATGAATTGAACATCTTTGTCAGCACTGGCCGACATAACTGCCTTCATGATGGAAGTCAATTCATTGCGAAATTGTTTAACTGCATCATCAATGCAGCATCGGTTAAATTCAAGGTTCAATGCCGTGCTGGTTTTCACGATTTCAAGTTTTTTGCTCATTTTGATATCCAAGATAGGGTTGCGATGCATGAATTGTATCAAAATCCAAAATAACTGTCAAATACATACTGGATCAGTGATCAGCCAATAAGTTCATCTGAACAACAATAGCCATGCTATACCCAAGTGCATGGCTTTTCTTGTAGCCATATCCCTCTTCATCTTCTTCTGACTTAGTCCAAATGCTTTTCTCAATTTGATCCCATGGAAGGTGGATCAAATGTTTTTTTGCTGGACGAATCAACGCCAATAACATTGCCAGTTGATTGATATTCTTTGGTGCCTTACTAATCGTCACGTCCACATGATTGCCCAAGTGAAACAACTGTGAAACAATTTTCGGATCAGTCAGCATGCTCCAGTCTGGCTCAATCTCACACAGTTTATCCAGATGCTCTGGACTCTTGACTTGTTTGTACAGGCTAACATTCAATACGTCGATCTTAAAATATCCCAAATCTTGGGCCATTTTATAGTCAATGGTTGCATTGCCAGTCAATGGGTTGGTTGGCATATCATGGAAGTATACCCCCGTGTTATGCTTACGAACGGTATTACCGTCCTTTTGAATGGCGGGGACATGCGGAATGATGGACAGCAACTCGGTCCTATCCGCAACGTCAATATCAATATCAGTATGTAAATTCAAATCTTCAACCCAATTAAGAATGCATTTTCTTCATCCGGGAAATCAACCCGAATCGAATAGTCTTGGTTGATTCTAGCAGAAAATGTGAACTTTGCCCCATCATCCTTAAAAATATTATAGAAACGATTGTACTGGTCCACAGTCATGGTCAATCTGGCCTTAGAATCCCATGTCCTCTCCATCCCGTAATCAATGAATGATATGTTCCGATTGTTCCTGTGAAGACTTACCAATTCTTGATACCGATCAGATTTTCGGCTATTTTTCAAAAGAATGCAAATGATGGGGGTCTGAATAATCCCAGTAAAATGGTACCAACATCGACGCGCATCAAAATTGTATCTCTTCAGAAACTCAGAATAAGAATCATAGTCATCCACAATTGGGTAGAATATTTTGCTCATGTTCCCAATTTTTGAGAAATCTTATTGACCATCTGAATCAAAGAATTCTTGGAAGTGCGAAGTGTTTCCACCTCGGTTTCCAACTGCCTCAATCTCTTTTCCATGTCCATCACATAGTGGACATTCACCAACACTACCCGGGTGTCGTCGATCATTAATTCCCGAGCAACAGCATCGATGGTTCTTAGTTTAACTTCCGGTGCCTCGGAAGTAGAAGGCTCACGCACTGCCCCAGTATTTTTAAATTGTCTCATTTATTCTATTCCATATTGATTAAAAATATCCTGAATCCATTTTGCATCTTTTTTGTGTCGTGCCACTTTGAAGCTCCAAAATTTTGGATCAATACTTCCAACAACCAACTCAAGCTGCTCATCATTCAATCTACTTATCAATTTTTGTCCTTGGTCAGTAGAGTAGAGAATCCATGGGCTCAATCTCCCGGTACGTATCCATTGGACTGCATTTCCGGTTCCAACTTGACCGAAAAACTGTTTCCAATCAGTGTCGTTTTCCTCGGCCCAATCTTGCATCAACATGACGCACCGTTCCACGGCTCGATCCACTGTTTCTTTCTTACTGATATTGCTGACCCAAGTTTCATAAACCCATGCCTTGCCCCAATCATCCAACTTGACTCCATTTTTTATAACGAAGTCAATGAAGTCTTCCATATTGTATGGCTTCAAATCAATAAGATAGGCCGCAAATTTCATGAAGGCTAAGTAGTATTGATTGCTGGTAAAGTCATCATACGACTTTTCACCCATGTACGCAAAACAGTACTTATTAAACCGAGTCCATACCGCGAATGCCAGACGATTTTGTTTATCATCTTTTCCCATCATTCTGCGTTTTTTCTCGCAGAGATGAGAGAAGATCGTTTTTTCATGTTTAAATGAAGCTTTGCAGTACTTGCAAGTATATGTTTCTACCGTCATTTAGTGAAAATCGCATCAATCTCGGATGGCTGCATACTTAGTTGCTCGGCCATCATTTTAAAGTCATCAGGTGAGTTAATAGAAATCATCAACTCAATTTCATCATCGGATAGGCTTGGGTATTTCTCAATCAACCATTCAAACAGCCTATTCTTTTTGCCCTTTTTTGGGGGCTTCAAGAATGGATGCATTTGTTTTGCACCGACTCCTACAGCCTGAATGCATAACCAATGCAACTCGTCGTGCTCTTTTCCGATACCACTGAAGTTTCTATTGCACAACTGATTGGTTGCTGTCAAATAGTGTTCCTGAACATAGGCTGGCCCATCCACGCTACTGGCGTACCGCATGACTAACCATGGACTGAAATCCTTCTTCTGGTCGTCGTCCAAAGTCGAGTACCATGTCTTATCCCTCTTATCCAATGCATTGAGCATATCTGGTAGGGGGATTTTCGGGGCCTTCTTTGCGGTGGGTGACTTCTGAGTAGCCATTCTAAATCAAACCATGTTATGCAATGCCAAAACTTCTGGAACCTTAGTTGATTCCTTGACGAAATATGCACACGCAGGATTATGACCATCATGCAAAGGCACGGCCAAAATATGACCGTTCTTCAATTTTGGGAAATACCACTTCACTTCCGAGTAAACATTCACCAAGTCAATAGACTCAAACTTCGGCATGATGCCAGAAATAGGATTGAAAACAAATGTGTGGAAGCCCCTGTCATTAATCGTCATGATAGGAACAATTTCTGGTTCACCACACTCTGGGTCACCAATAATGACGCTCCAGTCTAGTGGCATCTGAATTTGATGGTCCCCAATCTGAAGCACTGCTGCGGGTGCGTTGAAGCTTTCCATGAATACCATGGGGACAAAGTGATAATCCACATTGGATGGAGTGCTGTAATCCAAAACGGCATACTGAAGGTCTGCGACTTCATCCGGCATGTCGTTCATGGAGAACGTAATATTTTCTGTAGTTAGAATGTTCATCTTTGTATTTTACTCCCTGTTCTCGACAAAGTCAAGCAATACTTGCAGGAACGCATCACTGCCAATTTTTGCATTGATGTCGGTTATATCATGAATTGAGTTCGCCACATGTTTATAGATTCGCCACGGAATCCCATGAATATTTGCGGCCTTAGCTATGGCCCACGCTTCCATATCCACTACATCTGCTTTGTCATTGACCCAATCATCTGAAGTGTCGTGTTGATTATCGCCGGTTGCACAAACTGATTTGTTTCTCCCATTCGTGATTGCCAAATCAGTGGATTTCGAGAATGGTGTTAGGCCACGATGGATTACATCATGGGGCAACATGTCTCGTTGAATCAAATCTGATACCTCGATCAATCCAGTCAGATTCTTGCCAACTACTGGCATGGCCGTACCATAGTTAAAAATATAATCCGGACTGTACCATTTCACTGCAGTGTATGTACTCAATGCTGCGTTGACTTTTCCAACTCCAGAGTACACCACATCAATTCCCATATCCGAGAATGTCTGTCTAACATCTTTACTCAACTCTTGTTCTAGCGATACTACTACTAAAATTTTCATT
>Ga0228699_1000944_pt1 | contig 17308 bp, 5 predicted proteins | sample McNCre217_Aug_MG_FD_178016 | JGI IMG/M metagenome (GOLD analysis project Ga0228699, IMG submission 178016) | Freshwater microbial communities from McNutts Creek, Athens, Georgia, United States - 2-17_Aug_MG | ecosystem: Environmental > Aquatic > Freshwater > Creek | place: USA: Georgia...
TGGTGCCACCAGCCGTCGCCCGTCGTGGCAGCTTCATTGCTTCGGGCGCGATTTTGATGCCCTCTTACGTCAACATCGGTGCCTATGTGGACAGCGGCACCATGGTCGACACCTGGGCTACCGTGGGTTCTTGCGCACAAGTGGGCAAGAACGTTCACTTGTCTGGCGGCGTGGGCTTGGGCGGTGTGCTCGAACCTCTGCAAGCCAACCCCACCATCATTGAAGACAACTGCTTCATCGGCGCGCGCTCTGAAGTGGTGGAAGGCGTCATCGTCGAAGAAAACTCGGTGCTCGGTATGGGCGTGTACATCGGCCAATCCACCCCCATCTTCGACCGCGCCACCGGCGAAATCAGCTACGGCCGCGTGCCATCTGGCTCAGTCGTCGTGAGCGGCAACATTCCTAAAGTCGCTGCCAACGGCGCGCCTTACAGCATGTATGCCGCCATCGTGGTCAAACGCGTGGATGCACAAACCCGCTCCAAGACCAGCATCAACGACTTGTTGCGCGACTGATCTAGGTCTTTGTCGATGTCTCGCACCCTCCAGCTCACCGAGCAACTCATCTCGCGCCCATCGGTCACCCCCGAGGACGCGGGCTGTTTGGACCTCATCACCGAGCGGCTCAGCGCCCTCGGTTTTGCGTGTGAGCGCATCGACAGCGGGCCAGACACGTTTCGTGTGAGCAACTTGTGGGCTGTGAAACGCAGCGCGAAAGCAGACGCCAAAACCTTGGTGTTCGCAGGCCACACCGACGTGGTGCCCACCGGCCCCATCGACCAATGGGCCAGCGACCCCTTCACCCCCACCCACCGCGACGGCAAATTGTTTGGCCGCGGTGCCAGCGACATGAAAGCGTCATTGGCCGCCATGGTGGTGGCGTGTGAAGAGTTTGCAGCCACTCAAGCGGATGCCAATCTCAACATCGCCTTCTTGCTCACCAGCGACGAAGAAGGCCCTGCGTTAGATGGCACTGTCAAAGTGTGCGAAGCCCTCAAAGCCCGTGGCGAACGACTCGACTACTGCATCGTGGGCGAGCCCACCTCGGTGGAACGCACCGGCGACATGATCAAAAACGGCCGACGCGGCACGATGAGCGGCAAGCTCACCGTCAAAGGCGTGCAAGGCCACATTGCCTATCCGCAGCTCGCCAAAAACCCCATCCATTTGCTCAGCCCTGCGTTGGCCGAATTGGTGGCGATTCAGTGGGACCAAGGCAACGACTTCTTCCCACCCACCAGCTGGCAGGTGAGCAACATCCACGCAGGCACCGGCGCGAGCAACGTGATTCCCGGTGAATGCGTGGTCGATTTCAACTTCCGCTTTTGCACCGAATCCACGCCTGAGCAACTGCAACAGCGCCTGACTGCGGTGCTGCACAGGCACGGCCTGGACTTCGACCTCAAGTGGACCATCGGCGGCCTGCCCTTTCTCACCACGCCCGGCGACTTGGTCGGTGCCGTACAACGCGCCATTCGTGACGAAGTGGGCGTGGAGACCGAACTCTCCACCACCGGCGGCACCAGCGATGGCCGCTTCATTGCGCAAGTCTGCCCGCAAGTCATCGAGCTTGGCCCACCCAACGCCACCATCCACAAAATCAACGAATACGTGGCCGTGGCTGATTTGGACCCGCTCAAAAACATTTACCGCCGTGTGCTCGAACAGCTGCACGGCATGGCCACTCAGGCCGCCTCCGCACAATGATCCCCACCACCACACTCAGCGCGCTCATTGCACAGAGCGCGCAGCAGCTTGATGCTGCCCACATTTCAGGCCACTTGAGCTTCGGCCAAGGCACGACCAACGCCGACGACGAGGCCGCATGGCTGGTGTTGTGGAAATTGGGTTTGCCACTCGACACCGATTTTTCTGAGCCTGCGCACGACGTCGTACTCAGCGACGCGCAAGTGCAAGACGTGCAGGCCTTGATCGCCCAGCGCATCGCCACACGCAAGCCCGCGGCCTACCTCACGCAAGAGGCGTGGTTGCAAGGCGTGTCGTTTTACATCGACGAGCGCGCCATCGTGCCGCGTTCGCTCATTGCCGAAGCCTTGGCTGACGGCAGCATCGACCCGTGGTTGCACCCCGACACCTCGCGCGTGCTCGACCTGTGCACCGGCAACGGCAGCCTCGGCATCTTGGCGGCGTTGGCGTTTCCCGATGTCACGGTGCAAGGCTTGGACTTGTCCAAAGATGCGCTGGCCGTGGCGCACATCAACGTGGAACGCCATGGCGTGCAAGACCGCGTCACGCTCACCGAATCCGACGGTTTGCAAAACGCCGATGGCGTGTTTGACCTCATCTTGTGCAACCCACCGTATGTGAACGCGCAAAGCATGGCCGAGTTGCCCGCCGAGTTCAAAGCCGAGCCCGAGCTGGCCTTGGCTGGCGGCACCGACGGCATGGACTTCATTCGCACGCTCTTGCGTGACGCACCTGCCCACATGAGCAAGCACGCTGTGTTGGTGCTGGAAATCGGCCACGAGCGCCCCTACTTTGAAGCCGCCTTCCCCACGCTCGACGTGGTGTGGCTCTCCACGAGCGCGGGCGATGACCAAGTGTTGCTGATGACTCGCGAAGCTTTGCAACAACTCCCGCGTTGATGCGCTGGCCACCTACTGTTTATTTTTCATGATCACCATTAAAAACGTCACCTTGCGCCGCAGCGCCAAGGTCTTGCTCGAAGGCGCGACCGTCACCTTGAACCCCGGCGAAAAAGTCGGCCTCGTGGGGCGCAATGGCGCAGGCAAGTCGTCGCTGTTTGCCTTGCTCAACGGCAATTTGCATGAAGACGCGGGCGAGTTTTACATCCCCACACAATGGCGCATGGGCCAAGTGGCTCAAGACATGCCCGAGACCGAGCAAAGCGCCACCGAGTTCGTGATTGAAGGCGACACCGTGCTCAACGACGCACGCGCCGAGGTCAAAGCCGCCGAAGCCACCGACGATTACGAACGCATGGCCAATGCCTACATGGCCTTGAACGATGCGGGCGAGCACGACTCCGCTGCCCGTGCCCAGTCGCTCATCTTGGGTTTGGGCTTTAAGACCACCGAGCTGAACAACCCCGTCAACAGCTTCTCTGGCGGTTGGCGCATGCGCTTGCAGCTGGCCCGAGCGCTCATGTGCCCGTCGGACTTGCTGTTGCTGGACGAACCCACCAACCACTTGGACTTGGACGCTTTGGTCTGGCTCGAAGCATGGCTCAAAAAATACGAAGGCACGATGGTCGTCATCAGCCATGACCGCGAGTTTTTGGATGCCGTGACCAACGTCACCCTCCACATCGACCACGGCAAGCTGGTTCGCTACGGCGGCAACTACAGCAAGTTTGAAGACATGCGCGCCGAGCAAATGGAACTGCAACAAGCCGCCTTTGCACGTCAGCAAGACAAGATTGCGCATTTGCAAAAGTTCATTGCCCGCTTCAAGGCCAAGGCCAGCAAAGCCAAGCAAGCGCAAAGCCGCGTCAAGGCCTTGGACCGCATGGAAAAAATTGCGCCGCTCTTGGCCGACGCCGACTTCAGCTTCGAATTCAAAGAACCCGCCAACTTGCCCAACCCCATGTTGAGCATGCAAGGCGTGAGCGTGGGCTACCCTGCGCCTGCCGACGCGCTGGCGGGCACGCCGCCCACCGTCATCGTGCGCAACATCAACCGCTCGGTGCTGGCGGGTCAGCGCATTGGCATCTTGGGTGCCAACGGCCAAGGTAAATCCACGCTGGTCAAAACCATTGCGCGTGATTTGCAAGCTTTGGGCGGCGACATGACCGAAGGCAAGGGCCTGAACATTGGCTACTTTGCCCAGCAAGAACTCGATGTGTTGCACCCGCAAGACGACCCGCTGCAACACATGATTGACTTGTGCAAACGCTTGACCTCTGAAGGCAAGTTGAGCGGCCAAGCCACACGCGAGCAAGACCTGCGCAACTTCTTGGGCCAGTTCAATTTCAGCGGCGACATGGTCAAGCAAGCCGTGGGCAGCATGAGCGGCGGCGAAAAAGCCCGCCTCGTGTTGTGCATGTTGGTGTGGCAACGCCCCAACCTCTTGCTGATGGACGAACCCACCAACCACTTGGACCTCGCTACCCGCGAAGCCCTGAGCATGGCCCTCAACGAGTTTGAAGGCACCGTGATGCTGGTGAGCCACGACCGTGCGTTGTTGCGCGCGGTGTGTGATGAGTTTTGGATGGTGTCACGCGGTGGCGTCGAGCCCTTTGATGGTGACTTGGACGACTACCAACGCTACTTGCTCGATGAAGGCAAACGCCTGCGTGCCGAGGCTGTGGCGGCGGCAAATGCTGCAACGACCAAGGCGCAAGAGTCTGCGCCGGCCTCAACCGCTTCCTCTGCTGAGCCTGTTGAGGCACCCGCACCTGTCGTCGCAGCCAAACCCATCGTCTCGCGCGACCAACGCAAAGAAGACGCGCAGCTGCGCAAAGAAATCAACGAAAAAAAACGCCCGTTGAAAAAAGAGTTCGATGCCGTGGAAAAAAACATGGCCACGCTAGAGGCTGAAAAAACAACCCTGCACGACAAACTCGCCACGCCCCTGCCCCCTGCTGACATTGCAGGAGCCGGCAAACGCCTCAAAGCGGTGGAAGACGAACTGGCCGCTCTTGAAGTGCGCTGGTTGGAGCTGACTGAGGCGATGGACGCAATTGAAGCGGCGATGGCCTAAATCACTGGGCTTAGACAAAGCGCGCACTGAACTGCGCGCTGCACCAAATGATGGCGGGGAACGCACACATCCACGCCCAGAAAAATCGGTTCAAGCCAAAGAACCAAAACACCAAGAAGTGAAACAGCGCCGCCACGGCACAAAACACGGCCGCGAGTCGTGGGTCGAGCAAACTGAGGGGAAACAAAATTTCCCACACGATGAAGCCCCACGAACCCATCAAGGCCAGCCACTTGTTGCGCAGCGGGTGTGTGGCTGACAAAGGCCCATAAATCGCACCGTTCAAAAAGATGGTCATGGCCGAGCCATTGCGCCACTCGCGGCGCAGCAACTTCACAGCCCCCGACATGAAGTACGAGGTGATGGCTTGAATGGCGATGTACCAAAAGCCGGCTTGCCAACCGAGCTGCACATTCCCAAACGCTCCCACCACTTGCGAGATGAGTAAGCCGGTGAGCACCACAAGCGTTAAGAAGTCACTGCCCCCGTTGAACGCACCACGCCAACGGATGAGGATGAGCAAGTTGCCGACAAACAAAAAGCCAATCAACGGCAACGATGCCCCCTGCACTGCCAAAGCAACCGCGGCACACAAGCGCAACACCAAATGCAGCTGGTGCATGTGCGGCTTGAAGAGCACATCGAGCAAAGCGCGCACAGGTGCGTTGGGAATATCGGCTCGTTGCAATCGCCAAGACCAAAACGCATCGTCGGCGGTGTATGGGCCCATGCGCAAGTATTCCAGCGTTTGAATGGCAAGGCTCCAAGCAAACACCAGCTCGGTGGCGCGAATCGCCATCAAAGTGGGCGCTTCAACCCAAGCCTGAATGAAGGTCTGCAAAAACGAGGCGCTCAACATGCAGCAGCCTCCACGGGCGAGGTCATCATCACTTGGGTATCGACTGTTTCGCTGCGATCATCCAACACCATACGCAACTCAAACTGGCGATGCGTGAAGTTCACATCACGCGCGCGCAGCACTTGCTCAGTCAGGCGCTGCATCATTTGGTAGCTCACCAAACCGCGCGGATCCACGCCCTCAGGCAAGTCATGCAGGTCAGCCCAAAAGTGGTCCACCATGTTTTGTTGGGCCAGGCCGATGTTGGTGTCGGGGTTGTGCACGAGGTGGCTCAAACGGCGCACACGGCGCGGGTAAATCAGCACCCAATCAGACCATTGCAGCTCGCCCGAGGCCAGTTGCACCGCCGAGCGTGCATAGAGGTGCGGCACATAGCCCACCGCATGAAAGAACTTCCAGTTCGGAAAAAACGCACGCAGCAAAAACAGCCACGGGCCTTTGATGATGGGGGTTTTGATGATGAGCGTAGCAACGAGCACCACGAAATACAAAACGAATAGGACTTCGGTCATAGAACGAAATTCTAGAACGCGCGTGTCGCGTTACTTACCCGGCGGTTTTTCCTGAATCACCATCACCGACTCGGTGTTGCCCACCGCCACTTTGAGCTGTAGCGGGAAGGCTCCTGCGGGAACTTCGTTTGCTGTGAATGTTTTGTTCGCAGCGTCGTAGCGCAACCAGTTCGGCAATGGTTTACCGTCCATTTGTGAAATCTTCACAGGCGCATCTGCCGCATGACCGGCCACCGCATGGGGGTCCATTTCAAAGCTGAAGGTCTTGCCCGGTGCTGCCACATCAGCCGCCACTTGCACCTGAATCACACCGGTTTGCGTGGTGCTCGGTGCGCGGTTCACCACCACCGACACCGCGTTGCCTCCTGTGCTGCCCGTCGCAGGTTGTGCCGCAGGCGCCACCACATCGCCACCGGTACGCACAGACGCGATTGGCATATTGGTTTCAGCACGCACCATCAGCACGCCCGAGTTGACCGCGTTGAGCAACTGGGGATGATTGATCATGATGATGCCGCCCTTGAAGTACAACGCGCCCAGCCACAAGTTTTTGGGGTTGAACAAATCAATCTTGGCGCTGCCCGCATCAAAGTCTTCGTCGGCACCGGCTTTCAAGGGGCCCGATTGGATGATGTCAAAACCACCGCTGCTGACCTTGAGCTTGCCCGTGTAGACCGACTCCGTCCCCATGTCCAAAATGCCGTGGCTTTGCAAGTTGGTGGTCATGCCCACATTCACCACGCCCATGCTCAAGGCACCGCTGGTTGTCAGTTGCAGCGCTTGCGGTGTGTCAACCGACACACGTCCACCCAAATTGTTGGCGGCATCCGTGAGCGTGATATTGCCAGCGGCCGCGGCCAAATTGCTGGTGCCCGTGACCAACAAGGGGCCCGTTTGCGTGATGTCACCGGCGGCCACGGTGGCGACCAAGTTGCCCGTCACCGTGCTGCTGGCCAGCGTGAGTGCGGTATTGGTGTTGAGGTTGGCGTTCACCGCTTGCACCGTTACCGCTTGCGTCAAGGTGTTGGCTTGGCTCAGCGTCACATCGCCGTGTGTGGCGGCGAAGCTGCTGGTGCCAGCCACGGTCATGGGCGCGGTTTGCGTGATGTTGCCGGTGACCGATGCCACGCTCGCATCACCCGCGATGGTGCTGGGGCCCATGATCAGGTTGCTGCTGGCCACCAATTGCACATCTGTGGCTTGCAAACTGATGACACCGCCAAACTGGTTGGGCACATTGGGCAAGGTCACATTGCCGGTGCCCGCGTTGATGTAAGTGGTACCGGTCACACGCATGGCTGCATTGGGGGTGCCGTTGCTCGGGGCTTGCTGCACCACATTGCCGCCGTTGGTTTGCACATTCAGGTTGCCGCCTACGTTGGCAGAGCCCAAGTCAACTTGGCGGCCATTGGTCGCGGCCGTCAAGCTACCCGTCACCGTGGCTTGACCAAACGACACCGTGCCTTGTGTGCTGGTCATGTTCAAGTCACCTGTGATGTTGGCACCACCCAAGTTCATATTGCCTTGGCTTTCCAACGTCAAATCACCACCGGTGATGAAAGCGGTTCCCAAGTTAATGGAGCCACTGGGCGCGCGCAACACCATGGGGCCGGTATTGGTCACGCTGGCCAGCTGCAAGTTACCGCTGGTGGCCACCGAGGTCGATGTGCCTTGCAAAGCCAACGTGCCACCAAAACTGTTGAGTGGGTTCAGCATGGTGATGGTGCCCGTACCGGCTGTGACCGAGGTGTTGCCCGTCACCACAAACTGACCGGTTTGCGTCACGGCGCCGTTGGCGGTCAGCACGGTCATGGCACCAGACACCGTGGCTGCACCCAACGATGCGGCGCCGCCTGCCGTGTTCACATTCAGGTTGCCCGTGGCAGAAATGCTGCTGGTCGTCAGCGCTGCGCCTTGGGTGTTCAGCGTCACCGCACCACCACTTTGCAATGGTGCAAGCGTCAAGGCGGTGGTGGTCTTCACCGCCACATCGGCCCATGAGCCTGGCGCGGTTTCATCAAACTTCACGGTGCCCACCAAGCGGTTGGCAGCACTGTTGATGGTCGCGTTTTGTTGCGTCGTTTGCGCCGCAGTGAAGGTGCTGGTGCCGCCAATGTCCAAATGCGTGCTGGCAGCCTGCGACACACCGCCCGCTTGCGTGGTGGTGTGCAAGTTGCCGTGCAAGGTCACATCGTTCAACACCAAGGCGGTCGCGCTGTTCACATTCAGGTTGAACGATGCAGCACCGTCGGTGATGCTCACAAAACTCAAAGTGCCGCCGGTAGAAGTCAGCGTGGTGTTGGCACCCAGCGTGATGGCGTTGCTGTAGTTTTGTGCGCCTGCGGTGGTCACGCTGCCGCCGTTCATCGTCACGGGGCCGTTCACGGTCAAGCTACCGCTGCTAGTCACTGTGTCGCCAAAGGTCAGGCCAGAGGCGGTGAGCGTCGTATCGCCCCCGAAATTCACGGTGCTGTTGTAGCGCTGTGCGGCGGTGCCGGTGTTCACGCTGCCGCCGTTCAAGGTAGCCGCGCCGTTCACGGTGAACGCATATGCGCCCGACACCGCACCGGCCATGCTCACGCTGTTGGCGGTCAAGCTTGTATCGCGCATGAGTGCGACGGTGCTGCTGTAGCTTTGTGCACCCGTGGTGGTGAGGGTGCCTGCGTTCAACACCGCCGCACCCACCACGCTCAGATCGGCAGAGCCCACCACCGCGTCGTTGTAGGTGATGGTGCTGCCCGTGAACGTGGTGCTGCCCAACAAGGTCACCATGTCGTTGTAGGTTTGTGCGCCACTGGTGCGAACGGTGGCGGTGTTGATCACCACCATGCCACCGGTGTTGGTCGTCAACGTGGTCAAAGGCGTGGTGCCGCCCACTGCCCCATCAAAACGGGTGGTGCCGGAGGTGTTCACCGCCAAGGCGTATGCACCATTCACGGTGCTGCCCAGCGTCACATTGGCTGTGCTGGCGGTCAGCGTGGTGTCGTGGCCCAAGGTCATGGCGCCGTTGTAGGTTTGCGCGCCTGTTGTTGTCACGTTGCCGTTGTTCAAGGTGGTCGCGCCATTGACGGTCAGCGCATACGCACCGGACACGGCGCCCGACACCGCACCATCAAACGTCACGCCAGAGGCTGTCAACTCGGTGTCGTGGCCCAAGGTCACGGTGCTGCTGTAGCGCTGTGCGGCGGTGCCAGTGTTCACGGTGCCACCGTTGAGCGTGACCGCGCCGTTCACCGTCAAGTTGTGAACACCCGTGACAGCGTTGTCCAACGTCACGCCAGAAGCAGTCAGCACGGTGTCTGCACCCAAGCTCACCGCGCCCATGTAGTGCTGTGCAGCGCTGCCGGTGTTGACGCTGCTGCCGTTGATGGCGGCGGTGCCATCCACAGTCAAGGCATATGCGCCCGATACTGCACCACCGAAGCTCACATCCGATGCGGTGAGCGTGGTGTCATGGCCCAGCGTCATGGCGCCGCTGTAGCTTTGTGCGGCCGTGCCGGTGTTCACACTGCCACCGTTCAAGGTGGTGGTGCCGTTCACGCTGAAGCTGTAGTTGCCAGACACGGCGCCGTCCAACGTCACGCCCGACGCGGTGAGCGTGGTGGTGTTGCCGAGGCTCACGGTGCTGCTGTAGTGCTGTGCGGCGGTGCCGGTGTTCACGGTGCCGCCGTTCAAGGTGGCGGCGCCGTTGACCGTCAACGCATGCGCACCCGACACCGCGCCACCCAACATCACGCCTGTGCCGGTGAGTGTGGTGTCTCGACCGAGCGTCATGGCTTCGCCATAGCTTTGTGTGCTGGTGGTCGTCACGGCGCCGCCGTTGATGGCCACCGTGCCTCCTGCATTGGTGCTCAAGGTGCGCAGCGCATATGTGCCACCCACGGCACTGCCAAACGTGGTGGCGCCACTGCTGATCACGCTCAAGGCGGATGCACCGCTGGTCGAGCTATCCACAGCACCGACAAAGCTCACACCCTTGGGCGTGTTGGCGCTGCCTGCGGTCAACACCGTGTCACGCACGAGTGTGGCGGTGCTGCTGTAGCTTTGCGCGCCCGTGGTGGTAAGGGTGCCTGCGTTCAACACCGCTGCACCCACCAAGCTCAAATCGCCCGCACTCACCACCGCGTCGTTGAAGGTGATGCTGCTGCCGGTGAGCGTGGCGTCGCCCAACAAGCTCACGAGGTCGTTGTAGGTTTGTGCGCCGCTGGTGTGAACGGTGTTGGTGTTGATCAACACCAAGCCACCGGCGTTGGTCGTCACGCTGGTGAGCGATGTTGTGCCACCCACCGCACCGTTAAAGGTTGTGGTGCCAGAGGTGTTCACCGTCAAGGCATAAGTGCCGTCAACGGTGCTGCCCAGCGTCACATCAGCCGCACCGGCATCCAGCGTGGTGTCGTGTCCCAAGGTGATGGCGCCGTTGTAGGTTTGTGCGCCTGTCGTGGTGACACCACTGCCGTTCAAGGTGGTCGTGCCATTCACGGTAAGGCTGTAGCCGCCCGCGCCCGATACAACAGCGTCAAACGTCACCCCTGAGGCTGTGAGTTCGGTGTTGGCCCCCAAGGTCACGGCTTCGCCGTAGCTTTGTGCGCCGGTGGTTTTGACCACAGCGCCGTTCATCACCAAGGTACCGCCTGCGTTGGTGGTGACGCTGATCAAGGCGGCGCTGTCACCGAGTGTGTTGCTCAAGGTCGTCACGCCGGTGCTGTTGAGCGCCAAGCTGTAAGCGCCATCCACCGTGCCGCCCAAGCTGATGGCGCCAGAGCCTGCGCTGAATACGGTGTTGCCTGTGAGCGTGACGGGGGCTGTGCCCAAGACGATGGCGGCGTTGGTGGTGCCAATCGCGCCTGCGGAGCTGATGGCCATTGGTGCCGTAGCTGTCAAGCCGCCTGCAAAGGTCAGCGTGTCGCTGTCGGCGTTGCCGAGCACCAAGCTACCCGTGTTCAAGAACGTGGTGGCTGCACTGGTGCCGTTGATGTTGGTGGCGCTACCCAGCAGTTCCACGTTGTAAGCATTGGCCGTGGTGGTCAACACAGGGGTGGTCAAGTCGTTGGCAAAGCTCACCGTCTTCCCTGACACGGTGTTGCTCAACACCACGCTGGTGCCCGTGGTCACCGCGCTGTTAAAGGCTGCGCCGAAGCTGTTGGTCAGGGTCAAGGTTTTCAGTGCCACGCTTTGGCCCACGCCACCCAGCACGCTTACCGCGCCGGTGCTGCCTGCATTCAGCGTCAACGATTGCATGTTGGCTGTTGTGCCATTCACTGCGCCGCCCAGTGTGAGGTTGCCACCGGTGGTATTTAGCATCAGGTCGTCGCTCAAGGTGAGCGCGGTGTTGCTGTCGCCCAAACTCAGCGCCTTGTTTGTGGTGTTCAACGTACCGGCTGCGCTGACGGCGGTAGGTGCTGTGGCCGTCAAACCACCCGCGAAGGTGAGCGTGTCGCCTGCAGCGTTGCCCAGCACCAAGTTGCCGGTGTTCAAGAAGCTGGTGGCTGTGTTGGCTGCGCTCACGTTCGTCGTTGCGCCGAGCAGTTCCACGTTGTAGCCGTTGGCGGCGGTGGTCAACACAGGCGTGCTGAGGCTGTCGGCAAAGCGAATGGTTTGGCCTGCTACTGTGTTGCTCAACACCACGCTGGTACCCACGGTCACGGGGGCTGCAAAGGTGGCGCCGTTGCTATGCGTCAAGGTCAAGGTTTGCAGCGATGTGCCCTGCCCCATTGCACCCACCACGCTCACTGCGCCGGTGCTGCCTGCGTTCAGGGTCAACGATTGCGTGTTGGCGGTTGTGCCGTTCACCGCACCGCCCAGTGTGAGGTTGCCGCCCACGCTGGCGTTGCCACCCGTGGTGTCGAGTGTGAGGTGGTCAGCCAGTGTGAGCGCGGTGTCGCTGTCACCCAAGCTCAGCGCCTTGTTGGTGGTGTTCAACGTACCGGCTGCTTGAACAGCGGCTGGGGCTGTGGCGGTCAAACCGCCAGCGAAGGTGAGCGTGTCGCCTGCTGCGTTGCCCAGCACCAAGTTGCCGGTGTTCAAGAACGTCGTCGCCGTGTTGGCTGCGCTCACGTTCGTCGTTGCGCCGAGCAGTTCCACGTTGTAGCCATTGGCCGTGGTGGTCAACACAGGCGTGCTGAGGCTGTCGGCAAAGCGAATGGTTTGGCCTGCCACTGTGTTGCTCAACACCACGCTGGTACCCACGGTCACGGGGGCTGCAAAGGTGGCGCCGTTGCTATGCGTCAAGGTCAAGGTGCTCAAAGGCACCGTGTTACCCACTGCACCCGAGAACAACACCACACCATTGGTGCCCGCGTTGATCGTCACAGCTTGTGCGTTGTTGGCTGTGCCGTTCAAGGTCTTGGCAAAGGTGATGTTCGCACCCGCCGCCAACGCACCGTTGTTGGTGGTGTCAAAGGTGGTGTTGGTCATCAACACGGCGGCGTCGGCGATGTAGATGGAGTTGGGGCTGCTGGTGCGCACCGTGCCGCCGCTGAAAGTGCTGCTACCTGCGGCATCGGTTTCAAAGTGTGCGGGGGCTGTGGTTGCACCGATTGCGCCGGTGTACGTGGTGGCACCGCTGTCGGCCACCATCACGCGCGATGTGCCATCGAGCGTGCCGCCAAACGTCATGCCCACGCCCGTGAAGGTGGTGGTGCTGGTAGACAAGCCGCCCACTGTCACACTGCCGTTGTAGGTTTGTTTGTGGCTGCCCGCGTCCACGGTGCCACCGTTGACCACGGTGGCACCGTTCACGGTCAAGTCGCCAGCAGCTATAACGGCACCGCCAAAGGTGGTAGTGCCAGCGGTGATGGTGCTAGACCCACCAAAGCTCACGCTGCTGCCAAAGTCGAACGAGGCGGCGCTCAGGATGTTGGCGTGTGTGAACGTCAACGGTCCGATGAAAGTCATCGCACCACTGCTGCTAATGTCCCCATCCAACGTGGTGGGACCTGTGCTCAACAGACGCAAGCGGTACTCGCTGGCCGACACAGGGCTGGCCACATGCAAGCTGCCCGCGCCACTGTTGATGTCGGTCATCTCAGCCAAGCTGATGGTGCTGTTGGCGTTGCCCAATGCAATGGCCGCATCATCGCTGTGCAGCACACCCGCCAGCGTGATGGCGCTAGGCGCTGTCGCTGTCAAACCACCTGCAAAGTGCATGTCGTCAGACTCAATACCGCCCAACTGCAAAGCGCCTGTGTTGGCAAAGGTGGTGGCGTTGGTCACGCTCACTGCGCCGCGCAACGTCACAGCAAACGGCTCAGCCGCTACAGTGAGCGTGGGCGTGGTCAAGCCACCGTTGAAGGCAATAGCGTGGGCATCCACGGTGTCGGTCAACACCACGCTGGTGCCGGTGGTCACCGCGCCAGTGAATGTGGCGGTGTTGCTGTTCAGCACCTCTAAGGTCTTCAGCGCTGCGGTGCCACCCACCACGCCTTGCACGCTGATGTTGCCCAAGGCACCGGCATCGAGCGTCAAGCTGCGTGTGTTGACGGTGTCGCCATTCACGGTTTGCATGAATTTCAAATCACCGCCGGTTTGCACCGTCACATCGGTGAACACTTTCACGATGTCGTTGAACACCGCGCTGCCCGTGGTGTGAATGCTGCTGCCCTTGAGCTGTGTTTCGCCTGCGGCGGTGGTGAGCGAATCGGTGGTCAAGCTCAGCAACGGTGAGGTGCCGCCAATCACACCGCCCAACACCGTGGTGCCGCTGTCGCTGAGGGTCAGTGCTTGTGTGCCATCCACGGTCGATAACAAGGCCAAGTTCACGCCCTGCAAGGTCGTGGCTGCGGCCAAGTGGATGGCATCGTTGTAGGTTTGCGCGCCTGTGGTCTTGATGCGTCCACCGCCCATCGACACGCTACCGGGTGCGTCGGTGGTGATGCTGGTGAGTGCTGTAGTGCCGCCCACTTCGCCGTTGAACGCGGTGATGCCAGCGGTATTTACCGCCAAGGTGTAAGTGCCATCGAGCGTGTCGCCAAATGTGATATTGCCTGCGGCCGTGCTGGTGAGTGTGGTGTTCGCGCCGAGGGTGGCGGCTTCACCATAACTTTGTGCACCGGTGGTTTTGACCACGCCGCCGTTGATGGCCACGGTGCCGCCTGCATCTGTGGTGAGGCTGGTCAGTGCAGCCGTGCCGCCCACAGCACCTGTAAAGGTGGTGGCACCTGCGGTGTTGACTGCCAAGGTGTAGCCGCCATTGAGCGTGCTACCAAAGGTGATCGCGCCGCTGCCTGTGCTGGTGAACGTAGTGGCGGCACCCAAGGTCGCCGCGTCGTTGTAGGTCTGTGCGCCGGTGGTGTTGACCACGCCACCGTTGATGGCCAAGGTTCCACCTGCATCGGTGGTGAGGCTGGTCAAGGCGGTGCTGTTGCCGACGGCAGCTGTGAAGGTGGTCGCGCCCGATGTGTTCACCGCCAAGGTTTGCGCGCCGTTCAAAGTGTTGCCAAACGTGATGGCACCGCTGCCCGAGCTGGTCAACGTGGTAGCAGCACCCAAGGTCGCCACTTCGTTGTAGATCTGTGCGCCGGTGGTGTTCACCACGCCAGCGTTGATGGCCACGGTGCCACCTGCATCGGTGGTGAGGCTGGTCAAGGCGGTGCTGTTGCCGACGGCAGCTGTGAAGGTGGTCGCGCCCGATGTGTTGACCACCAAGGTTTGCGCGCCGTTCAAGGTGTTGCCAAACGTGATGGCACCGCTGCCTGTGCTGGTCAACGTGGTAGCGGCACCCAAGGTCGCTGCGTCGTTGTAGATCTGTGCGCCTGTTGTATTGACCACCCCGCCATTGATGGCTACGGTGCCACCTGCATCGGTGGTGAGGCTTGTCAGCGAAGCAGTACCGCCCACAGCACCAGTGAAGGTGGTTGCACCTGAGGTGTTGACAGCCAAAGTCTGTGCGCCATTGAGCGTGCTACCAAAGGTAATCGCGCCGCTGCTTGTGCTGCTCAACGTCGTCGCAGCACCCAAGGTCGCGACTTCGTTGTAGATCTGTGCGCCGGTGGTGTTCACCCCACCGCCGTTGATGGCCACTGTGCCGCCTGCATCGGTGGTGACGCTGGTCAAGGGCGTTGTGCCACCCACGATACCTGTGAAGGTGGTGGCACCTGAGGTGTTGACGACCAAGGTGTAAGCGCCATTGAGCGTGCCGCCCAAGGTGATGTCGCCTGAAACCGAGCTGGCGAGCACGGTGGCCGCACCCAAGGTCACCGCGCCGTCGTAGGTTTGCGCGCCTGTGGTGTTGATGCTGCCCCCATTGAGCACAGACGCACCATGCAGCACCAAGCCCGCACCACTGCTCAACGCTTGGTTCACTGTGATTTGAGGCGCGTACACGGTAATGGGGCCAGCAATGTCCACCAAGCTGTTGAGGGTCACATTGGTCAAGTTACCCACCTTGCCCAAAGTCAAGCCTGTGAGGGTATTGGCATAGGTGTAGTTGCCAGTCACCAAGCTGCCAAAGCTGTTGGTGGATGGCTCAATCGTCACTGCGCCAGAGCCTGTGAAGCCGCTGGTGCTTGGCGCTGTGTTGTTGGTAAACACCACGCCCCCTGCACTGCCCGTGCCGGTGGCGCCGGTGTAGCTATTCACGCCCGTGAGCGTGAGAATGTAGGTGTCCAGCTTGTTGAGCTGGCCTGCGCCGCTGATGGCATTGGCCACCGTCACATCGGCGCTGTGGTTGAAGTTGAGTGTGGTGCCCGTGGCAATGCTGACCGTGTTGCTGCCCAAGGCCGCCAGCGCATCGGTGCCGTCACCCACGCTCAAGGTACCGCCCGACACGGTGGTGACGCCGGTGTAAGTGTTGGCTGCTTTCATCACCCACTTGCCGGTGCCGGCTTTGGTGAAACTGCTCACGCCTGCGTTGTTGGCCAACACGGGCGTCATAGTGTTGTCGTTCGTGTTGGTGCCTGTCAGGGTCAACAAACGGCCTGCTGTGCCGCTGTAGGTCAAAGCACCTGTGTTGGTGAACACCAAGGCGCCGGTGCCTGAAGCATCTACCGTCGCACCGCTGTCACCCAAGGTGAACAAACGGTCGGTGCTCACGCCTGCGCCCGTGTACTTGAGCGTGCCGCCGTTGATGACCAAATTGGCCGCATCGCTGCTGGACTGGCCGATGTTGCTGGCCACGCCGCCATTGGCCAGGCTGGCCACCGAGAGGGTTCCGCCATAAAGGTAAGACACGCCTGTGTAGGTGTTGGCCGCAGTGAGCGTGAGCGTGTTGCTGCCGTACTTGATGACGTAGCCTGTGCCGCTGATGGCCTTGGCAAAGGTGGTGTCAGCCGTTAAGTTGAAGCCAAAGCCCGCGTTGTTCACCACATCGGTCAGCACCGTTCCTGCGGTGTTCAGCTCCAAATAACCTGCACTCGCAGTGGTCAAGCCTGTGTAGCTATTCACACCGCGTAGATACAAGGCCCCTGCTCCCTGCTTGACCAAATTGGCAGACGTGCCGGACACGACACCTGACAAGATACTGCTCGTGCCGGTGTTGTCCACCGTCAGCGTGCGACCTGCGGCCAAGTTGATGCCATAAGCACCGTTCACATCCGCACCGCGCAACAGCACATCACCCGTGCTCGTGTTGGCGGTGGTCAGTGCGGCGTTGAGCGTGAGGTTGCCACCGTACAAACGAATCGGGCCATTGATGCTCAACGCAGTGCCCACGGTCAAGTTGGCTGTGTTGGTTGTTTTGCCGAGGGTGAAGCTAGTGGCAGCGCTGTCCACCGTGAACGTGGATGGCAAAGACACCGCGGTGCTGAACGCATCCCCAAAAGACTCGACATACACAGAACCGGTGGTCTTCACCGTCACAGGTGCATTGAAGTCGAGCTTGTTGCCAACAAAATAAATATTGGCCGACGAGCTGGTCACCAAACCACCAGTTTTGCTACCAATGAAGTTGGTTGAACCGCTTGGCCATGTACCAAACAACAAGCCTGTGTTTTCTCCAGTCAAATGGATTGCGCCACTTGCCGACAACACATCAACAAAACTCATGGACAAGTCCGTGGGTGACGTGCCCACCGCCTTGCCGTCGATCGTGACCGAACCTGTCCCTGTAGCCGCAATCACCATACGTCGGGTGTCGTCTTGGGCCAACATCGACAAACCCACGCCTGAGGAGGTGGCGCCTGTGGAGCGTCCCACAATTTGGATGTCACCGTTTTGCGTGCGCAGCGTGCTGGTTACGCCAGCGATGCCTCGCCACGCCTGCAAGTCAATACCAACGGGGTACTGCGTGCTCGCGTTGGCCGTGCCCAACAAACGCAAGT
>Ga0228699_1000945_pt1 | contig 17308 bp, 15 predicted proteins | sample McNCre217_Aug_MG_FD_178016 | JGI IMG/M metagenome (GOLD analysis project Ga0228699, IMG submission 178016) | Freshwater microbial communities from McNutts Creek, Athens, Georgia, United States - 2-17_Aug_MG | ecosystem: Environmental > Aquatic > Freshwater > Creek | place: USA: Georgia...
TTCCGGTGCCGCCGACACGGGTGGACACCCACACGTCGAAGCAGATCCGCGCCGCCTGCGTTGCCCAGCCAGACGGCCAGCCGGTCAGGCCGCGGTTCGTCGCCATCTCGCCGGCAGCCGCAGCCAAGCCGAAGCGCCGCGCCGCTCGCTTCACCTCGCCGCTTGCGTTCTCTTCCACGGCCTCCAGCTCGAACAACTGCATCAGCTCGCGGGCGTCGCCCTCGATGCCGTCGAACTCGCTGACCAGGCATTCCAGCCATGCACGCCCCAAGGTGCCGAAGCTGGCGCGGGCACTGCGCTTGATGTGCGCCGACAGCTCGTGGCCCGTGGGGAATTCGTGGTTGTCTTCCAGGATGCTTTCCGGGGTCACCAGCGCCGGCACCGTCACCAGTCGGATTTCCTGTCCGCCCTTGATCTCGACTTGCGCGGTGGCCAGGTGCTGCGCCGGGGTGATCTCGCCCGCGGAGATGAGCATGTTCAACCACGCCGCGGTGGGTCGGTTTCCCCCCGCCGCTGCGCCGCGGGTCTTGCCGGACCCGTTCGCCACCATGTACAGGGACTGGCCCAGCTCGGACGCTTTCGCCTCGCCCAGCTCGTCGAGGATCAGCGGTGCATCGTTGTGCTGTTCGCAGACGGCCTCGAACCCCACGAGGGTCGAGTTCCATTTCTTCATGTAGCTGTCCGGGTGGTTCTCATCCCCCATGCCGAACACTGACGACGCGGCCAGCATGATCGTGGTCTTCCCCTTGGAAGTCGGGGCGACGAAGTGGACACCCCCGCCGCCGACTTCGGGCACCAGGCGCAGCAGCGGGCCGGCCAGTGCCAGGCAAACGGCAAACGTCGGGCGGCTGTTGCGGGCGCACAGCCGGCCGATGTCGGCTTTCCAGTCGTCCAGGGTGCCGCGGTGCTTGAAGGCGGACCGGCGCACGCCTGAGGCATGGAACAGAATCGTTTCCTCGCCGTGCGTGCCGATGACTTCATCGGGGGTCACGAACACCCGGCCATGCCAGCCCGTGCGGTCGGTCAGGCGGGCGCGGTTCTCGGGTCGGCGTGTCTCCAGGTACTCGGCAAACCAGCGCCGCCGCTCAGGGTTGGACGGGACCATGAACCCGTTCGACAACAGCGCCTTCCGGTACTCGGCACCGTCGCCGCTCAACTGCTCCCACGGGATGAACAGGGTTTTCAGCTTGCCGAATGCGTCTGTGAACTCGACTTGCAACGAGGTGCCGGCGTCGTGGCTGTCACGGCACAGGGACACGGCACGCAATGCAGCGCTGACCTTGCGCCACGATCCGCTGACCGTCTCGCCCATCACCACCTTCCAGCGCCACAGCCCGGTGTCGTTGACCAGGAACAGATCGGCGCCGCGGGCCGGTGCGGGCGCGTTCGGGCCGGCTTCGCTGTCGTCCGGTGCGTCCGCCGCTTCGGGTGGGCTGGTGCGCTTGGTGGTCTTGCTGGCGGTCTTCTTCGGGGCGGTCTTGCCGGTGGTCTTGGTGCGGCCGGTGCTGGGCGCGGTGTCGGCGTCGGCGGTGCTGGCCGGTGCGGCTTCGGTGTGGTCGGAACCCGCCGGGCCGGGGTCGTCATCGCACCAGGGAGGATCGGCCAGCGTGGGCGACTGCGCGGGGTCGGCGTCGATCGCCTCGCCGCCAGCCTGGGCAGCGTCCGCAGCGCCGGCAGGTGCAGGCGCCTGCAGTGCGGCATGAACCAGCGCCGCCACGGCTTCCAGGCCGACGGCTGCGCCCATGTCGTTGAAGTCCGAACCGCCTTCGGGCAGCTCGTCGGGGAAGCACACGAAGGCCGGGCCGGCGCTGGTGTTTGCCACCCGTGCCGCAACCGCTGCAGCCTTGCGGCCGGGGTTGCCCTTGCCCCTCGCTTCGGTGTCGCGGTCGTCATCGCCGCAGACCAGGAACAGCGCGTCCGGGTGTCGCTCCCGCAGCGCCTGGGCGATGTGCCGCAGGTTGCCAGCGTCGAAGCAGACGGCCACGGGCAGGCCGGTAGCCTCGTGGAGCGTGGCGCCGGTCGCGTAGCCCTCAGCCAGCAGCAGGACGGGCCATTCCGGCACGTCAGACCCTGCGCCGTCGATCAGGTGGAACAGTCCCGCCTTGCGCGATCGCACCCGCTCATCCTTGCGCGGCCGGGGTCCGTAGAGCTTGTCCCCGATGACCTCGCCGGTCTTGCGGTCGATCAAGGGCTTGGGGAGGATGCGTTGCACGCTCCACAGCTCGCCGTCAGCGTCGTGCATGGGCACCAGTGCCGTGCCATCGGCCAGGAAGCGCAGCCCGTGCGACTGGACACCCTTCCGGGTCAGGTACGGGCAACCACTGGCCGGCGCCGTGTCGCTGGCACCGTCCCACAGGGCACGGCAGCGGGTCGCGGCGTCGAGGTGATCGGCCTCCAGGGCTGCAGCCTCTTCAGCCTCGCGCCGCTCGCGTTCGGCGTGTTGCGCGGCCAGCTCGTCAGCAGTGGGCACGGGGCGGCCGGCGCGGGGCTTGGTGCCGTCGTTGTCCGGCTTCGGGAACTGGAAGCCGTGTTGCTTGGCAACGTAGAACAGGGTACTGATCTTGACCGTACCCGGCTTGCAGACACTGCGCCAGGTCGCGGCGTCTTCGGTGGCCACGGACTCCGATCGACGCGCCGCCCACGGCATCCAGTAGTCCGCGCCGTTCGTGCCGAACTGGTCGAACACAGCGAACCCCAGCCGGGCGCGTTCGTCGTGGGTGAGGTGGTCGGGGTTGATGCAGGCCAGCGCATCCGCCACCAGTTCGGGCGTGATCTCGCGGTCTTGGCGTGGTGCGGTCATGCTGCACCACCGATCGACCGCAGGGGTTCAGCGTGGCCGGCTTGCAGCGCCTGCGCAGACGCCTGCGGAGGTGTGCCGGTGTCGGGGTGTTCGGTCATGGTGCGGTGGGTGGTTTTGGACACACCGGGGGCTGACCTTGAGGCAGTCAAGCTCTTCATTTCAATCCTTGGGTGGTTCCAGCCGTGCGGGCCGCTTCTCTTCCGGTGTGCCGTCTGTCGTTGTTGTGTAGACGGCCCGCAGGCGCTGGAACTGGTGGTTTCTGGTCAGTCGGTGGCGTGTGCCGCCTTGGTGGTGCGTCGTGCCATCCAGGCCGATACCGCTTCCGCGTCCCAGACCGTCATTCGACTGGACGACAGCCGGACACCAGCGGGGAAGGGGTCGATCTGATCCTTCATGCGATCGAAGACCCACGAACGCCCGGCAGTCGTCAGGGCGCACACCTGGGGCAGTCGCAGCCACTGGCGCGGGGCCAGCGTCGAACCGCCTGCATGGTGGTCAGCGCCTGCGATCAGCAGCACCGCACGGGCCAGCAGCACGGCCGGGCGTCCGTCCAGTCCGCTGCGCAGGGCTTCGGCTAGCAGCTCACGCAGCGCGGCCAGCAGATCCGGTGCCGCTGCGATCAGGTGCCCGTTCGCGTTCTCTTGCGCCAGGCTGTCAGCGCCGTGGAAGCACACGACGGCCACAGACTCGCCGGCACTGGTGGCGATGGCGCCGCGCTTGGTGTCGAAGCGCCACGGGCCGGGCGTGGCGTGGGTGGTGGTCACGCTGGTGTTCATCGTGTCCCCCGATCGATGGCGATGACTCGAAAGGCACGCTCTCGCAGCGCCAGGCGCCGAACGGCAGCGGGGAAGAACAGGCGGGTGATCGTGCTCACGCTGCACCCCCGTTCGCCTGCACGGGGTACTGAATCCGGGCCGGCGTGTGGCGCTCGCCCGGCATGCTATCGATCTTCACGCCGTAGGCGTTGGGGTGCTTGCGCTTCAGCCGCTTCATCGCCTTGCGGAACTGCAGGCGCGAACACTGCGGTTTGCACAGCGGCCAACCGGTGACGACGGTTCCAGCCGGCGCGGGTGCGCCGTGGACGATGGTTCCAGGCGTCAAGGTCACATCACGAACGACGAAGTACCGGCGCACTGACAGCCCAAGGCGGGAACCGTGGCGGGCATCTCGACGGGTGGCCGGGGTGGTAGTTGCGGTGCTCATGCTTCACCGCCTTCGCTCGATTGCTGCGCACGGATTGCCGGGGCTGCAGCCTTCAGAAGCAGGTCGTACAGGTCTTCGTTCAGGGCCGCGGCAGCGCTCATGAGGTTGCCGGCGTGGAACTGTGAGTAGTCGTCCGGCTTCTTGATGTATTCGCGGGCACAGGTCAGCAGCGTGACCAGCTCGCCGCAGATGCGGGCCGCTTCGGTAGCCTGGGTGGTGGTCGTGGTGCTCATGCCGCACCGCCTTTTTGATGAACTGAAACCGTCAGCAGGTGAAGGGCTTTGATGCACGCCGCGACATCAGGCTGGGTTTTTGTCAACCCGCTCCGGCGCGCTTGGTCGATCGCGTCACCCAGCGCGTGAATCGCGCGCTGTTCATCGCTTTTTGCCAAGAAACCAAGGGAATCTTCCAGTGCTGAAAGCTGGGGGCTCTTTGGATCGTCTGCAGCACGCAGTGCGCACGAGATGATCGAGATTGCAGTGAAAGTGGCGCTCATGCCGCCACCCCCGCACGCATCGCGCGATCCGACAGCATCCATGCGGGCGCGTCATCACACGACGGTGTGCCGGTGCCGTATCTGACGCCGAAGTCAGCCAGGAAGCCGGCCACAGCCAGCGCATCGCCGATGACGTGCCCGTGTCCGGGGTTCAGGTTTTCGAGGTCACGCACCAGGGCGCGAACGCCTGCGATGCTTGAGGCAATGTCGCCCAGCAGGATGACCAGGCCGGCCAATCGCTCTGCAGCGTCGGGGCCGGTGGTGCTGGTGGACAGTGCGGGGGTGTGGTCGCTGCTCGGTGCAGCGGTGGGGGTCGTCATGGTTTCAGGCTCCTGAATGAGCTTCTGACAACCACCCGCACGCCTTACGACAGGCAGCGGGTGGGCGGGATGTTCGTAACACGGATTCAGCCGTGCGGCCGTCCTTACGGATTGGCCCATCCCGCCCATTGAATCCTTGACGGAATACGGGCGTGACAAAGCCGCACTGTCGGGGCGGCTGACCGCTGAATCTGAGGTGTTACGAGCACCGGCGACAAGCGTAGCACGGCCACGCCGCATCTGTCCGCATTCATCCGCATATTTCCGATTCAGGCGCTCGGTCATTGTTTGCACCCGTGGTTCAGTACCGACTTGATCGCGCCTTCCACCGATCCCGCAGGCACGCTCAGTGCAGCGTCCACCAGTCTGAACGACGCTGGCGTGTAGACGTGTCGCGTGCTCACCTTGTGCATGGCTTCGGTGAATGCCTCACCTCGAACGCCCACCAGGTCGGCGACTCGCTGGCAAACGGCACGCTCGCCAGCGACGCGGGCGTTCTCCGCAGTCTGTCGCCGGTATCCCGCCGACTGGCGCAGCCGACGCGCACAGGGCGCACAGGCACCAAGGGCGAAGCCAGGGAACGACGTAGGCACGGCCAGCGCCGGGCGTGCGTCGGTGCAGTCCTTGCCGCAGGCCACGCAGCGGAAAGACCCGCCGCGGCCCCATTCGGCCAGGGCCTGCACCTGGGCGGCCGGTTCGAGGTGGTGGGGTTTCATCGCTGGGCGCCGGCTACGGTGATCCGGGCTTGAATCCACGCCTGAACAGCCGCATGGCTCCAGGCGGTGCAGCGTGCTGACAGCCGGACCGGAGGCACGAACTTTCCAGCGCGGGTCAGGCTGTACAGAGAACTCTTTTTCAACCCGGTCAGGGTCTCGACTTCGGCCAGACGGATCAGGCGATCCGGCTTTGCCTCAGCGGGGGCAGGGGTAGCGGTGGCTTGCGGGGTGGTGTTGCTGACCAGTTGCACGGCTTTGCTTCCATCGTTGTGCGTCGTTGCGATGGAGTGAACTGTTCAACGACTCGACCCTATCCCGCCAGCGGATACGGGGATAGATAGGGGATAGCCCATCAGGTGGTGGGGTTGCGCTGCTTGCGGGCAGTGGTCAAGAAGGGCTTGATGGAGTTCGGCGCGTAGGACCACGCTTTCCCCAGTGCTTCCCGTGCAGCCTCGCCTTTCATTGCGTTTGGGCCGGTGGTCAGGCTTTCGTACTGGCGCAGCAGATCAGCATAGACCGCAGGTGTCCAATCTTCGCCCGGCTTCTTGGTGGGTTTCAACTCGACCGCAGGGGACCGCTCGGACTGGAAGGCAGGGGGTGCCGCCTTCACGTCGGCAGGGTCCGAGGTATCACGCCCGAAAAGGCGGTCAGCGTCTTTCCGAAGAATGGCTAACTGGTACGAATCTAGGACTGGGTCGTATAGGCGCCGCGGGCGGCTCCTCAGCATCCAGTAAGCGCGCATGTAGTCCATCAAACCAAGCGTACCCGGTCGTTTCAAACCGAACACTATGGTTCCAGAGGAGGCGCCAGTTTCTGTTACACGATCGATAATCAGCCTATCCGGCCATGCCAGGTCATCCCTAACCTTTATTGCGTAGTTGCCGCGGGTGGTGAGGTACCAATTCACCGCCCCGTCACGCTCGATCGCATCCAGGACTGTATCCACAGCCGGCACGAGTGGCAGAGGGGCCAGCATTTGCCGGCGCACCAGATCCGGCACGCTCACCAGTTCGCCATCCGTCGATGACAACGGCCCCCATTCTTCGGCGTCGTGCCACGACTCGAACGATTCCATACGCGCCCCCACGCATTGCCCCCGCCCTCAGGATGCCGCGCCACCCAGCGGGGGCGCTGGGCATGGCCGGGGGGATCAATCCCAGCCCGGCGCAGCGGTGCAATTTTCTCACCTTGCAGGGCGTCGCGGCCGGGAATGTCCAGCAGTTGCAGCAGGTCAGCGCCGCGGGTGAGCGCCAGGAACGAAGGCCACGGGAGCGGATAGGGCAGCGTGCCGGGCCAGCCCTGCCAGGCTGAACGGTATCGTGGTGCTGGCCGTGTGTCTGCAACTCGCCGACGCGGCCGGCGCGGTGCTGGCAGGGGCTCCCGGCGCCGCTCGAGGGGCCGCAGCGGGGGAAGTGGCCGGACAGATCCGGGCGCGTGCCCAGCGCCGCGGATGAGTACCAGGAACGAAGGCCACGGGACAGGATCGGCCAGCGTGCCGGCCAGCTCTTCCAGGCTGAACGGTGTCGAGGTGCTGGCCGGTGGCGGACTGGTGGGAGTCGCCCAGCCGGCGCGGTGCTGGCGGTGCCGTGCCAGTTGCTCGACGGTGACGGGGTGCCCGGCGCTGGCCAGCCGCAGCACGTCGAGGTGCTGGCCGGTGTGGCTGCAGCTCGCCGACGCGGCCGGCGTGGTGGTGGCTGGGCAGATCCGGGCCAGCGCCGCAGGTGAGCACCCGGAACGAAGGCCACGGGAGCGGATCGGCCAGCGTGCCGGCCAGCTCTTCCAGGCTGAACGGTGTCGAGGTGCTGGCCGGTGGCCGAACTGGTGGGAGTCGCCCAGCCGGTGCGGTGCTGGTGGCCGGGCCAGCCGCTCGACGATGCCGCAGGTGCCCGGCGCCGGCCAGGCTGAACGGTGTCGAGGTGCTGGCCGGTGGCCGGACTGGTGGGGGTTGCCCGGCCGGTGTGGTGCTGGCGGTGCCGGGCCAGCCGCTCGACAGCAGCGCAGACGCCTGCGCATCTCGCCGGTTTGTCGCGCGGCCGGGGGTTTTCTTCACGCGCAGATTCCAGCGAAGACCGAAGACAGGCACCAGGGAACGGGGTCCGCCTGCACGTTGAAAAACCGTGAACGCTCGCCTGAACCTGCGGCCGATCGTGCGGGGTTGTCGGCGCTCTCACCATCCGAAACGAAACCCCCCACCCCTAGAAACTCCCGCTCATAAAAATTTGCCTGGGGACCGGTTTCCGGGGGTGGACCTGCAGAGATTTGCACCCCCCCTCCCCACCAGCTACCCGACCCGCCCGCACCGGCCAGCCGCTGCCAGCGCGGCCGGGCACGCACCTCGACAGCCGGCGCCGCCGTCGAAACCATTCCACAGTTCTTCCACAGGTCTTCCGCAAGCTTTCCACGACAAGTAACAGATAAGTAAGAGTGTTCTAAGTGCTTGATTTGTATAGGGTGTCTCTGTCTTTTTCCGTGGACTGACCCGCCCGGCGCCGTCAATTCCACAATCCGCAGCCGTTTTCTGAAAAGAAGGGCGCCCCCCGTTGTTCCTTGGTGCGTGTCTTCGAGCCATGCCCGGAAGCCCAGCGCGAAAGAAACCCCCGCCGCGCCGCTATCCGGCGCACGGTGGAAGGCATCCAGCCAGGCAGACAGGCACAGGTCAGGCCATGCAGCCGACGCACAGGGCAGCCCGTGCCCAGACCAGACACAGCCAGATGGACGAAGCCCGGCACGGGGCCGGGCTGGTGGCGTGCAGCGGGATGCAGCCGAGTCGAACGCCTGGGGCATGCCATCGGCCAGCCGCCACGGCCAGCGCGAAAGCACCCCCGCCGCGCCGTCCACCCGGCGCAGCGTGGAACCTGTCGGCGTGCCTGCAGTGCTCGGCGCAGACACAGCCCGGCACGGCCGGGCAATCCAGCCAGATGGACGAAGCCCGGCACAGGGCCGGGCTGGTGGCGTGCGGCCGGTGCCTCAGGTCACCAGCTTGGACGCGGGCACCGATCAGGCACCAGGAGGAAGGGCGTCAGGCTGCACGGATCGGTATCACCTGCGCCCCCATGCGCAGCGTGTCCAGGTAGTCCGCCCATGCCTGCATCATGTGCCGGCGCTGGTCGGTGAACTCCGTCCGGTTGTAGGCGCGTCCGAGTGCGTCGGGGACGGTGTGTGCAAGCTGCGCTTCGATGACCTCGGGAGCAACCCCCAGCCGCTCGGACAGCATCGTGCGGGCCATCGCCCGGAAGCCATGCGCCGTCATCTCTTCACCGTCGAAGCCCAGCCGTCGAAGCGCCGCGTTCATCGTCATGTCGCTGATCGGCCGGGCACGGTCGCGCAAGCCGGGGAACACCAGCAGCCCGGACCCGGTGAGGGGCTGCAGCCCCCGCAGCACGGCCACGGCCTGACGGGACAGCGGAACGACGTGATCGGGTCCGGTCGCCTTGCCTTGAAGGTTGCGCTTCATCCGGTGCGACGGGATCAGCCAGGTTCCCGCGTCCAGGTCGAACTCCGCCCACGTCGCGCCCCGGATCTCGCCCGGACGCTGGAAGGTGAGGGCGGCCAGTTGCAGCGCCGCCTGGGTGGTCGGCTGGCCCGTGCAGGCCAGCAGCGCCCGCAGCAGCTCGCCCACCCGTGCGGGGTCGGTGATCGCCGCCCGGTGTTCGACGCGCACAGGTGGCAGTGCGTCGCGCAGATCGGCGGCCGGGTTGCGCTCACAGTGGCCGGTGGCGATGCCGTAGCGGAACACCTGTCCGCACGCATCCTTCACCCGGTGCGCCGTCTCGACCGTGCCGCGTGCCACCACGCGCCGCAGGCATTCCAGCACCATCGGTGCCGACACGCTCGCCAGCGGCAGGCGCCCCAGCCACGGGAACACGTTCTGTTCCAGGCGCAAGCGGGTTCGGTCGGAATGCCCGGCGCTGACCTTGGCGGTGTGGACAGAGGCCAGCCACTCGCGGGCCACGGCCTCGAAGCTCCCGACGGGTGGAAGTCCGGCGTCTGCGCGTCGGTCGGCTTCATCGGCCTGGGCGGTGGCGGTCTTGGTCTGCTTGCGGGCCGCGCTCGGGTCGGTTCCCTCGCTCAACAGGCGCCGCGCCTCGTCTGCCTTCTTGCGGGCGTTCGACAGGGACGTGTCGGGGTAGGTGCCCAAGCTGATGACGTTGCGCCGTCCCTCGTGGGCGTAGGCCAGCCGCCAGCCGTGGGCGCCGCCCTTCACGAACAGCAGCAGGTGCAGCCCGTCGCCGTCGTTCAGCCGCTTGCGCGGGTCGCCCGGCTTGATGGTGCGGATTGCGGCGTCGGACGCGATGAGGTGGCGGGCCATGCGAGAACTTTTCAGTGGAGTTCTCGCGATTGTCGAGTTCTTGCAGAAGTTCTCGCACCGAACGCCCGGAGGACGATGCACGCCCCTGCACGTCACTGGACAACAAAAAAGCCCTAGAGCGTTGATTCTCTAGGGCTTTTTGCTTTGGCTTGGACGTTCTGGAACGTCTTTGCACGTTGTCTTGGTGGCGCTTCACGGACTCGAACCGCGGACCTGTGGATTATGATTCCATCGCTCTAACCGACTGAGCTAAAGCGCCAACAGAATGCTATTATGCATGGATCAGTTTGGCGGTGCAAGAAATTTCTGGATCAATATTTGGTTCGCGTCTTGCTATCGTTCAGGCCCGCGAACAACCCACCGAGACTGCCCCATGAGCCCCCTCCATTCGATCCCCGGACGCACCAAGAAACTGCCCCCGCTGCGCGTGGGCGTGGGCGGGCCGGTCGGCTCGGGCAAGACGACGCTGGTCGAGATGCTCTGCAAGACGATGCGCGAGCGCTGGGACCTGGTGGTCGTCACCAACGACATCTACACCAAGGAAGACCAGCGGCTGCTGACCGTGGCCGGCGCGCTCGACCCGGAGCGCATCATGGGCGTGGAGACCGGCGGCTGCCCGCACACGGCGATCCGCGAAGATGCCTCGATCAATCTGGAGGCCGTCGACCGCATGCTGGACAAGTTCCCGAACGCCGACATCGTCTTCATCGAGTCGGGTGGCGACAACCTGGCCGCCACCTTCAGTCCCGAGCTGTCCGACCTGACGATCTATGTCATCGACGTGGCCGCCGGCGAGAAGATTCCACGCAAGGGCGGCCCCGGCATCACCAAGAGCGACCTGTTCGTGATCAACAAGACCGATCTGGCGCCTCATGTTGGTGCAGACCTTGACATTATGCGCGCCGATACGGTGCGCATGCGACCGAATCGGGCATTTGTCATGACCAACCTCAAGACCCGTGACGGGTTGGCTGAGGTGGTGTCGTTCATCGAGCAGCGGGGCCTGCTGGTGGGCTGAACTGGAGCGGTCTGACCGCACGCGCCCTGTGACAGGGCGCCTGGTCCTCAGTGCACGGCCGGCAGCGCGCGCAGCGCCCGCACGGCGCCTTCGCCCAGCGACGCCCCGAAGCGCTTGGCCAGCCGCTCGGCCACGTTTTCCTTGGTCGTGTAGTCGATGATGTCCTCGGCCTTGATCACCTCGCGGGCGACGTAGTCGAGGTTGCCGATGCCATCGGCCAGCCCCATCTTGACGGCCTCTTCGCCGCTCCAGAACAGACCGGAGAAGGTTTCCGGCGTTTCCTTGAGGCGCTCCCCCCGGCCTTCCTTGACGGTGTCGATGAACTGGCGGTGGATCTGGTCGAGCATGGCCTGGGCATAGCCGCGCTGCTTCTCGTCGAGCGGCGAGAACGGATCGAGCATGCCCTTGTTGCTGCCGGCGGTCAGCAGGCGGCGTTCGACACCGACCTTCTTCATCACCGCGTCGAAGCCGAAGCCGTCCATCAGCACGCCGATCGAGCCGACGATGGAGGCCTTGTCGACGTAGATCTCGTCGGCGGCCACGGCGATGTAGTAGGCGCCGGAGGCCGCGCTTTCCTCGACCACCGCGTAGACCTTCTTGTGGTGCTTGTCCTTCAGGCGGCGCAGCTCGTCGTAGACGATGCCGGCCTGCACCGGGCTGCCGCCGGGCGAGTTGATGCGCAGCACCACTGCCTGGGCGCCAGCGTCCTCGAAAGCGTCCTTCAGGCCCGACAGCAGCACTTCGGCGCTGGCCTCGCTGCCAGAGGCGATCTCGCCGCGCAGCTCGACCAGCGCGGTGTGCGGGCCGGTCGGGGCGCTGTTGTGGCGATTCTCGCTGTAGACCGTCCAGGCCGCGAACAGGCCCAGCCCCAGCCAGCCGATCCGGAAGAACAGGCTCCAGCGCCGCGAACTGCGCCGGTCGCGCAGGTAGTCGCGGGCGAACTGCTCCATCACATGGTCGAAGGCGCCGCGGGAGACCGCGGGCACCACCGGCGTGGCGGGCGTGGTGGCTGGTGCGGGGGAGGGCGCCGTGGAGGCAAGGTCGTCTGGCTGGGTCATGGAATCTTCAGTCGCCGAACGCCGGCGTCAAGGTGACAGAAGGATACCAAGACACCTGTCCGTCGCGCTCGTCCACCTGCAGCGCCTTGAGCCGCTTGCCCCGGCACGGCCCGCCCACGCAGTAGCCTGAGGCCGGCTCGTAGACCGCCCCGTGGATCGAACAGAGGATCCACTGGCCGGTGTCGTCGAGGAATTGCCCTTCCTTCCAGTCCATTTCGGCCGGCACATGGGCGCACTGGTTGAGATAGCCGACCACCTGCCCGCCGTGGCGCAGCACGAATCCGCGCGCGGGCTGGCCGTGTTCGAGCAGGTCGAAGACGTGGGCACGGCCGCCGTCCGCGAGATCGGCGGAGGCGCACAGAGGAATGGCGCTGGTCTGGTCGCTCATGCGTGCATCCCGAGCCATGCACGCAGCTCCGCCACCGAATGCGCCACATGCCGCGGCCCCAGCGCGCGCAGCGGCGCGTGCTCGTGCGCGCCATAGGTGACGGCCACGCTGTGCGCGCCGGCGTTGGCGGCGAGCTGCAGGTCGTGCGTGGTGTCACCGATCATCAGCGTGCGCTCCGGCTCGACGCCGAACTCGCGCATCAGCTCGTGCAGCATCTGCGGGTGCGGCTTGGAGCGGGTCTCGTCGGCGGTGCGGGTGGCGTCGAACAGCGGGGCCAGGCCCGACAGGCGCAGTGCGTCGTTCAGGCCCTGCCGGTTCTTGCCGGTGGCCACGGCCAGCCAGTGCTGGCGCTGGCGCAGATCGGCCAGCAGATCGGGCACGCCACTGAAGAGCGTGACGTCCTCGTGGTCCTTGAAGTAGTGCTGCCGGTAGCGGCGGCCGAGTTCGGGGTAGCGGTCGGGGCTCAGGCCGGGGACGGCGTGCATCAGCGCGTCCTGCAGCCCCAGGCCGATGACGTAGGACGCCGCTTCGTCGCTCGGCACGGCCACGCCCAGGTCCCGGCACGCGGCCTGGATGGCGCGCACGATCAGCGCGGTCGAGTCGTAGAGCGTGCCGTCCCAGTCGAAGACGATGAGGTCGTACTGGCGCGGGCGGAAGGCGGTGGTGTCGGTCATGGCGTGGGGGCTGGAGCAGCGGCAGGTTGGGCTGCGGGACGCAGGTGGGACAGCAGGGCGGTGCATTCGGGCGGCAGCGGCGCTTCCAGCTCGATGCGCTCGCCCGTGGCCGGGTGGTCGAAGGCGAGGCGGCGGGCGTGCAGGAACATGCGCTCGAAGCGGCAGCCCGGCGCGGCCGGCGCGTCGCCACGGGCCAGCGCCTTGTTCAGCGCGAAGTCGCCGTACTTGTCGTCGCCGACGATGGCGTGGCCCTGGCTGAGCAGGTGAACGCGGATCTGGTGCGTCCGGCCGGTCTTGATGGTCACGTCGAGCAGCGTGCAGTCGGCATAGGTCTGCGCGATGCGGACCAGCGAGACCGAGCGGCGTCCGTCCGGGTGGTCCTCCTCGACCGCGCGCACACGGCGCTCGCCGGCCGCGTCCAGGTACTTGTGCAGCGCCACATCGACCACCTTGCGTGCCGCCGGCCAGGCGCCGATCACCAGCGCGGCGTAGGTCTTGCCGGTCTCGCGCTGGCGGAACTGGTCCTGCAAGGCGGTCAAGGCGCTGCGCTTCTTGGCGATCAGCAGCAGGCCCGAGGTCTCGCGGTCCAGCCGGTGCACCAGTTCGAGGAACTTCGCCTGCGGCCGCGCCCGGCGCAGCTGCTCGATCACGCCGTGGCTCACGCCCGAGCCGCCGTGCACGGCCACGCCTGCGGGCTTGTCGATCACCAGCAGGTGCTCGTCCTCGAAGCGGATCGGGAACTCGCGCGGCGGCGCGGTCGAGACGGTCGGCTCGCTCAGGCGCAGCGGCGGCAGGCGCACATCGTCACCCGCCTCGACACGCGAATCGGCGCTGGCGCGGCCCTTGTTGATGCGCACCTCGCCGCTGCGGATGATCCGGTAGACGAGGGTCTTGGGCGCGCCCTTGAGTTCGCGCAGCAGGAAATTGTCGAGGCGCTGGCCGGCGCTGCCTTCATCGACCAGCAGGTGGCGCACCTGCGCCGCCGCCGGATCCGCAGCCGGTGCACCCGTCGGCGGAACGGGGGCGCGCAGCACGGGTACTCCCGCGTTCACAGGCTTGCGCGTGACCGGTTTCGCGCCGGCTTTTCCGGACCCGGACCGGCTGGGCTTTGCCCCTATAATGCGTTGGACCACGATTGCGCTGTAAGTGTTTGATTTGCCTGAGTTTAGCGGGCACTGAGAAGCAGCCCCCGGTGCAGGGTGGTCGGGACTGGCCAGCGGCCCCTGTGGGATGTGCAGGCCAGGTCCAGACGCTGATGCAGCGTGTTGCCTGATGCATGGTGTGCCCTCCCAAGGTGAGTGTGCGGATGTGCAGGCAGCATGCAAGAGACCACGCTGAAAGAGCCCCGACACAAGGTTTTCGGCGGCAGCTTCCGAAAGGGGCTGTCGCCCGCGTCCGACCACCGACGCCGTCGCATGAACGATTTCGAGTTTCCGCTTCCCGACCCGACCCCTGGTGACTGCCGTCCCCGGTCGGAGCCGCACGCCAGCGCGTGTGCGTCGGATGGCGGACCCGTGCCCTGCCGGCCCGGAGGCCGGCACCACGGCGACCCTGCGTTTCCTGCCCCGGCGTCCCGGTCGACGCACGCGCCAACGCTGCGCTGCTGAGGGTGCCGGCATCTGCCGGTGTCCGTTGCGTGCAGTCCAGGGCGATTCCTTCCCGGCTCCGCGGCGCGGTTTCGTGCATCTCATGAAGACAGTAGTCATGAGGAGAGACACGCATGAAACGCATGCTGATCAACGCCACGCAGCCCGAAGAGCGCCGCCTGGCCATCGTTGACGGTCAGAAACTGATCGACTTCGAGACCGAGATCGAAGGGCGCGAACAGCGCAAGGGCAACATCTACAAGGCCGTCGTCACCCGCGTCGAGCCCTCGCTGGAGGCCTGTTTCGTCGACTACGGCGAAGACCGCCACGGCTTCCTGCCGTTCAAGGAAATCGCCCGCAGCTACTTCCGCGAAGGCACCGATGTGCGCTCGGCGCGCATCCAGGACGCCATCAAGGAAGGCCAGGAGCTGCTGGTCCAGGTCGAGAAGGAAGAGCGCGGCAACAAGGGCGCCGCGCTGACGACCTTCGTCTCGCTGGCCGGCCGCTACCTCGTGCTGATGCCCAACAACCCGCGCGGCGGTGGCGTCTCGCGCCGCATCGAGGGCGAGGACCGCGAGGAGCTGAAGGAGAACCTCGAACAGCTCGAATACCCCAAGGGCATGAGCCTGATCGCCCGCACCGCCGGCATCGGACGCACCGCGCCCGAGCTGCAGTGGGACCTGAACTACATGCTCAAGCTCTGGAGCGCGATCGATGACGCGTCCCGGGGCGGCAAGGGTGCCTTCCTGATCTACCAGGAATCGTCGCTGGTGATCCGCGCGATCCGCGACTACTTCACCGCCGACATCGGCGAGATCCTGATCGACACGGACGACATCTACGAGCAGGCCAAGCAGTTCATGCTGCACGTCATGCCCGAGACGGCCAACCGCGTGAAGCGCTACCGCGACGACGCGCCGCTGTTCAGCCGCTTCCAGATCGAGCACCAGATCGAGACCGCGTTCAGCCGCACGGTCCACCTGCCGTCCGGCGGCGCCATCGTCATCGACCACACCGAAGCGCTGGTGTCGATCGACGTGAACTCGGCCCGCGCCACCCGAGGCGGCGACATCGAGGAAACCGCGACCCGCACCAACCTCGAAGCCGCCGACGAGATCGCCCGCCAGGCGCGCCTGCGCGACCTGGGCGGTCTGCTGGTGGTCGACTTCATCGACATGGAGGAGTCGAAGAACCGCCGCGAGGTCGAGACCCGCCTGCGCGACGCGCTGCGCTACGACCGCGCCCGCGTGCAGTTCTCGACGATCAGCAAGTTCGGTCTGCTGGAGATGAGCCGCCAGCGCCTGCGCCCCGCGCTGAGCGAAGGCAGCCACATCACCTGCCCGCGCTGCAACGGCACCGGCCACATCCGCGACACCGAGTCTTCCGCGCTGCAGACGCTGCGCATCATCCAGGAGGAGTCGATGAAGGAAGGCACGGCGGCGGTCCACGTCCAGGTGCCGGTCGAGGTGGCCAGCTTCCTGCTCAACGAGAAGCGCCCCGAGATCACCAAGATCGAGCTGAAGCAGCGCGTGACGGTGATGCTGGTGCCGAACAAGCACCTCGACACGCCGAACTACAAGCTGGAGCGCCTGCGCCACGACGACCCTCGTCTGGAGAACCTGCAATCGAGCTACTCGATGGTGGAGGAGCCGGAAGAGGACGTCGGCATCACGCGCCGCGAGAAGAACGTCAAGCCCAAGCAGGCGCCGATGATCCGCGGCGTGCTGCCGGACCAGCCCGCGCCGGTCGCTGCACCCAAGGCTGAACCGGCGCCGGTCGCTGCCGCTCCGGCACCGGTGGTGGCGCCTGCTCCGGTGGCCCCCGCGCCCGCTCCGGAAGCCGTGGCCGCTGGCACCGGCTTCTTCGGCTGGATGAAGCGCCTGTTCGGCGTGGCCCCTGCGCCGGTGGCGGCACCGGTCGCTCCGGTCGCCGCACCTGTGCCCCCGGTGGTCGACACCCCGGTGGAGGCGAAAACCGACAAGCCCGCCGACAAGGCCGACGGCCGTGGCGAGCGCAACGGCGAACGCCGTGGTGGCCGTGACGGTGGCCGCGACGGCAATCGCCGCGACGGTCGCCGTGGCGAGCGCGGTGAACGTGGCGGTGAGCGTCACAAGTCCGAAGCCGCCGAACGCGGCGGTGAACGCCCGGCCGACCGTGCGCCGGCCGAGGGCCGCCCCGACGGTGGCCGCGGTGGACGTGGTGACCGCTCGCCGGACCGCCGCCCGGTCGAGACCGTTGCGGAGCTGCCGACTGGTGGCCGTCCGCCGCGCGAGCGCCGCCCCGCACCCGAGGTGGCCGCGCTGGCCGTCGAGGACGTGCAACCCGGCTTCGAGGACACCGCGTCCCCGGCACCGGAAGGCGAGAGCGCTGCGGCCCAGGCCGAGCGCGAAGGCCGCCGCCGCCGCCGTGGTGGCCGTGGTCGCCGTGACCGCGATGACGCCCGCGTGGGTGAGAACGGCGCCGATACCGACGGTGGCGACGTGGCCGAGGCGGTGACCGCCGAGGCCGCACCTGCGGTCGAGCCGGTGGCCGAGGCCGCCGCGGTGGCCGAGCCGCGCGGCGACGAGTCGACCGAGGAGGGCCGCGAGGACGGTCGCCGCCGCCGCCGTGGCCGTGGTGCCCGCAACCGCGACGAGGCCCAGGCCGACGCAGCAGCGCCCGACGCCGTGGCGCCGGAAGCCGAGACGGCACCGGTGGCTGCCGAGGTCGCTGCTCCCGCCGTGGTCGCTGCCGCGGTGGC
>Ga0228699_1000955_pt1 | contig 17167 bp, 10 predicted proteins | sample McNCre217_Aug_MG_FD_178016 | JGI IMG/M metagenome (GOLD analysis project Ga0228699, IMG submission 178016) | Freshwater microbial communities from McNutts Creek, Athens, Georgia, United States - 2-17_Aug_MG | ecosystem: Environmental > Aquatic > Freshwater > Creek | place: USA: Georgia...
AATACTAACACCCAAATTTACTTGGTCAATTTTAAAATTGACAGTTGTATTTGTAGTTGGCATTAAGAACGTCATTAGTGATGGGTCTGTCATCACAACATAATCCACTGCTACATTCTGATAGACTTTGATATTAGATAGTGCGCCAAGGCCCCATGAAAAGGTGACGCTAACAGAAGTTCTTCCGCCCTGCACTCCACTATACTGTATAAAAATTTGTACTGGGCGACCGGCAACGGCGTTGACGGTATATTCTGTGCCAACAGTTATATCATCATCATATAAAATAGTTGGAACGCCGCCAGGGTGAGAGTGATCTTCTCTTGCATATTTCTTTGAAGTACCAATAGCAGCGGTTCCATTTAACGCAGGTAAAACAGTAGCAGCCTGATTAGTAACAAATGCGGTTGTCGCAACCTTAGTAGATGAATCATTCAATGCTTGTGTAGTTGCAACTACACCTGAAGCAATAGAACCGGATAAATTAACAGCATTGGTGGCGCTACCCGCTTGTGTAGCAGTTGCAGCATTCCCAGAGATAGAAATACCCCAAGTTCCAGATGCACCGGTACCTGTAATAGAAGGTACACTAAAACCAAGAGCTGAAGTAATATCTGCGCCGGTAATAGTAACTGCACCAGTCTTACCCTGTACAGAAGTAACTGGCGGAGTAACTGGAACTGGAGCAGTAGTTAAAGAAGTACCATCGGTGAAAGTGACGTTGCCGGTTTTGACAGAAGCAGTCTCAAGTAGACCCGCATCGGATAGTTTTAACTTAACTGCACCGGTGCGATTCGTAATACTTAGAACATCTGAATTTGCACTAGTAGAAGTACCAACGGAATTTAGAGTCCAATCGACAGAACTATCTGAAGCACGACGAAGACTTACTTTATTTAGAATTAAATTTGACATTTATGTATCTTTGTTGACTGTGTTTATTTATTTGTCGTATTCGTGACAAATATGTTTTCAAATACTGTCCCGTCCTCTATTGCTTCAATCTCATGCCACTCATTTGCAGTAAGAACTACCGGTGTACTATCTTTAGTAATTATGACTTCTCTGCCTTCTTTACGAATCACGATAGAACCTGAATGACATACCGTGGCGTGTGGAAAATCATGGTCGTGCCTAGGTAATCCAAAACCAGTGTCACAATGAAATATGTTATGGGTAGTACCAGCAAATGTAAATGTATGCCTAGGTACTACACGATTCATAGTGTCTGAACTCCAGAAGAACCGTTGGGTAGAATTTCTAGTTTACGTTCTGGTGTAATCAGACCGAGTGAAACCAGAGTATCCAGACCAGAATTCAGACGTGGGTCTGCAAAGATAACTTTAGTAGAAGCTATCAGTTTATCGTACCACAGACGAACCGCAGGGACAGTCATTGCTTCCGTAACGATTGCAAGCTGCTCTTCATCGGTGAATTTTTCGATAAATTCCAGAGCAGTACACTGAGTCTTGGCAATTTCTTGTGGAGCAGATTGTTCTACTGGTTGTGGTTCTGGGTCTTTGATGTTCATTCCGATACTAATGTGCGGTGGACATAGTACTGCACCCTTGATATCGGATAGTTTTGATAGAACGACGACATTAGTTACAACGCCGGCCTTGTTTACGATTGCTGCATTTATCATTTTAAGTATTCCCAAATCATTATAGAACCGGATTGACCTGGCGCTGGTTGGTACGTGCTTGGCACGGAACCGTATACGGTTCCAAACGCACCCCAACCACCAGCACCGCCATATATTTGTATAGATGTTCTTAGTGTATCTAAAGATTCTGCTGCGCCTGCCCCAGCGCCGCCCTCACCTGCGAGAGTATAGCCACCACCACAGCAGCCTGCATTAGAAAAATATATAGTGCCACTAGTTGCAGTCTTAAATGATGCGCCTGAAGTAGAATCAAATCCAGTAATAGAAATTCCTGAAGCAGGTAACGACGCAACTTGTCCCGGTGTACCTGGTGTATTACCAGATGCATTGCCGCCATTGCCGTTAGTGCCACCGCCGCCCCCGCCAGCGCTGAATACGCCGCCGCCATTACCGCCATTCCCAGCAACGCCGGATCTAGAACCAGATGCGCCGCCACCCCCACCACCACACCACGCTGAACCAGAAGCATTACCACCATTGCCACCATTTTTATTATAGTCGCCGCCAGTTGCAACACCGCCGGCACTACCAGTAATAGTAGTAACACCACCTGCACCCGTTACTGACATTGTGTCGAATGTAGTTGTTCCGCCTTGACCGGCAGATGCGTATGTAGCTGAGCCGCCGCCGCCGATGATAAATGGGTATCCAGTTGGGTTTGGGTTGGTATAATACTTTTCGGAATACCCAGAACCACCACCGCCGCCAATGCCAGTCTGAGAGTTCACGGTACCAATTCGTCCACCAGTAGAACCCGTAACAAACACTCTAATTGCTACAACGTCTGTAGGAGGAACATAAGTACCACTAACAGTTAGTACACGAGCGCGAGCAGGCCAGTATGTGCGTGGGTGGGAGTGATCTTCTCGGGCAAATTTGGTAGAGATACCAACGGCACCCGCATCAGATAAGAATGCAGGAGTCGCTGTTGCAGGTGCAGCAACAAGAGACGCCACTTTATTACTGACGAATTCTGTAGTCGCAATCTTGGTACTGCTATCACTTGTAGTCTGAGTAGTACCAACGACACCGGACGAGATTGCACCCGTCAGATTGACTGCAGTAGTGGCATTTGTCGCATTAGTAGCGTTGGTTGCATTAGTAGCAGAAGAAGCACTGCCCGTAATAGAAATACCCCAAGTACCCGTAGCATTGCTTCCAGTGATAGAAGGTACGTTAAAACCTAGAGCAGATGTAATATCAGCATTCGTTAGAACTACTGCACCAGTCCTACCTTGCACGGAAGTAACTGGTACTAATGAATTGCCGCTAGATAAAACCGTGTTATCTGGGAACTTGATTCCCGCAACGGATAGTTGACCGACAGGATCAATTCCTAATCGCTCTACACCATCCACTTTGATGGAAACTGTTCCTGGTGTTGTACTGCCTACTGTTACTGTCATTATTGTATTCCTTTGCTTTATTTATTACGGTAGATTAAGTTCTGCCGCGATAGCATCGAAAGATTCTGGCATTTGTCTAGTACCAGCTTTTACTTCACCTAGGATAGTATAGCAAGTTGCCCAGACGGTATCACGAAGATTGACGAATGATTGTCCTTCTTCTCTAAACTTTTCTACAGTAGAAGTTGCATATGTACAAGCCGATAGAATAGAATCGTATCCACTAGCAATTGCAGCCATATCAAGACGTTCCTGGATCTTGCGTTGGATCATACTAACTTCTAAGTTGAATGCACGATCCAATTCGTCTTGAGTCAGATCACGAACTGTCCAGGTCTGACTCCAGATTTTATTCTTGCCTTTACCAACTTGCTTAGGTGTATCTTCTACAAGAACCTGAGTCTTTACATTGTACTCTGGCTTAGGAGTAGGCATTACCGTGGCGTATAGAGACGGTGGAGTAAAATTGTTGACAGGAAAACTTGTCGTTGGAAACTCTTTACGAATTTCCATTTCAGATACTGGATATGCCAATGTCTGTGTGTTTATATAGTTACTCATTGGATTCCCCATTTTGTCTTGAGATATTGTTCAATTTCGAACATTTCTACCTTTGTTAGTAAACGATCATATACGATAACTTCTGCAATTGCGCCTTTACCGTTATACCATGAAGGATGATCGCCACCGCCGATTGCATTGTACACCATTACTCCGATATCAGCATCACCGCCAGGGTAACGTACTGCAGTCGTATCACTAAAGCCGTTGATTCTAAATGCAGAAGCAGATGTAGTGTCAGATCTTGCAATAGTAAGAACGATCGGTTGATCTTTTGTTTGGTACTCAGTATTGTCTACAACAATCTCACCGGTTTGTTGGCCACCCGCCGTAGCAGTAATTTCATATGGTGCATACCATCCAGCGCTATTGGATAACATACCAGCGGCACAGCTGTTATAATATATCGCCCGGCGGTTATCATGTAAACCGATAAATCCATAGCCGAGCGACACTGGCTTGCATACAATAAAGATAGTGTGTAAACTGGACAATGAAGTAAATGTAGTGGTAGACAAATACTGCTTTGGACCAAAGTATATTGAAGGCAATGCAAAAGAAGTATTATCGACTACAGGAGTGCCACCGGAAGATGAACCAGAAACATAGTTGTAGTTATTATCAGACTTATCTACAATCTTAGATACATATTTATTAGCATCATTACTAACAGATAGTGTAGAACGATCCGATGCATCTAACCATAGTTTAAGATCTGAAAAATCTCTAGGTGAAAGATCCGATGCAGTACGATCAAACTCATAGATAGCCTTTACAGTACTATTGAGAGTTACATTCCACTTTGCTTGCAGATACTTTTCTACCTCTGTCATTTCAACGAACGTCAGTGTTCTGTTAAACACCAGAACTTCACCGATCGCAGCAGTACTATCACCTAGAACGCCCAAACCAGAAATAGTAAATCCCGGAGTAACATTAGTACCAGCGATTGATGACGTGATCTGCAGACCGTTGATTCTAAAGAATGCCGCTTTAACACCGCCGTTAGAATATGTCAGGATGGTACGAGAATTTACATCTACTAGATTATTCGTCGCAGTATTATTCGTCGATACTACAGTAGGTGTACGTGATAGCGCCTTGGGAATTCTATTCTGAACACCAATGTAGTTTTCATATCCAGTAGAACCAGTAGATGTTCTGTTGAGAGAAACTAAATCAGATCCACCAGTAGATAGAACCATGAAGACGGTAGTATTTGCACCCAATGAAACTTCAGTAACACCGGTATCAGTATATACTTGCAGTTCTTTGCTTGAACCAGTAAAGTCAAGAACATTCTTTGGCCAGTTGCCGTTAACACTTGACATGTTAGAAGTAATGACCGGTTGTGCTGCGGTGTTACCTTGTCCTAGATATTTTACCAATGGTGCAATACCAGCAATCGTTGGAGCTTTATTGAAGATAGACTCCACTTTACCGCCAACTACATTGACAGTACTAGCATCATCTGCATCGATCCAAATGTCTAGTCCATCAATTTGATCTGGAGCGGTAATAGACAGAGGTGATCCTAGTAAGTATACACCGGAGTTATAACCAGCAGGTGGAGTATATGCAAATGCAGACTGACCAAAGTTAACCGTAACTGCACCAGTTACGCCAGCATACCACTCGCCTGTAATAGGTGAAGGCGTCTGAACTACACCTGATAGTACACCATTCACATAGAATGATAGAGTACCTGCATCCATATCCAGTGCATGTCCAATTACAGTAGAATTAGATGCCCATTCGATAGGATTGGACAACTGGACTGGATTGCTTAGATGGTTCGAATACACTACAGTCTGATTCAGATTATTCTTAGATAATCCAATCTGACAGTTAGCAGATGTACCGATATGAGCAACACTGCCGATGATAGAGCCAGGCGAGAATGGTAAATCTAAACTATTCATCAGCGCGTATTTGCTGACAATACCTGTAGAAATATTATCGCTCTGTCCGTATCCAAATTGACCGGAAGAGTTCGCCTTAACTTCCCAATACCACTTACCGGTAGACATACCAACCGTAGATAGTACAGTACCAGTGTTTTGACCGGATGTTGTAAGTTCATTAAGTGATAATGCAACATTAGTACCAATAGTAGAAGAATCTAATTTGGCGAATGTCTTTGCAGGAGCAGAGATAAACATACCTTGCTGATATCCAACAGGAATAGGATATGAGAATGTAGTCTGTCCAAAGTTGACAGTTACAGTGTAGGCAGTTACAGTATCAGATGCAATCGCAAAGAAATACTTGTGCTGTGGAATATGTTCGAACATATAACCAGAGGCAGAAACATTTACACCGTCGCGTTCGATATGCATTCTACCTGCGTCTAAATCTACACATATAGAATACACGTGTGTGCTAGTACCAGAGTATTGAACCGGAGTACTACCAGCCACACCGTCATTATACATTGAACCAGATGCACTCCAGCCAAAACCAAACTGATCGTATCCGGGAGGAATTGTTCTGTTGGCAGATGAAGAAATGATACCAAATACAGTACCAGCGGCTGCATCGTCAGTCATGGTTACTTCTACTACGAATTTGCCAGAAGTCAGACCATTCGATGATATGAACATGGAAGGGTTAATAGATGTTCCAGTAGCAGTTACTCTATTCTTTGATAATGTATTGAGAAGAGGATTCTTAGTATCATTATTAAGAGTGAAGAACTGACGCGTAGATGCAGAGTATAGTCCAGAATTATAACCAACAGGAACGTTATATGCAAACTGGTTCTGGCCGAAGTTATGAGAAACTTGTGAAGAAGACGCAATAGCAGAAGTCATTGCATAGTAATACTGGCCTGGAACAATCTTGTTGCCAGACACACCTTCTGGAGGAACTAAAGTAGTATTTGCTACAGGTTTAGACCCATTCACCAATACATCTAAGGTACCGGTATCTGCGTCTAATAACATACCATATGTCGTTGAACCCGATGTACCCGGGCCGAAAGAAGTAGATACTCCGTTATTCATCAAACCGGTTAAAGATGAACCGGAACCACCAGAAGTAAGTAATTCGCCAGGAGGTGTAAATGTAGATGTATATCTTGCAGTTCCGGCAGTAATTCTAATGTCATCCATCAAACCGATTACACCATATGCGTAGTACGGTATGCTTGCAAAGTATGTTCCAATGACAATCACTTCGGCAGTTGGCAGTGTAGTGTTGCTAACTGCGCCTGTGAAGACGCTAACACCATTTATGTATCCGGTGATCGTGCCGCCAGTACGAACGATTGCAATATGATACCAGGTATTAGTCGTAATTAAACCGTCCGTTGAGGCAAATACGGGTGAATTATTAAATTCAATCATGATGCCGCCGGTCGTGGTAGATATCACTTGTAAGATACCGTTACCATTAGTCAAACCGATAAAGATTAGGCGGGCATTTCTAGATAGGTCGGCTGGTTTGAACCAAGTCTCTACTGTGAAGTCACTGCTTCCAAAGTTAAATGATGGGCTATATCGTAGAGAACTACTTCCGTTAAAACTTAAGGCATTTCCATATTTTCCAGCAACAAAAGTAGTTGCGGCACCGTCTTGTGTGGGTGTTCTATTTCTAGAAGAACTATCGGCAAGACTACTGCCGTTTAATAATAGTTCAACATTGCTAAAGTATTGGTCGCCAGGTTGCCCGGCGGAGTATCCAAATGAACTTGCATCTGTTCCAACAGTTGAAGTATATGAACCATCACTACGGACGATTCCGATAGCACTCGAAGCTGGGATGTCGGTAGTAACTTCCCAATACCACTTACCAGAATTTACACCAATGGATGAACGGATGTTCTCGGTAGTAGATGCAGGAATTACCAAGTCACCGGATGTTGCAACTGCACCAGAAGATGCATGGGCAGTATCTAACGTAGCATAAATTGTGCTGGAATAACCGGAAGAATTGGCGGTAGAGTTATTTCCAGGTAGTGTCATGAACGTTGGAGTCCATGAACCTGGGTTAGAAATTACGGTAGAAGTTGGAGCAACTGCGTTGGCAGGTAACTGAGTCGGTACTGTAAAGTTAGCAACATAACGCGCAAGACCAACAGTTACACGAATATCATCCATCTGTCCGATGAACGAATATGAATAATTCGGTGTGGTTGGCGAAGAGAAGTATGTACCTACGCCAAAGCCAGTAATAGCCGATAGTGCGACTGAACCTATCGTATTCTGAGCAACGTTCACACCATCGACATAAATGAAGAGTGATGTACCTCTTCTAATAACAGCAACATGATGATATGTCCCAATTGTAATTACGCCATCTATTGTAGTAACAATAATAGAACTACCGTTTAAACCAACAGAAATCGCTCCAGTGCTAGTAAGTAAGACATCTATAGTAGTCGAATTACTGGGCGCAGAAAATACAAACAGTCGATGATCGGCGCCGTATCTATTACCCGGTAAAGCTGATGCGTTGACCCACGCTTCAATAGTAAAGTCACCACTGCCAAATGATATAGGTACAGTAGTCACATCTACACTAAATGGAGATGAACTGAAATTTATTGCGCCCGAGCCATACTTTGCATTTGAAGATACGGTTGGTGGTGTAGTATATGTCTGGATTGCTCTATAATATGTAGAAACGTCTTGCACTACACCATTACCATTTGCGATAAAAATCACGTTAGAATAATTGGTGTCAGCACTAGATGATGGAGCAGATGGAGGGGCAGGCGGTGGCGCTGGACTAGGGGCCGGAGCTGGGCTTGGAGCTGGCGCCGGACTTGGCGCAGGTGCTGGCGCAGGGGCGGGTGCTGGACTTGGCGCTGGCGCTGGACTTGGCGCAGGCGCTGGCGCTGGGGCTGGAGGTGCTGTCGTAGTATAAGGTGCTGTAGAAATAGCAGCAAAACCAGCAGGCACTGTGTAAGCGAAGGCAGAACCACCGAAATTAGCTTGGATGACATCTTGACCGTATGGACTTCCAGAACCAGCAACTGGATATAAAGTACCACTTAGACCACTAAAGGTAATGTTATAGTCAATGCCATTGATGTAAATTTTTAGAGTACCGGCATCCATATCTAGAGCCATACCGACAACTGCACCCGTACTGATAGTACCGTCATAAGCCGGTGACGGAGTGCCTACACCATTCGTATATGTGTATCCGGACTGCCATGAGATCGCCCAACTATTAGGTGAACCACCAGGCACTCCAGGGCTAGCAATATCAACTGTAGATGCGCCATTCAAAATATGAGCGGCATTACATACACCAATCATTGCTTCATAGCCATTGATGTCGGATACTTCCCAGTACCACTTACCAGCAGAAACACCACGGTTTGCTCTGGCGGATTGACCCATCACTGTGGTTGAAACTAGATCAAAATGAGATAGCGTTCCAGCAGATACTGCAGGATCCCATTGAGCAACAGATTGTGCTGGTAATGAATCAAATGTAGAATAACCAGAAGGTACTGCATAAACGAATGCAGAAGCGCCAAAGTTAGCAGTTACGTTATCGGTATAATTGACATCTCCACCAGATACGGCCGGCCAAATATACCCAGAAATACCAGATAGTGAAGTGAACGCAGTACCTGCATTTGTATTTTGGTAGATAATCGCAAGAGTTCCTGCATCCATATCTAATGCAAAACCGAGTGTGCCATCTGCAACTACTTCGGCACCCAGAAATGGACTTGTAACACCATTGTGGATAATTGTGCCATTAAAAAAGTTAATTGCCCAACCGTTTGTGTCTTGCCCGATAATAGCGTGTTGTCCAGTACCTACATCGCCAGTTAGTATAGCACTACCATTAACGATACCAGCAGAAGCAGTACCCTGTGAACCAAATTGCGTTACTTCCCAGTACCACTTACCGGAATTTACCCACTTATTTGCTCTAATACCAGAATAAGCATCACCCACAGCTTTAAGATTAAAGTTGGACAATGTCATAGAACCAGAAGTAGGGTCCCATGCAGTTGCACCAGTACCCTGTGGTGGATCTACAGGAGGTGGAGGAGGACTTGCAGCTACAGACTGTTGTGAAAATAACTTAGACAGAAATGTCATTATTTAGAATCTTTCATAATCATTGCACCGCGCCATGTAGCGCCGCCATTATCTGTGATAAACGCTAGAACATCAACTCCGGAAGCAGTCAACGTAGGAGCAGTTCCTGCCGGCCATTTGATGCTTGCCGGCCAAGTAATAGCAGCAGATCCGCCATTGGTCAATACCAACACAAAATCATATGCACGGGTAGAATCAGACGGCGCAGTAAAAGTATATGTCTTGACACCAGAAATTGTATCTGTAAAATAGTTGCCAGCATTTGGGTCGATAGTGCCGTTACTTAGTGCAACTTTAGACATACTGTACTGATTCATTTTTGCAAATGAGAATGTGGACAGACCGGTAACAGTCAAAGCGCCAGAGACTGATTGGTCTCCATTTGATTGCCATGATGGATGACCAGCGGTAAGTTTTGCGGGAGCAAGAGAACCGTCTGCAATAGTACCAGTGATCGGTACATTTAAACCAGTTGTTCCGTTAAGAGTAATGGACATTTAGAATACTTCCTATTAAACGATTGTCCAGAATGAACCATCCGGAATAGTTACGGTTACGTTATCATCGATTGTTACTGGACCGGCGGTCATCGCGTTTTTACCAACAGTAATAGTATAATCGGCAGTGATATGTTGTTCATTCTCAAAGAACACTTGGTTGACTACGTTGCCAATCACACCACCGGTAGAACCGCCGCCGGAACCACCAAGCGACTTCCAGACGCTTCCATTGGGATAGAAACCTTCATATTCAAAGGTTTCGGAGTTAAAACGTACTTGACCTGGTGCAGGTGTTGCTGGACGTTGTACCGTTGTACCAACCGGTAACTTGAAGAAACTAGTACCACTAATAGTAACATTACCAATGATCTGATAATCACCAGTAAGAATATCTCCACCAGTTTTGGAGACTTTAGTCTGAGTATCATTATACAGATCAATGAAGGTCTGATCGCCTTCTTCAAAGGTAAGCGGGGAGCCTTTAGTAGTAAATGCTGGATTGGACAGCAGGCGTAACATCTTTGTCATTTCTTAAATCTTTCCGATTCGGTAACCAGTTTATTTATTCGATTTTTCTAAAAGAATAGAAACCATTCTCTGAAGATCTGCAACTTGTTCTTCAAGTGTTTTGATCTTGTCTTGTTCTGCAACAGTTCTATTCTTTTCTCTCAAGTATCTATCGTATTCATTCTGGTTTTTGACAACTAGAACACCGGACGTATTTCTGTACAATCCAGCGACGATGTTTCCATTCTGATCAATTACTTGCTTCATGCAGTAGCAATAACTCTATACTGTTTAATATGAGGCGCTAGAGATGGAGTATCTGCAGTCATTACACACTTTAGATCGTATGTATCAAACTGTTCTAGAGATAAACCTTCCGTATAGAATTCATATTCAAAGAATTTACCCTTGGCGCCAGACTTATTACGTTCTGTATCACATTTCAGTAGAACCCATGGACGATCTTCGTGCTTGGTGTTATTTCCGGATAGTGATGAACGGATGTACCAATCTACAGATGCGCCCTTTCTGGAATCCGTAGAACAGAACAGATGAATGCCAGAAGAAACAGTCTCTAAAACGATCTTCTTGGTTAGATAACGTGTAGAAGCAGTACCCTTTGTTGCAATCTCAGAGTTAAATGGTGTAAGTTTAGTGACAACTAGTTCTGCAGTCGTTCCAGCACCGGTTGGTGGCGTTACTACTAATTTTGGCAACTGTGTATATCTGCCTGGAATAGTGATAGCAATAGAATTTACACTGCCACTCAGAATTGATGCGTCTATAACTGCATTGATGTCTACAGAAGGACCAGAGATCAAATCATTGAGTGCGCGAATGACAGTAATGGTCGGTACGGTATCATATCCAATACCAGGATTGACAATCTCGACAGTCATGATGCCACCGTATGACACATTGGCAGATAACGACTCCAACTGAGATTGTTTAGAGATGTCGTTTGCATATGCAAGGAGCGATGGGCGTAGACGAAGATCAAGTACTGGACTGATATTCTTGTTATCTGTATGCATATTCACCATCAGATATGATGGGATACTAGCATAAAACATACCAGGAATTACACCGTCATCTTGCAGGTAAAATTTATTACCCAGTTCAATTTGCTGTTCTGGAGTTCTTGAATTTGATGTAGTATAACACTGGAAAGTAGATGATAACTTAGTGCCACCAACAACAGAATGTAGTACTTTTGGAACAACCAAATTAACAGGCTTATTCGTCTCTACTAATAGTACTGCATCAACGATAGCAACTACGGATGCGCCATTGCCAACACCGGAGATAGAAACTGTTGGTTGTGAAGTATACCCAGAACCGGGGTTGGTGATCTTGATGTAATCAATTGCACCAGATGTGGTCAGATATGCGACTGCAGTTGCACGGTCAGTTCCTGTGTCTGGCATAGATACTGTAACGGTTGGTGGACTAGAAAATCCAGTGCCGCCATTTAATACGACAATCTTCTTAACAAAACCGCATGAAGTAATAGGACCGGTTTTATCGGCTACACCCTGCGTATTGAATAATAATGTGTGGTCATCAATTACTTTAGTAACTAACGCGTTAGACCCATCGTTATAGTATTGATTGGATAATTGTGATGAAGGGATGCCGTTATATACACCGCCAACTTCGCCCCAGATTCTAATGAATGAACCTTCTGTCATTCCATGTTTTTCTATCGACTTATAAATGATAGACTGTGAACCGGCAGTTGTCGTGAATGCAGTTCCAGGAATGGACTGTTTAGGAGGACGGGCACCAAATACAATAGGACCTGGAACGTCATTACTAAATTCTGCAGAATACAGATTGAACTTGATGTCTTCAAACTGATTAGCAGTCCATGTAGTAGAGTTTTCTTCCTTGAACAATGATCCGATACGTGGCTGATTAAAAATCAACTTGCCAGTTTCTTGCGATGCATCGCCAAGTTTTGCAGTCCAAAGATTATACTTTGAAGAGTTTGTGATAATAGCAAAGCAATAATCTTTTGACTCTTCTAGATATAATGGTACACTAAACTTAAACTTGGTTCCAACAGATCCATTGGAAGAAACTGAAATCTGAGAAGGTGAAAGAACACATACATGATCTGTATTAGTCGCAGGCTTGTTGGAAGGTAGTCCGTTGACGACTTCACGCAACTCTACCTTCACGGGTAGTGTCTGATCTTTAGTCTGGAAAAATAATTCCAAGGCAGTAATGAAACATCCACCAGTAATGCCATATGTAAAGAATGTCTGTACTAAAGGATCATGACCGTTAGATAGGTTTGCAACTTCTCTTGCCGTAGACTTACTCTTACTATCTGTATCAAATGTAGTAAATGCAATTGGGTTAGAACCGTCTGAATTCTCAGACACCAAAAGAACATTTGGGCCGATGTTAAAAGTGGTCTCTGGTACATCAAAGAAAAACGTCAGACTACCATTTTCATCGGTGAATAAGTCCGGTCCAATGTTATCGGGTACATTATTATAGAGACTATCTAATACAGTAGTCTTTACTGGAGTAGTGATGTAGCAATAGCGGTTAACACTGGTTCCGTCGAAGAATGTAAACAGTTTAGTCGCTGGGCGCGCGTTCTTTATCGTAATCTCGATAGTCTGCGGGCGCACATATAATACAGACGACGCAGTAGAACTTGTGCTGATTTTCGTAGTGATTGTTGTCATCTTAATGTGTTATTTTATTAATACATCCAAGCATCGGATGGTCCTGGATCTGCATATGCTACACTGGGTGGATTATTGATGGCAGGTGTAGAAGCAGCCTTTCCACCAAATTGAGATGGCGCAGCAAGTGGTTCTAATGGTTTGTCTGGCCCTACGACCATATTTATAGACGGTGCAAACTTAAATACTTGCGCCGCAGAATTTGGTTGGCACAGACTTGGATTCTGACGCGGTTCTGGGTCGAATGCACTAGCAAGAGGCAGAGCACGTGCATAAAATGTATTTGCACGAGTTGGTGTACCAACGGTAGAACCAAAGCTACCTATAACTGCAGGACTATCTACAGTCTCTATAGCATAATCATGCGATGGAGAGAGTGTGATGTTGCTGTTTTCCCACTGGATTACTCCAAAAGGATTTAGGTTCGTGGTTTTACTTGACTGAGGCTGTGACACCAATACTACTTCGGTATATGGTAATGTAATGAACCCGCCGTTATTACCAGAATAACGACCATTCACATTCGGTTGTTGTGTAGTTAGTGCAAGACCGCCATATTCATAATCGTTGAGAATCAAGTCGATTGGTGTAGGCTCGGTCTTGCAGAAAATGCCATCTTCCGGATTCATCGTCGCAGCAAAATCTGGGTTTGCCGCATCTGCAATACCAAAAGGATTAGATACATTCTCTACTAGATAACCAGTCTTGTACTTATTCAGACCAGTTGCTGTATCTACTAAATCTTTCTGTATTAGATTAGCCTCTGCAATTGAAAGTGTAGTAAATTCTTCAAGACGAGAAAGTCTATCACTAATCTTTGCCACATCATTCATTGTATAGGCTGCAGTACCTGCGCGCCTTGATACTACATCCTTTACAGAATCCGTATATGCAGGAACTAGAATTTCCTGGATCTTAAAAGTGCCGCCGGGCGTAACCGGTACCTTTGGTGTATCGCTAGGAATTCCAGAAATTACGTTAATACTACCACTCTTATCTACAATAACAATATCATAGTTGGGCATGTATCGTGTAACTGATGTAGAAATTAGAGAATCAATTACAGGAAGACTACCCGTTTGATTGACAGTAGTTCTAAAATCGACACAGTCACGTAATAGATATTCTTCACCGGTTGATTGCGAAGAATACGAGTAAATTTCATTTAATGATGAAGACAGATCGGTGTATGAATCGACCGTGAAGAAATCTCCAACAGAATGCGAATAGTACTCATATGCAACTTGAAGGTTAGCACTGGGTGTTTCAAAACCCGGTTTTAGACTTAGTGACGCACGTTCATATGAGAAGTCAGTCTGTCCATTATTTAGTACATATCTATCTGTGACATTTACACCACCAGCAGTTATAGATGTAATAGATAATACATCAGCGTTACTTAGAGTCACTAAAGAACTAGATACACAATTCTCAATAGTAGAAACTCGTGTCTTTGTTCTAGGTTGTGCATTAGTTATTAGACATTCGGTATATATTACAATTGGCGTTGTTGCTGGACCTGTGTATTGTATAACGGTAGCAGTGTCATTAAGACTAAAGCTAGATAATGGTTTAAACCCAGCTGCATCGAAAGCAACAAATGAGCCAGCTTCTAATGGAAGTATATGACCATTGGCTACTTGATTAGATTGTGAATCACCACTAGGAATAATTAACTTCTTGTAAACAATCAACTCCATATCAAATGACGATGATACGTTTGTAAGTGACTTAGTAGAATGCTTAGGTAGTTTAAAGATACAAGAAGACTGTCCAACTGAAACGATTCGTTCTACAGACTTCACAGTACATGTAAAAGATCCATCAGTTAAAGAATCGCCGGGCTTTGGTAAAGTATTAGCGCCAGACTTATATACATACAGAATATTGGCGGTAGCATCAAACTCCGCAACAACACCACTTCTAGAACCAGTACCACTAATAGTACTATAGTTTGCAACAATAGAAGTAGTTGAAGTAACACCAACCGTATACTTATGAACAACCTTTGCAGTGCTAGTGCCACCTGCAGCAGATAATCCGCCGATGTCATCAGTAGTTTTACCAGAATCTAAAGCAACATCGGTGATGTGAATTCTATAGATTGGGTTAACAACAGGATTGCCCGCAAAATAATCTATTGTAAGAATTCTCGCAGTACCGATTGTAGTAACGCCATCAGTGACATCGACGATAGAACTAGAGAATCCACCAGAGATCTGCGTGGCAAGAATGTATTGACCAAATGACGGTTTGATGCTCTCTTTCGTAGTAATCAGGTGTGCATTAGTGCGAGCCTTGTTTGCAACTAATTTTGATGTTGCAATTTTTTCTACTTCAAAGCCGTCGATATAGCACTTGCCTGGAGATACAGAATATACCAATTTCGTGGCATCTCCACCAGCAGAAACTGTATACACTCCGCCATTCTTATTCTCGTTAAGATGCTCAGATACTGAAACGGTCAGACCATTGACTACGAAATTTCCGTTCGCGTCAAAATCACGACGGGCCAGTGACTTGTCTAATTCAGAATACTTTGGATAACGTAGATGCTCTAGTAGAACTCCGTTATCATATCGCATCAATTCGATATAGTCAGAACCGATTACAGAACCAAGTGGGAGTGTAACCAATTTTAGATCAATACGTAGACGATCTGCACCTGGCGCTGCAAAGTTGTATGTACCTTGGGCTGGGTCGAGCAATGTAAGATCGTCGGTAGAATCGACGAATGACTCTTTAATCTCTAGAAGTACATGACATGAAGGTGTAGTCGTATACTTCGAAATGATTACATCTTGCTTATTGACGGTTACAAAATAACCATTGACATAGAACACACCCTTGTTCACGTGAGCGATTGAGCCCTTACCAGTTGGGTTAACTGTCGTAACAGTGATATGATTAGTAGTACCTTCAGATACTAGCGATTCACCGGCAAGGAAAACATTACCATGTGAACCAGTTCCACCAGAAATATACTTCACATAGAATGTAAGTGGATCCGTTGCGGTAGAAGGTGTAATATTAGAGACAATAGCTTTGATTCCAGAAATAGAACCGATAATGGTCTTTCCTTGGAATAAAGTATAGTCAAGTGTATCGCCTGTCTTGACTTCTACCTTGACATAATCTGCATTTAGGTCTGCAGTAGAGTTACCAGGAATTACAACAGAACCATGTTGAAATACATGATTGCCAAACTTAGAAATCTGGTCCTGAAGAATACTCTGAATCTGAGTTAATTCTCTAGCCTGCACCGCAGCACTAGGACGGAAAAGAATCTTGTGGTAATTCTTCTCGTCATTAAAGTCGTCATAGTATGGCTTGCTATTGATATCTAATGTCATAGTTTAATGTAACTCTTTAGGATGATGCTCTGATCATTTGAATATGTGAATGCGGTTTCGTCTGCGACACATAATAGTTTTCCGGAAAATTTATCTAGAAGTGGATATGATTCAATGTTAGTGATGGTGTATGTACTACCAGTATCGGACACCAATGCATTACCTACATTTAGTACTTTCTTACTTAAAGGAGAAAGATATACTTTAGAACCAGTAACTTCAATAATTCTATATTTAACACCATCATATGATAAAGTTTTATCTTTTTCCAAGTCCACAACATTATCAAAACTTAGAATGTACAGTGCATCTGCAGTATCGCCATTGATAGTAGAACGGTTGATCGTATCTCTTGGGTTGGCGATGATACCAAACTGGCGATAATCTTGTTGTGTAGTAACTAA